>Ga0116191_1000195_pt1 | contig 60488 bp, 54 predicted proteins | sample AD_UKC111_MetaG_FD_89897 | JGI IMG/M metagenome (GOLD analysis project Ga0116191, IMG submission 89897) | Active sludge microbial communities of municipal wastewater-treating anaerobic digesters from Hong Kong - AD_UKC111_MetaG | ecosystem: Engineered > Bioreactor > Anaerobic > Digestate... | reverse complement strand
TCATCAACCAAGCCTTTTCCCAGAGATGAGGGGGCCTAATTGTGAAAATCAAAAGAGCAAGACTTATTTACAGCAAGTTACAGACGGAAAATAGGATTTTCCCAGTTTTATCGGACAGCAATAGTTATAAAGTGCTTTCTTTGGATGAAGAATACCCATGCCACGTCTTCCATAACCAGGAATTATGGCTCTCTTTACTGCTCTTTTTGCTCTTCCAGTTGTGCGAGCACTGATGCTGCGCTTGATGGAAGGTTTCCTCATTCCAAACTTCATATTTGCTCCTTTCTTTATAATCTATAAAACTTCTTTTCAAGTAGGCATACAAAGCATCTCTTCGTCAGTTCTACATCTGCTGATGAATCATGAAGGTTAATGTCATCTGTAGGAACATTCAGAAACTCTGCCAACTCAATTAGCTTCGGCCATTTGTAACCTGTGCGCCCTGGATGAGGTGGCAAACAACAGAGATTGGTTGTTGTCTTCATCGTATCGATCATGGGCTTCCATAAATCTGAGCGATATAGCCCCTCACGTTCAGCAGTTGCTGTGATAAATCTCTTATCGAAATCTCCATTATGAGCTACAACCAGTTCACAATCGTCCATATCATCATAGAACTCATCCAAAGCCTCATAACGATCAGATAATTCCTTAGTGGATAGATATTCTTCTGTCAAGCCATTTACTTGAATAGCTCCAAGAGATACCCTTGACTTATCCTCAGGCCATGGGAAGAACTTATCAACTGACTTGATAGTCCTTTGTGTGCCATAGTCCATAATTTGGCATGACAACTGCAGAATATCACTGTTGTAAGCATCGAGTCCACCTGTCTCTGTATCTAATATGAGCATATTCATCACAATAGACTTTTAATTATAACTTTCTGAGTTTGTGATTATCACTATAGAGCATTTCCTTCAGGACTGTGAGTACACGGTCTGTCATCTTATCATCCTGCATATTCGAAGACATTTGAACGCTACCACCTTTCATATAGGCTAAAAGCAGAAAACCTAATGCTTCAGAATCCATGATAAGATTACAAGCATTTACACGATTTTTCTTGTCAAGTTCGTTGGCATTCAACTTTTCTCCCAGTTTATCGGTTTCTTCCTTTAACTCATCCAGGGTATAGTATTTCTGACCATCGGGTGCATTCTCATTGATAACATCGAGAAGTACCTTTTTCATATTGTCCAGAAAACCAAGAGTGGATTTGATGATACCGTCACTATATTTGTACATAGCAAGTGAACCAAGCAGAAGACCAGTCAATGACTGACCAACTGCTGATATTGCGTCCTCAGGCTTTGTTTCCTCCATTTCGAGGAAGCCCATTATTATACCTTGTAATTCTTCTGTTGTCATCTATTACTCTAATTTACCTCAAAAGTACATACGACATGTGCAGTCTTTCTGCACTCTAAAAATTATTTATCACTTCTGAGTTTACTCATATCTACTCTGAACTCATTAGCATTTTGAATGAGCCATAATAAATATTGGTTATCATTATCAAAAATATACTGGATTGACTTACCTTTGTATTTACCAAAAGACATAATATCTTCAGGTTGCCAGACCTTAACATCAGATTGATGTTCTTCAACCACGTCATCTATATTACAGAAGAAATGCTCTGAATTATCTATAGCCCACTCAACCCAACCATAGTCAGAATGGATAATCTCTCTAAGTGTTTCTCCTTTATGTTTGCCAAATTCCAGTTTATCATCTAAAGAGTAAACCTTTGTTGGTTCAGCTGTCGCTTCACCAAGTATATCAAGCAAGAACCAGGAACCACAAGCAGCACAGGGGTATTGGCTGTGGCTCGGTATCATCTTTCTTACACCAACTATGTTCGGGATCATTCTCATAAGCATCAGCACGCTCGCCATTGCGAAAGTAGAAACCATACGCATTCCCATATTTACCACCTTTACCTCCAGGTTCAACTCGATGTACTTCCACATATTGATTAGCATACCATGGGGATACACGGCCATCAGGAAATCTTTGGGCAACAAAAGGCAAAGCTCTACCGATGTTGTAGTAGTGCGAGATAATACTATTTCTGAAGCCTTTGCTATTTAAAGCTCTTATGAAATTTTCCTTATCCATAACTACTATATTTAATGATTATGGTTGAGGGCTTTATATAATCGTTTAAGCTCATCTACATCTAAAACTTCTTTTTTGCGGTGAACCATTGAATGACAATTTGAACATAGCGCACATAGTTCAGATTGAGGAATAGGATGTTCGTCATCATAAGTTGCCAATGGCTTTGTATGATGAACTTCTAAAAAACCTTTACCAATTTCACCATAAGTTTTTTCAAAATCAAAGCCACACACATAGCATTTGTAGCCAGATGCTTCTAAACATTGTTGTCTTGCTTGTCGATTACGTTGGCGACGCAATACTTTAGCCTCAGTCATACGACCTTCAAGTCTCTGCTTCTCCTCATTGTCATCTTCGGTTGCTTGGTTTTCTGAATCTTCAGAGAAAGTAATAGAATCGAGGTCAATACTATGCTTTTGTGCATAGAACCTAATGTATGCTTCTATTGCCTTTGAGGAAATGTAGCCGTATGGTCCTGCAAGAATATCGTCATTTGACTTTATCTTCGATGACATCGAAAGCAGTTCTTCAATGCTATAAATATCGTTATATATGCATTCAAAATCTGTGCGAATATGCTGTTTAATCAATACAGGCAGATTATTCTCTGCTGCATTGATTAGAGTGTTAAGCATATTGCCTTTATGTCCTTCCTCGATACGAAGATACTTTCTGAACTCCGTATGAATCTGTCTTTGTTCTTCTGTCAGCATTAGGCATTACCTTTTTTAATAATTACATAATAAAGTACATCCTCGTTATTTCTTACGACGCTTACAGATCCATTAAGGGAATTAAGATTCAAGTACTTGCTGTCAGATCTATAACCACCACTTATACCGTGGTCTGGTCTAATCTCAACAAGACCTCCATCTTCTGTTTCTATTTTCAGCCAACGATGGTGATCTGCATCATTAAATGAATGCTCTGGATCAATATCCAATACATCTATAAATAAATTATCCGTATATTCGTCAGCATCCTCTTTACATGAGAAATTCATGTTAATTGGAGTCCAGTCGTTAAACCTGTCGTTATTACACTTTCTCTTTGGAGAATCTAGTTGCAAGGTTATGCCATCGATTGTATAACCAAAGAGTTGCTTCATCTCTTTGATGAGGTAAACAAGCATCAAACTTGCCAATGCACTGTTTACATACATGTCACTAAATGTAATGTTAACATGTTTGCCTTTTAATATTTCAACGAGCATGTCTACGTCCTGCTGTTTTAATACATAAGGTGCAATTGCAGAAGAGAAATAATTTTTAATCTGGAATGTTGTTGCGTGTGTCAGACCTTCACGTACAACTTGTGATGGAGATATCACATAGGTTGGTTCTTCCTGGTCATTGAAAGTTACACGATTATCATCCACAAACACATGGCTACAATTCTTTCCCCAGTTATTAGAAAAAGACAAGGCTGAGTCTTTGTCAGTGAAATACCTGCGTACCTTGGTATTACTCTCAACAATAACAGCTGTCTTCATTTCTCCAAGATCCTTTACAACCGAAACTTCACAATCAGGGAATTTATCCTTCAGATTGATGAAAGGAAGTTTCTCTGTTAGTGAATTATGGAGATCTGGATGATACTCAACGGCAAGGGAAATGTTTTTACCATTTGATACAGCTGTTTTAATATATTTGCCCATTTCTGAACGGACACTAGACCAATCTGTAACAACATTATCATCAGTCAAGTCGGAAACGCAAAGGGTAATCTTCTTGACATCAGGATCCTTAATCGACTGTTTTACTATATCCTTTAAAGGTTGATAAACTACTTTTGCAGAAGGACTTGAAGTTTTTACACGAGTAGGTACTTCAAGGGCTTTATTCTTTTGACGGTTCAGCCAATCAAGAGCCTTTGCCTTTGATAACAGGTATGAATAACGATAATTATTACGATCAATCAAACATCTTGCACAAGCGCCACCTTCTACATGGCAGTTACATGTTGTCTCTTCTAGTGTTTTTCTAGCTAAGTCAAAAACTTCCTGACAAAGAACTGGATTCATCAACTTCAGTGAATATCCACATCCACCTTTTGCGGTATCATAGATGAAGAGAACCCATGCATCGAGTTCTTGTTTGATGCCAAAATCAATTTCGCCTTCATCTATTCCTTCGCTTAATGCCAATGCACGTTTAAGAACAACACCAAGAGAATATACAAGTTGCTCATCATTTTCAAATTCCGAAGATACTGCATCCTTCTTGAAACGCAGTACAGTATAACAAGTTGGATGATTACCTGTTAACACAACATGACGTGCAATGTCATTATCGTTTGCTTCACAGTCATCACCCCAAAGTCTCTTATGTCCAGGCTTTACTGCATAAGGTACACTTTCTTTTGAAGTTATAGCAGTATATTCAACAGATGCTCGTCCACAGCGTTTACAGAAAGCAAATCCATGTCCATTACCAACATTATAGAATAAAATGTTACCAGCTTCACCACTAGTGATAAGCTCACACATATTTATGTCCTTATGTTTACTCCAATCTGTTTTCAACAAGACCGGTCTAATGTCATAGTAATGCTTTTCTGTCTTTTCCTCACGAGAACTATCTACATTTTGATCTGTACAGAAACCTATAGGCTCATAAGCTAGAGTGTATGAGCCATGATCTTTATCAATAATGCTATGATAAGGATTACCGCAGGAGCAAAGTGCACCTTCTTGCAGTACCCTTTTATATTCAGTCTTACCGCAATGTGTACAATGATAGATTGCCTTGGTTTGCGTTTCTTCATTATAGGCACCAAGGAGTTTGATTCCAGCTGAAACATAGTTCTTTTCGTTTACGACAACAGTCTGCTCTGGTGCATATTCATTGAGAGCTGTATGAATATCACGAGAAGCCGTTGTTGCTCGACGAAGATCAGCAATTTCCTTACGAACCTTATTCAATTCGTTCTGTAAGTTGAATTTCTCTACACTATCGGATTCTGCTACTATTTTGTTTTGTAAATTCTCAGCTTTATCGTACAAGCGATGGAGCTTTACAGACTGGTCTCTATCGGTGAAATCAAATGTTACTACACCTGTTGGCATATTAGCATTTGGAATAAACTGGTGATCAGAAAGGTAGTTTAGCAAGCCTTCCGACTTGGTTTTCCTTATCTGATTGCTGATAGCCATCTGTCGTCTTGTATCGTTTTGGAACTGAACAAATGCAGCATTAAGTTCATCAATCACAGCATTGTATTCTTTCTGGATTGCTTGTATTGTTTCCTTTGTGATATTTATTGTATATGCGGCATTTTCTCCAAAAACTTTTTTGAATTTGCGCTCTTCTGCTTGATTTGTGCTCATGTCATCCAAGAACTGGACAAATGTGTCGCAGGTGGAAGTCATAAACTCATCAATTGAAATAGTTGCCTGAATTCCGGATCCATTGTCACAAATATACTGTCTGAAGAAGAAAGAATTGATATGTCTTTGTATGATAGTTTGACTTGGGCGAACCTTAATCATGTGGTTTGTAGTTTGCAATGCCCACATTGGATTCTCGAATGCGTGTTGACCCACTGGCGTGTTATTACATAAAGAGAACGCAATAGCCTTGCTTTGCCCCATACGACCAGCACGACCTACACGCTGTAAATAGTTAGCTGCAGTAGGAGGTATGGTGTCCATCAATACAACGTCAATGTCACCAATATCCACACCCATTTCCATGGTAGTGGAGCAGTGAAGGACATTAAGCAAAGGATTCTTTTGACTAAATGTTTTGGTGTAATCACGAAGTAACTTCTTTGATTGCTGTGCAGAATGCTCTGCAGCAATATAAATAGGAGTTTTGTGATAAGAATACTTATGGCGGTCAGTCCAAAGACCAACAGCCTTTAAAGTCTTGATGTTTTCATCATTTTCTTGCCAGTTTACGACCTCTTCATTGTCTTTAGGTCGTGAAGGCATGGTTATCTTGCTTTCGTTACATTTGTATTTAACAAACAATTTTTCACAGATTCTTCCTACAATCAATGGACTATATCCGCAAAATGTAGTATCTAGTAGTTGATATGAGACAGGGCATACCCATGCCTCTTGTAATCTCTTAACTTTACAGACATCATTTCCTTCTTTACCAGATAAATCAAGGAAATAGCAATCTACATATTTGTCATCTGGATAGAAGCGTGGATTATTATATCCATCTGTATCGTCAGCCTTTACCTTGGTAAAGACTTTCTTATCAATCAAAGTATTCCATGCTTCGGTGATAATAGCATCAACGATTCTTACGTTAGCTTGCAATTTTTCAATCGTATGTATACCTAACCCAGCACAAAGAAGTACAACAAGTCGTGATTGTTGTTCAGAAACCTTTCCGCCCTCGATAATTTTTACGGAAGGCCAACGTTTAAGTTTTTCTCTTGGATCATCAGAGGCAGCAATTGGACTGCTCAAATTGCTATCACGAACATATTTTTTCTCATCATCTACCAAAGGCTGAATATGGTTGTTCAGTCTCATTACATAGTCTATAGCAAGTTTCAAATAGTCCTGCCAATCCTTGTCTTTTATAGTTATCCCGTTTTGGTCTGCATAATCTGCCAAAACAGAAGGAACCTTTGCAGTCTTCAGAGCAGGGTAATCCAGATAAATGAAGCCCATGGTTTCTGCATTGGTTTCATACGCTGGACGTCTTCCTATAATACCTCTTATCAATGCAGCCTTATATGCATTCTTATTTTTTGCACCATCATTGTTTGATAGATGTTCAAACATCGCTTGGTTATATATTGCTTCAGAAATGTCATATAACGACACTCCGTCTGGAGAAGATGGAGCATTAGCCAATATCATGGCAATTTGTTCTGCTGTCAAAGTCTTCCTTACAGGTTCTGGAATTGTATCTAATGGACTTGTTGTTTGTATTTGAGCAAGTCTATCCAATATATTTTCATTACTTTGATTTCGCTCAACATTAATATTGAATGTTTTGGCAGAGATAGCTGTTCCTTGGCGGCTATCGGTAAAAGCTATATACTTACCCCAACTTCTTCCTTCTGGAGCACATTCTCGAAGGAATACAGGTGATATTGTTTGGTTGATAAAGTTGATAGGAATACGGAAATGTTTTAAATTAAGTCGTTTTCCTTGAGCTAATTTTCCACATCCTGGGCAATAAGAATGTCCGTCATCCTTTCTGACTTCAACCCATTTACCTATGTTTTCAGCATGAACATCTAAAACAGACCCTCCATTACCATGCACAATGTTCATGGTTCCAGAATGTGCTTTGGCAACTGGGTTAAAGAACTTTTCCTTTTCGTATGGCATAAGGAAGAATGTGTCAGGGCTACCTGAACTAACTATTTCATCCTCTTCCTCTTGTTCAGAAGTAAGATCAATAGAGAAATAATCATCTCTGTTAGTGCCATCTTCACATGGGGAAATCTTATGGGTCTGAGAGTCACTACAGCCCATTAACACAAATCCGCCACATCGCTTACACTGTACAATTTCAAGTAGTGGTACACCACACTTTGGACATACTGATGCCTTGTATGTGGTTAGATGTCCATAAATTGGTAAGGCCGGATTAGCACCATCACAGTTTTCATTTGCGCAAGCATAAAGTCCACTTATAGCACGCATAAAATAATGTGCTCTAAGTGAGAGGATAGGATTTTTACCTTGGGACATTTCGCAAAGTCTATCCAAAAGCTGCAATGCTGGTAACAGATTTGTTCTATCATAGGTTGTTTCTGGACATAACCATTCCCACATCTGCTGAAGTGTCATACCTGAAACTTTATTTATTTTGTCACGGAGAGACAACACCTTTTCAACAGAAGGGAGATTATTAGACTCAAGTTCAGCGGCAAGTTGATTCTTATCCAAAGGGCGAACCAAGCGCTGACCACCAATAACCTTAATTTGTTCTACTGGCTGACCTGTAACAGTTGATATGAACTCTGCGAGTGATTGAGAACCTTCATCCCCACCAATGGTAGCAGATGTACACGCAAATCGAACCTGTTCTGGGGTTCTACCGAAAGCTTCTAGTATTCTTTTAATCTGATATGCGAGCTCTACTGCTGCAGATCCTGAATAACTATGTGCTTCATCAATAACAATCCAACGAAGTTTGTTCGCTGATTCTTGTAACATTTGCTGATCTTTCTGACGAACAAGTATATACTCAAGCATACTTGGGTTTGTCAGAAGAATTTCAGGACGTGTACCGTTATTATTTGGATCACGTATATCGTCACGGGTTACGATCTCATTAGGAAGGATTTCATCTCTGCCATCAGCACGATATTCTGGAGTGTCTCCATTATATACTGCAAAATGTAAACCAGTAGCCTCACAGTATTCAGATAGACGTTTCTTTTGGTCTTCCATTAGGGCGTTGAGAGGGTAGAGAAAGATAGCTTCTATGGCATTAGTGCGTCCTTGCTCATAAAGGTCACTTAAAACAGGGTACATGAAGCACTCTGTCTTACCAGAACCAGTACCTGATGTTACAACAATGCTCTTTCCTTCAGCCAAAGTTTTCCAACTCTCTGCCTGATGTTTATATGGAGGATATTTAACTCCAATACCAAGTTTGTTGATGACAGTAGGATTCAAAGCATTTTTCCAACTTTCATCTGGTGTAGGTTCCCATCCGAAAGTACTTTGGAATACAGGTTCTGCCAATAGGGGTTCTCTGTCAAAGAGTTCGTTAATCGCAGCACGCATAGGATGGTTTCCTGGTGCCCATAGAGAAAGCAATGCTAAGCGCATATTTTCCTCTGTTTCTTTATATATATTCTCAAACTTCATATTCAATGAGATAATTTATTATTTAGTGCAATTATAAAATGACGATTTGACGATTTGCTACAAAATATGATACTTCTTCGTATCTCATCCTTTACAGCAAACAAATCTACCTCTTTATTGATATGGGCTACGACTGCATTAACTCGTTTAAACAACCATTGCTCATTACCAAATGTATTTGGTTCATTATAAGTATTGAAGAATAAAGCAACTTCCTCACCAAGGTATTCTTGGTTAGAATCTATATAGTCATCTTTTATTGGTTCTGTATAACATATTTTCTTTGGAGTCTTAATAATGGTTTCTGCTAAATCGGCAATAATACCATTGGAAGGAATTCCATAAGATTCAACAAGTGAAGAAACGCAAAGATCTTTCAACCAATCAGTAAAGCGTGATAAGACATCATTGAAACATTGACCAATATTACTCAAATATTGTTCCGGATTATTCAAAGCACTTAAATACGCTATCATGTCTTCTCCTTCATGCCTCATAGACCATTTAATGTAAATATCCTGTACTGCTGGCGTCATAGGATCATTGATGAAGGTACTCAGCTGAACAAAAATACCAGAAAGATATGGTTGAAGCCAATACCATTGAAACGCAAGATCACTACTGAAGATTTTTAGTTTTTCCTTCAGTATTTCTTGCTCTTCATCGTCCGTACATTTAACGTATAATTGAAAGGCCATACATAGCAACGATTTATAGTCTTGTGCTGTACAGAATAGTTCCAAGATAGAACTTGCAGGAATATCTTCTTTTTGAGATCTGTCAAACCATCCCAAGATTCTTTTCCACAAATTATCTCCAAGAGTAGAATTTGCTAATTCTTCTTTTATTGAACTTATGGCAGTTTCCCTGTTGTTTGCTCTAAAAGCTCCATCCATCTCTCTTGTCAAATCTACGAGGGCAGGACAAATACGACCTCTTGTACGACCAATAATAATTGTCTTTCCCCAAGGTCGAATGTCCTCTGGAAGAATGTAGAAACCGTTTTCTTCATCAAATGACATTTCTAATGGTTCCAATTCTGGTTCCTCTAATTTTAACAGCTTAAGTACACCAGTAAATTTAATAGGAATGCGATTATTCCCTGTAATTATCACTCGACCATTATCTATTTGCTTTGGACGATATGGTGAATCTTTTACACTGAATTCTAAACTATTACCATCGCTAAGAGAAAAAGACACTTTAAGCTCTGCATTAAGCATATTCTTTGAAGTTCTTTCCAATTTTGATCGTAAATTTTCACGAGAATCAAACAATATAAGCAAATTACCTTCATATGGGATTGACTTAATAGCTCTACCTTTTTCAAAAATGTAAAATTTGTCATTCATCCATCTGAGTTCTCGAACAACATCACCAAATGAATATTGTTTGATATTTTGTCCTACAATGTGATATTGATATTTATCAATATCTGTGTATGGCACCCAACTATCACTTTGGACATTATCTCCATATATATTTATAATAGAAAAGTCCTTAAATGGAGCCTTAACAGAAATTGTAAATTGGCTCAAACTATTTCCTTCAGGGATTAATGTAAAATGTATGCGTCTTTGATCACGACAATCTTCTTTTTTTATCTCCCAAACATCATTAGCCTTTTTAGTTCCTTCGTTTGTAGTTACATGTCCATGATTCCAGGTAACTTTAACTTGACAAATATCTTTATCTGCATGTTGTAAACTTACAGAAAAGCCATCACCAATATTCATGAGTTTGATTGGTGTAACGAAATTCCCATTAGTATCAACGGCTCTTGCAAATATTTCTCCATATGAAGGTTTGTCAGACCATTCTGTCTGCCATTTGTTGCGGAATTGAACATTCTTCCATCTCGTGGACTTTGTACCATCATCTGTATCGTAACATAGAGAAAAGACACTGTTTTCTGCATCATAGAGTGGTTCTATCACATCAGGTATATAAAGTGGGTGAGTAGCTATCTCTGTCCAGTAGAGAGATGCTGTCATACCAAAGGTGATAACACCGTCAGTTCCTTTAACAATAATATTATCAACGAAATCAGACGGAATGTCAATTCCTTGAATAACTGAATCACCCCATTGATAATCAATAACAGTAAATGACGATTCATTTTCAATGTACCAACCATTTGGGATAAGAAGGAATGAATCTGATCTACCCATTTGATTACCTAACTCATACTTGCCATCTTTATTCCGAAAAAGTAGGTGAGGAATATTCATGTCAAGATCATCGGCAATATATGGTTCCTCTTGATTATGTAAGAAAAGGGAGATATAATCACCATCAGCATATGGATGCTTGCTGATTACTGAATAACGACAGAAGTTGTTAACATAGTCAAAAGTATCAACGGCTTGCCCGTTCTTTCTAACTTGAACAGAAAAAAATGGAACATGATCCAATCTGTTATCAGAAAGAAAAGCCTCAGGAAGTCTTTGAAGACCCTTCACCACGTACTTTGAATATATTTTGTTTTCTACAGTATCAATTCTAAACTCCCAATCGAGAGAGTAGGGGTGAAGTTGGCGATGACGGATCTTTTCTTGTTTAGCAAGTTCTTGCAGATAAATATACCAAACATCTTGTTCATTCTGACAATAGAATGGCATAAGCATAAATTGGGCTGATTCAACTCCAACAATTAACTGGTTGCAATAATCCTTCAAACACTGACTTTGAGAAGCAACGATTCCCAAATTTAGTTCTTCAAAATCAACTTTGCGATTAACAAGTCCACGGGTAAATCGATCCCATACGCCACCATATTCGCTTCCTGTTACCAATTTCATTGGTAAACCACCTTGATATAACATGGAATCAAGATATCTTCTACCTCCAAATCCTTCAAAAAGCTCTAATTTTAGCGCTTTAAGGCCACGTTGAGCAGATTCGTAGAACTCATCACGTAGTTCTTGAGTAACATGAATACCTAAAGAGTCAAGTATCATTTGGACGCTATGAGCACCTTCATGATATTCCCTACGCCAAAACTCAGCAATATAAAGTACACATTCCTTACGAACAGTAATGAAACGATTACTACAATTTCTATTGTAAATATGGATTTGGCGGACTAAAAGTTCTTTTAGATTGGCATACTCTTCATCAGTAACTCGAATTTGCCACAAATATTTTGGGCATGTTTCGAATTTGTGAGCCGCTAAGATAGTTTCAAAATAACCCATAACTTTTCTTTTAGGAAGATTTTCTGCAAAAGTATATAGCATCAGTGCAGTCAATCTGCACTGATGCCTCTTAATTACTCTTCAACTTCAAAATCAAGCCCAAGCTGTGAGGCTGACTCCTTAATACTCTTGACTGTTGAAGAGTTCTCTGTTAAAGGATTGCCTGATGTATTCTTGGCTGTGAACTTAACTTCTATCTTGAGATTGTTGTTCTTGAGGGTCTGTACAAAGCTTGCAAAAAGCTGGGCATAGTTCTCTAATGGAACCTGACCGCTAATTGTTACTTTCTTAAATGTCTTTGCTGTCGGAGTTGTTTCACCTCCATTTCCATTTCCTGTACCGGTTCCTGTATTTGAACCTGCACCTGTGTTTGTACCTCCTGTAGAACCAGTTCCACTACCAGAACCTGTATTGCCTGGAGTTTCTGGAATAACAGAAGAATCAACCAGCCAGTAGTCTTCACTAGTTACATCAAGAAATGGTACTGAGTCATTCTGAGTGATTCTAGACCATCTACCTGGAGCACCAAATGCTACATTAAATACACCTTTAGTACAATAATGGTTTACGGTCTCTGCAATAGCAGAAGGACCTGTAATCATTGGCTTATCATCAAAACGAAGGAATGTCTCATAAAGCTCCTTTACTGCGATTGGACGATTCACTTCTGGAAGCATATTGATTCTATCCAGCAAGTTTCTTCCGATAGCCTTGATGACCCATTCTTCTTCCATGATTTCTGTCATCAGATTCATACGTATCTGTGAAGAGAAGTCGCCGGCATAGTTCTTCATTTCATAGCTCTCTATGCCATCTTTTGCAGAATACTTAATCGCAATATTATAGGCGCGAATCAGAGCTTCATCAACACCGTGTTCGTACTCGCGCTTGCGATTTTGTACTTCTGTATTTTGGTCGCGCTCCAGTCTTCCTGAATATTCTGCTATGATTTTGGTGCAAGCTAAATAGTCTTTAAGTTTGTCACTCAATGCACCACGTCCGGCTTCTGAACAGGCAAGATAGAATATAGTGTTGCGCATCACACGATCACTATTACCTCGTTTCAATGCTATTTCTTTGACTGCCGTGGTAAGACAATTTGATGGTGTTCCACCAGTCGGCATAGCTATGCTTGGAGGCAAAATTACCAATGTGAGTTGCTTTTGTTCTGGTACATCGCCAGTTGGACATACCAGAACATTGATTTCATGTATAAAACTTGCCGAATTCTTCAGTCGTTTGATAATCTCTGCCTCTACATCTTCTTTTTTGACCTCAGACTTAGCCTGTGCGATGAGGATATTGATGTTGGCTTTGGACTCAAACCAATACGTTGCTCCACCAACTTTGGTAGAGTAAAGATAATGGGCTACTTGTTCAAGCTTGTTTAATGCTCCGTCAATATCATTGTGATTGAATGCTTTTGGACGTAAAACACAAAGTTTAAGCTGCTTGATATCAAGTCCTTTGTTCTGCTTTGCACCAACGGATGCCATAAGAAGAGTTGTAGCAATACCTTGTGTCAAATGATATTGGCCAATATTACTTGTAGGATCTGCTTCATCTATCTTACGTGCATTATTTGATGTTCCATATACATCAGCCAACATGACTGTTTCCCAGTTGCTACCCATCAGGTTTGTTATGGTGCCAGTGAGTGAACCAAGATTTTCGAGATTAACGTCTGATGTATGTATCAAGGCTTGTGAACCAGTAAGCGATTCTCTGCGTCGCCACAAATCCTGTACAATTGATGCCAAAAGACGAAGAACACCACGAGTGCGCTGGAAACGAGGATCACTTCCCCAACGTTGACGGAACATTTCAATAAGTTCCGGGTGGAAAGGATAGGATTTCTTTATTTTGTTGGCATATTCCATCTTGTCACAGTACTCTGGTAAGTCTCTGTATCGATTATGGAACATATCCTTATAGCGTTTGGCCACGAGGTCAACAACAGAAGTTTCATTGATTTGTTCAAACAGACGACGACGTACAACTTCAAAGATTTCTTCATCATCAACAGGCTTGACACTTGAACCTATACGAACGATTCTGGTCTGCAAAGAGTCTAATACTGTTTGACCAATCTGAGAATCAGCGACTTCTGTTGCACTTGCAGGGAGAGTGGCAATCAATACGCATTTTGGCACAGAAGAAACCACCTCAGTCAGAGTCTGCATGAAGCTGTTTGTTTGGCTGAAGAGATTGCCATCTCCAACCTTCTTTGAAGTTGCTTTTACACAATAGTCAGCCAACTCATCAATAAGGATGAGGGAAGTCCCTGCATTCTGGATGATGGGTTTCAATATTGCAGACGTGGGAGCAGTACGGTCTATATCATTTTGCTTAATTTTCTCGTAAGCTTCCTTGCCGCCAAGTTGATAGGCAAGTTCACCCCATAGCGTATAGATGGTAAATCCTTCTATAGTCTGGCGACCTTGTGATACGTCAGTTGTGTTGTTTGTAAAGACTGCAACTTTGGCATTCTCAAAATTCGGAGTGACTCCTTCCTGGAGAATATGCTTGCAGCTTTCAGATTCCAACAGACGAGCTCCACTTTTAACTATATGGTATATTGAAATCAATGTATGTGTCTTACCGCCACCGAATCCTGTTTGAAGAGAAATAACACGATTCTCGGTTTCTTCGCCGTTTAAAGCGCGAACAACTCGGTTGGCAATGTCACGTAATCCTGCTGTTACGTAAGTCTTGGCAAAGAATGATGTCGGATTGTTGTACACCTCTGGACCTGTTCCAAGAGCCACCTCATTCAAGTTGGCAGCAAAAACAGATTCGTCAAGAACGCCACTGCGAATATCATAGTGTGGCAAACAGTTTCTGAACCAAGATGGCAGTGGTGAGCCATCATCCACGATTGAAGTGTCAACAGGAGTCGATGTTACAGTTGTTACAGCAATGGGTGCAACAGCCGCAGGGGCAAACGTGCGCTTGTTTTGTAATCTTTCGATTTCTTGGCGCAAATCAGCCATGCCAAGCATATTTGCAACATGCTTCATGTTGCTGAAAGCACGGTCTTTCTCGTCTTCTGTAAGTGGAGTGAAATGCTGGCACTTGTTGCGAGCATCCCTCAATTCACTCATTGTACTTTCAAAAATGAATGTCTTGCTTTTGTCATTGCCGAGTTCTTCCGCAAGTTCATCACGGAATTTGCTAGCAAGAAAAGTCAGATTATGATAGTCAATACGCAGCATTGGCTCTACGCCTTGGCGTTGAGCTTGATTCCATTGATCTTGTTTTTGTGCGGTCAAACGCTGAAAGAAGACACCTTCCCACGGCTCACCGGGGAAGTGGTTTTGCAAAACACTGACTAGGAATGGACGCATTGCGTCGAGGAAGATTCCTAATGCCTGGAAGATGTTCTCGTTGTTCATAATGATATGTTTTTTATTATTTTACTCGATACCTTCAAACAAGTTTCCTTGTATTGGCTTATACTCCTCGTGGCAATGTTGACGGAGGTCATCGGCATTCTGAAGGATGCCAACGATTTGCTTCTGGTCATCATTAGCAGGAAGAAGCTCTTTTAATGTGGCAAGTAATCGCCATAGGGGAGAGGATGAGTCTGGACAAATGTCACGAACGAATCGAAGGATTTTTCCACGGTCACCTTCTCTATATAAAAGAATGAAACGATGTGCCTGGTTAATTGGTGAATCCTCAGGGCGAGTGCCTTCTATTGATGAACCACCAATATGTTCGTCTGCCATAGCAATGTGCATTTTCTTTCCTTCCAGAATAAGCAATCCTTCTTGTTGGATGTCTTTGATATTAACATTTACACCTACACGTGTAAACTTTGTAGCATCGTCAAAGTCAGTTTCGCTTGTTCCATTCAATTGAAGCCATCCGATATAGAACTTCGTAAAGTCATCGCCTTGTACGCCCTTCAGCAATGAATCGAAAGCTGCGTTGCGAGCCATTTCAAGAAGTTCAGCAACTGTTACTTCACTTCCATCAGATTTCTCTACTGACTTGTATTTGCCAAACTCACTTACAGCCTGGCCAAAGCATGCAGTCAACAAATCTGCCCCACGGAAGCCCAGTTCATAGAGAGACTCGACTTCTTCAGCTACTTTTTGTTCAATATCTTTCTTTACACTCTTGAAATCGCCATAACCTTTTCGCTCAGATGGACGACAAGCAACAGTAACAGATGATTCCAAAGTTGCCATGTCAGCCTTTAAGGCAATGCTAACTTCAGTGTCCATTGGCCAAGAACCTGTAATGTTCATTCTCGCATCAAGAATAGAATTGCAAAGAGTTGTCCATGCCTCTGTACTCTGATGAGCAAACATTATACTAACTACATCCGTAGTTTGCGTTTCTATGGCATCAAAAATAGATGTGAGTTTCTTCTCAAAATGAAGTTTCGCTTCTTCGTCACTATTGCCATGATGATGTTTTAGTGCAGTACATTCTTCTTGTTTTGGCGTTTTGGGGGTAGCAAATACCAACTCAAATTCATTCACAAGAATTGATTTGAGCCATACATAAAAGAAATCAGATAAATCTGCGTATGCAATAGCATCGTAATATGGTGGATCTGTAATGACAGCAGTAAGAGATTTGGGGTCAAATTGAGATTTGTCACCACTTATTACATTATTAAATACCGCAGGGAAAGAATTTTCTGACTCCAAATAAGAAATTATGGCATCTAACTGTCCTTTACAAGCACCAGACAATGAAGAAAAAGGGTTCATTTCCGGATAATCAAATACCATTGGTATTGCTTGCCGTCCAAAAGGATGTTCAACAGTTTCTTGAAGCTTGTGCCAGACACCGAAGGAAGTGTTTCTACACAAAACTTTATCAAACAAAATAGCAAGATAGGTTTTAATAGCTCCAACGTAATGTTTTTCATCACTAATTGACGAACAAACATTTTCTATCTCATTCTTGAAATTAGTTAGAAATATACTTTGTCTGTTGGAGAATAAGCCATCGAAAGAGTCTATACCCCAACCAGGAGTATTAAAATTCCTTACATTTCCAACCTCTAATTGTTCTTTGGGTATAGCATTACTTTTTGCCATGTTGGATATTTGCTGAATATCTTCAACAGACGGTACACGATAAGTTCTCTTTGAACCATCCTCAATTATGGCTAATAAACGCTCTTTGATAGGAGAGGTGTTGAACTGTCTCTTTATTTCTGAAATGTTTGTCAAACTGCCACAACATGGACATGTAATATTTCCATGTCTATTCCAGCCTTCTTCCTCAAAACTACCATTTTTAATTTCAAAATCAATATGATTACCAGAAATGATAGGATTAAGATACACCCAATCTTTAGCTTTTGCAGTTCTTCTTTTGGATATGTAGAATTGTTTAAGCATTGGTATTTCTGCTTTGCAAGTAGGATTACTACAAGTTGCAGTTCGTGCCCAATAATAAACTAAAGAAGTTTTACCAGTTGTTGACTTGTACAAGTCAGAACATTTACTCTTCGTGTTCTTGATAACTTTCAACGCATAATACTCAACATCAAAAGATAATCTGTTAGGAATCAAGTAGAAACCTCTAGCATCTTTTGAAATTCCTTTTTCAGTAATCAGGTTTAATCCTTCTTCTCCATAAATACGATTGAACTCTTCTTCACTAAAACATATAGGTTTGCCAAATTTTTGAGGAAACTCTGCACTGCCTTTTTCGATAATATGAGCAACTGGATTAATATCATTACCATAGCTGCGGCATCCGAGACGTGCAGCTTCCAGTGGTATTGCGCCGCCACCAGCAAAAGGATCAAAGACAGATGGCATTTGGTTCTGGAAATTCTCAATGGCAGATTGCAAATATCCTTCTAAATCTTCAGTTTCGGCAGATGGAAGATGTCTGTCAATTACTTCATAGAGAGCTTCTTCTGCTGTTTTAATAGCATCAAATGCCTCAGAAAAGTTCTTGTGGTGAGTCTCATAACCAAGATCAGGATACTTTTCTGCATTATAAGCTACCCAAATTAGTTCCCTGGCCATGCGAAGTATGCGAGGATTGTTCTTGTTTTCCCATTTGATGAGTGAACCTTCATCTAATTGTTCTTTGGGAGTGGTAGATTTTCCTGCCAACATTTCCTTCTGACATTTTTCTGAAAACTTACCAATGAACATCAGTAACCTATTGCGTAAATTGTCCTCCATTGGATCAACAATGGCGGTGTATGGAATATCGTTATATGGCTTATATTGATATTGAGTCAATACATCATCAGCCGGATTTAAAATATTCTGAACGGCATCTTTGAAAGCTTGCGTACAGTTCTTGTCTAGTGGATCAGGCACAAGACTAGCAAACACGACTGCTCGGCATACTGGCAAAGGACGGCGTGCCCACCATAGATGAAGTGTAGATATATGACCGTTTCGTATACTCTTGTCACGTACACTTTCAGCTGAAATCTCCTTAATAGGGAGAGCTACTTCAATTAGCTTCTTTGCTTTCATATATATTGTTCTTTAATTTATTCTTTTTTAGATTGCCATTCATTTAGAGGCAGGTAGAACTGCACTCCCTTAGTCTTTTGTTCAAAAACAAGTTTTCTGGCAGGATCGTTTATAATGTTGAGAATGGGCGACTCGCTACGGCATTCGGTTACGATATAGAGCCAGGCTTTTGTGCCTAACTGAGCAAGACGGTTCATTTCATTCTCACTTAGCATAACACCATCGGTACCAGCACGACCTTTTACTTCTATATAGCGTTTGTTGCCTTGGACATCGATGCTCTTCACATCGTAACCCACATTATCTTTTGAAACGTCAGAAGTCTTTCGACCATGCTCAGTTTCATAGTTTATAGCCACCTTCATAGCTATTGCTTCTACTTCATCGTCTCGGCTCATACCAAAGGTGTTTCGATATTCTACTTGATTCAGTGGCAGAACATAAGCACAGCCAAGAACCTCTGGTTCGACAGGGAATAGTTCTATCATATTGTCCAACTGAGCCAGTCGCTCTTTCTTGCGCACTTTCAAAGCGTTATAGCGAGCCTCTTTCATCATCAGCTTCTGCTGAACTTTTTCATCGTCACTGAAGAGTATCTTGTTTTGGAGTTCGTTAATCTCACCTTGAATGTCGAGAATGATTTGCTGAAATGCCGTCTGCAAGTATTCCCTACGGCTTTCTGTATCTTCTTTAACCATTTTCTCTGTGGCCTCTAACAAAGGTTCCGTTTGGTGGGAGTATGCCCATTCCACAACTTCGTTTTCGTTGGCGGGTTCTGGAGGAACAATTTCCTTCGCAAATTCCACAGGAGGACAGAGGTCGAGCAGCTTTGCAGGTGATGTTTGTTGGAATACACCATCTTCATTCTGACAGATGAGAGTAAGCAGCTCATTAGAAATGTTGGGCTCGCCACTTTGTGTTGGGCGATTGTCCTGTATCTGATTCTTGACAAAGAAAGCAAAATAAGGATGCTTGTCTTCTGGAGATACAAGGACAGTACCTTTCAACATTTCGTCTCTGAAAGAATCGCGGACAGTATCAATCAGGCAATCGAAGAGAGCGTTTCCTGGGTTGATATAATGCGCTTTACCATATTGAGCCGTACTATTCTGATATTCTAAGAACTTAGCCTTATCAAAGAAGAAATAGAGTGATGTCAAATTCTCAGCATAAATCCTATATTGCTCTTTCAAGCGTGATACGATTATGTCGGGAATGTAGGTAATTTGGAAGATGCCATCAGCTATTTCGTCATACTTTCCGCCCAAATATTTGAATGCTCTTTCAAAGAATAGACGGATGTAGATTGGCTGCAAACGCTTTTCGTCACTGTCTTCTTTAAGCCTGCGAGCATCTTTATAATCAACAGACGAGTGGGCAATGGATTTGTCTTGATTCCTAATAGACTGAGAAAACAAGTCCCCAAGATCTTTTGCGTCTTTGTCAATGAACAGGTCAAGGTCACTTTCCTGTCCATTAAGTACGGAAGATATAATACTGTCCAAAGAAACCCCCTTCAGTACATCTTGAATTACATCATATACACGGTCATCACCCAATTGCTCTCGGATGATATCTAGTTTGGTCAGAAGTTTCTTTAGGACTTGACCTTCACGAGTATTACTTGCAACCATGTTGAATACCAGTACATCAGACTTCTGACCATATCGGTGTATTCGTCCCATGCGCTGTTCCAGTCGATTTGGATTCCATGGAATATCCCAGTTAATGAGCAGACGACAGAACTGGAGATTAATACCTTCACCAGCTGCATCAGTGCATATTAACACCTGTACATCAGGAGTCATAAATCTACATTGTGACTCACGACGTTCGTCAACAGACATTCCTCCATGTATTGTTGCTACATTGTATCCATTATTGGTCAAACGCTCCTGAAGATATAGCAGAGTGTCCTTGTGCTCAGTGAAAATCACGAGCTTTTCTCCGTCAATTACACCCTGCGATGTCAAGAGTTTCTTAAGTTCTATGTACTTCTGCTCTTCTTGTTGTTGATTATAAAGAGTATTCGCCATCTCATAGAGAGATTTGACTTCTCCAGCTTCAGCCTTAATTTCAGATAGGCTTTTAGCTGTTGTGAAGAGCTTAAGTTTTTTAGGATCTGCCATGATGTTATCGAGGACATCACGCTCCTCATCATCAAGTTCGTCGAGGTCATCAATGTTAGCAACTTCTAATTCCTCAAACTTAATACGTTGCTTCCATAAAGAAGGATTCTTGTCAAGTTCGTCAGCAAGACCTTGGAGGGCAAGCCAACGTTTTTGAAGTGTATTACGTATTGCATAGATGGAACTAACCAACCTTCGTTGCATCACCTGCAAAGCCAAAGAGACATGGATGTTCTTAGTTTCGTTTGCCTCTTTCTTGCGCTTGGTTAGATATGTAGTTACTGCATCATATAGACGCTTTTCGTCCGATGTTAGATTGTAACTGGTAGTCTTGGTGTGACGATTCTTATATAGTGCATTGCCATCCCAATCCTTCATGTCTTCCTTCAAACGGCGGATAAAGAACTTGTTAGCGCCATTCATGCTTAGTTCGCGGACTCGTTCTGTAGCCAAGTCTGCTGTTGCAAAAATATCTTTATCAAGAAGCTGAAGAAGTCTTTTGAAAGTGTCTTTACGCCCTCTATGTGGAGTCGCAGTTAACAGAAGAAGATGTTCACATTGCTGAGAAAGGATGTGAGCAGCTTCATATCTCTTACTTTTGTATATCTTCTCTCCATACTCATATGCAGAGAGTTTATGTGCCTCGTCGAATATGACTAAGTCCCAAGTAGTTTTTGAAACAACTTGCATTATGTCTTCACGACTGACAAAGTCGATTGAGGTTACAATGCGATCACTTGTCTGGAATACAGTTGGCTCGGATGAAAAGACATCACGATTTACTAATTTGAATGGGATATTAAATTTAACTCCCATTTCATCTTCCTGCCATTGTTTTGTCAAGCCACCAGGAGTGACGATAAGCACTCTTTCTACGATTTTTCGCATAAGTAGCTCTTTGAGTAAAAGGCCTGTCATGATAGTCTTTCCTGCACCAGTATCATCCGCGAGCAAAAATCTTATTTTTGGCTGTGGGAGGAGGTATTTGTATACAGCTTCCACCTGATGTGGAAGAGGATCCACAACACTACAATTTATAGCAAAAAGAGGATCAAACTGGTAAGCAGAGTTAATGCGCTCTGCCTCTGCAAATAGAACAAATTTTTCTGGATCTCCCTTAAAATTAAATTCTCCTTCAGAAGTCAGGACTTCTAACTCGTTAAGCTGTTGTTCATCTAGTATCTTAGATGCTCTTAAATTACTATTAACGCCAGTATAACTCAAAGAGTACTTTGAGCCTAACCTACGAATCTTATCAATGACAACAGCCTCAGTAGGGCTAAGATTCTTGATTATATTTCCTATTTCTATCATTATATCCGATTTTATCCGTCCAAAGCTACTTGTTATTTGTGCAGTCATTCTGCATTACAAGATATTTGTTTAAATTATCCTGTATTTTTCTCATTATATGAGTTCTATATGACTCAGGGCTAAGCACAGTTATATCTGGACCTAATGACAGAATATGATGATCTAGTTCATAATTAGGTCTTACTTCGATCGTAATAATTCTATTGTCCTCATCAATAATTCTTTGTGATGAATGAAGAGGTTTAGATACCACATAAGGATATTGATTTGGAGTTAGTTGTAACTCTATTATAATCTTTTTCACATCCTCTTTTGGTATTGTAACACCAATAACATCATCAAAGTAATGTTCAAAGTCAATATTAGTATTATCAATGAAACGAATTTTATCAGTCGTTTCAACTGACATAATCCTATCCAAGGCAAAATTGCTAATATAGCGTTTGCTGTCATCTAATGCCATTAAGAACCATCTATTATTATATTGCTTCACATAATATGGATGTGCAATAACAGTCTTCTCATCAGCACCTTCTTTGTAGTTGCGATAGACGATTTTGAGCACTTTATGATGCGTAGTTGCATCAATAAGTGGAGCAAGATAATTGAGACCTTTTAATTCCAAATTTTGCTCAAATCCAATAACATTTTGACTTTCGCCCTTTAGATTGAATCTCCATTCAAGACTGGAAATGACTTCATCTATCCATTCATTACTAGGCATACCACGAAATCTACTTAATGTTAATATTGCAGTTTCCATCTGACGAGCTTCGTCATCTGTTAAGGGTTGTGAGTTGATGGTAAAATTCCAGTCTGCATAGCGATAATAGACTTTCTTTCCATCCTTCTTTCGAAGAATGTCGGCTGACCATCCAGCTTCACTTTCCATATACTTGATGTCTTCGAAGATTTGGCGACGACTTACACCACCGACGCCATTGTAATAAAACAAGGCTTCCTCACACTTGTCAATGAGGTCTTCCATGTAGTAACGATGATACTTATCACGGAAACACTTGTCAAGTGCTTGGTAACGAATTGAGGCATTCTTGTTTGTTGGCATAGAGCAGGAGAGAATTTAGGGTTCTTGACGAATAAGGTCGTTCACATTTATCTCGAGACATTTGGCAATCTCTACCAAATTCTCTAAAGTAGGCTGGGCACTATTTGTGCACCATTTGGAAACCGTGCCAGGGTCTTTACCCAGCTGCTCGGCTAACCACTTGTTTGTCCGTTTCTTTTCGGCCAGAACTACTTTTAATCTATTCAAATCTTTATTTGCCATACATTATTATATAAGAATTGATGGCACAAATATAATGTTTTTCTTGCAATTTATATGTTAAATGAGTAGAAAAATGCGTTTTCGAGGCAAAAAAACGGTGTTTTCCCCATTTTATTCTGTAATTTTGTGCATATTTGCAGTGGTTTCTAACGTTAGAAAGTTAAATATTGAAGTTTATATCACGGATGCAGATTGGCTGCACACATGACATATAACTTTGCACTCGAATTGAAATCTTGATCCCATCAAAGATTTCAACATTAACTTAACGTTTCAGATTATGACTGATAGAAAGATGAAGCCAGTTGATGGTAACCCAGGCGTTATTCCAGTTAGTTGGGATGCAAATCGTCTGGTTAAAGAATATGTGAAGGCAGCATGGATGACTGCCGACATGACCGGTCCTTTCGAGCAGTTGCCTTTCCCAAGGCAAGTTAGACTGAAAAGACTGGCATCAGTGATTTGTGCGTTTCTCAAAAAGGATTTTGTAGAGGGAGAAACGGTAACTATTATCAACGAAGTTTTCGATTATATTGAGAATCGCTCTGTATTGGCTTCATCACCAATGACAGACGAAAACAAAGTTAAGCTTAAACAGGTATTGCTTGAATGCTTAAAGAAGGATGCTCGATACGAGTCATTACTTAGCAAATGGGAGGGTGAATCAGATAGAGAGCAGATGCTGAAAGTTCTACTCCGTTTCCGCATTGGTGTGGAAGATTTGAAATCAATGTTTGCAGGTGTAATGGAAGCTCGAACTGGAGGCTATCTTGGTATCAACGCAGTGAAAGACCTTTATAGTAATCCTCTCATGTATTGTAATGATAAAGTGGATAAAATGATCGTCCTCTTACTTGGAAGCAAGTTTGAGGGCACTATATCAGAGAAGGATTTAATTGAGAAATATAACTATCCAATGACAACAGATTCAGAACTGTTGGATTGGGAAATTGATAACTTCTAATATACTTTAGTAAATAAAACATATATAACTATGAAACAGATACTTATTGCATTGCTTTTAATGATTACTTCAAGTGTTTCCTTTGCTCAGTCTGGACACATGAAGTTTAAAGGCGTACCTATGGAAGGTACTCTTCAAACATTTACGAACAAACTTAAAGCTAAGGGCTATACCCCTATGGGTATTCAGGATGGTGTATCAATTCTTCAAGGTGAATTTGCGGGCTATAAGAAGTGTACTATCGGAGCGGTTGCGGACAAGAGTGGAATGATCTGTAAGGTCTCTGTTATCTTTCCAACAATGGAGAAATGGGGAGAGCTTGAGTCTTGCTACAAGAATTATAAGGATATGTTATCCGAGAAATATGGAGATCCTAAAGATTGTATCGAGAAGTTTCAAAACGACTATGTTGATGATGACAATTCAAAGATGCATGAAGTAGGCATGGATCGTTGCAAATACATCAGTACATTTGCTGGCGATAATGGAGAAATTCAGCTTGAAATCACTCATCAGAGTTTCAACTGCTATGTAATGCTTAGCTATTTCGACAATGCTAATCAGGCAAATCTGAAGAAGCAGATCATGGAAGACCTATAAGAGTATGAACAGCATGACAATAGATCCTCATATCAGTATTGATGTAACAGACGCTAAAGAATGCGCTGTTCCTAAGGACAAATTTCGACTTGTAGATCAGAAGAGTGTTATTGGTTCCGAGTTTGAAGATATAGTTCACAATGAAGCTCCATACCTTCACTTCCAGATACTTCGACCAAAGAATGATTTACAGAAGTCAAAAGCCTTGGAATACGTTACAGCCAATCATAAGTTTTATGCAACCTTTCGAGATAGATCTGAAATGATTCTGTTTGCAGGTTGCACCCAAACTCAATACATAAAATCCCCTGTAGCAGGATGCAAAATCGGTGATATTCGTAATTTATTGCCTCAAGCAGCTCATTGGTTTAGATTTTACGGTAACGAAACGACTACAGAATAGACACGTTATGGCTGAAACTAAATACAAACGAGGAAAAGAGATCTTTACTCAGTTGGAGAAACAACTAGAGTATAGAGATGGTGTGCCTGAATATCAGTTGAAGTATGCCCAATACATTATTGGTGAATGTGAGTTCAGAGGTTATGAGAGTTGCATCGAAAAAGAAACGATGTACAAATACCTTGAGATGGCAGAAAAGAGCAACAAACGTATTGTTGTTCGTCCTGATGATGATTTCCTTCCTGGTGGTGGAAGAGAACATCAGTGTGATGGTTGGACCTATCATCCTGTTCTAATAGATAACAATGTATATACCGAAGAAGAGGAATACTGGTGTACAGGAGGAAACACAGGCAAGTTACCAACTCGAATAACACCAAGCAGAATAAACTCTCTACTGGATGATGAGATTTTCGTGTTTGGCAGCAACATGCAAGGAATGCATGCAGGTGGTGCAGCTCGTATTGCTATGGATAAGTTTGGTGCAGAGTGGGGTAATGGCGAAGGTCTTCAAGGACAATGTTATGCCTTACCTACCATGGAAGGAGTTGATAATATGAAAAGTGCTATAGAACGTTTCACAAAATATGCAGAAGAGCATGATGAATATATCTTCTACGTTACTCCTGTTGGCTGCGGAATTGCAGGCTACCAACCAGAAGAGGTTGCCCATTTCTTTGATAAAGCTGCAGAACTTGACAATGTATATCTTCCTATTAGTTTTTGGAAAGTGTTGTTGAAAGTTCAAAATTAAATTGAAACATTATGAAGACATTTCTGGAATTGAAAGTACCTATCAAGTTTGAAAATCAGTGGTTCTTGGAACTCAGATCTGAGTTAAAGGATGCAAATGTGATATGGCAGAAAGACTTCTATCATATCACTATGGTTTTTGTTGACAGAGCGCCATCTAATTCTGGAGTATGTGAGCTTCTACAGAAGCACTTGGATTCGTTTGAAACGCCAACCATTACATTTGATAAAGTTGATATATTTGAAGCCTATACTAATGGCATGCAGATAGTCCATCTTGCATCCACAAACCCTCCAAAAGATTTCTTTCAACTCGTAGATGATATACGTTTAGATATGAGTTGCTTAGGTGGAGACATAAAGTCGGAGTTTCGACTTCACGTGACCCTTGGAAGGATAAAGGAACCAAAGCTGTTTATTGAAGAGACTGGAAGCATCCTTGACGAGTTCAATTTAGCTCCAATTACACTTCAACTCAGCGACATTGACTATAGAGAATTTAGAGGTAGAACTATTTACACTAAAAAGCTTAATATACCATGCGAGAAGTAACAGATAAAGAACGAAATATAGCCAAACATCTGGTAGATAGTTTAGCTACATTCCCTATTGGTACTGAAATAAGTTTGAGAGTATTAGGAGAAGCTACTTACGAGAAATTGTGTTCTGAAGGAAAACAAAACGAACCTTGGATGCAAGATCTCAATGATGTAATCTTGAATTTTGATGCTTGGTGGAATATCATTGAACCGTTTGATGAGTGCGTCAAAAAGGATGGTCGTTTTCGATTAGATTACACCAAGACAGAAGGATTATGTCTCGGTCTTCCCTATAATATTCCATTCGTGCTATTAAAGAAAGGGCAGAGCATTCATGCAAAAGAGTCAAGAGCAGCAAAACAATTTGCCTCGGAACACGATTTATACGGCATTATGTTCATCTGCTATTGGGAAGGAGAATGGGCTTTCGCTATAACTCATGATCCACATGTCTTAGTTGATCCTGCATTACCACCAACATACATTTTGGTTGATGAGGAGCTTAAAGCTCGTTTTTCTACACAAAAAGAAGGCGAACAGATTTATGATTTTAAACCAGTCTATCCATGGTAGACAAAAATATTATCGCTATGAGAGAATTAAAGTTTATCATACTAATGATCTGCTTAACGTTCAGTATATCTGCTGCATCACAATCACGAGTCAGATTGGCTGTGCCCAATACTCAACGAATGGTGAGAGAAACTCTTGCCAAAAGTCGTGCAAAGAAAACACATAAGAAACCTATGATTACAATATCAAAGGACTTCTTAGCGAAGTTATACGGATATTGTGGAGTAACAATTCCAAAGGATTCCGCCTTGACAACTGTTGCTGATACATGTTCTGCATTGACACAAAAAGCAATGAAAGAAGCTGTTGCTTCATCATCAGCTAACGAGATAACGACTCTGGACTTATTGAATATGATTGTACCAAGCGCATTCTCAGAGAAAGAAAAGGAGCAATGGAAAGCATTGCCAAAGGAGACTCGACAAGCTGTAATAGGTTCCGTGTTAAATCAAGGACAAACACAGTGGGATGGTCTGAACGAGGCGCAAAAGGCTGTTATTCATGAACAAAGTAATGCAAAGTAAAAAATCGAATATAATTATGGACGAAAAATTGATAACCGTAACAGGACGTGGGAGTATTCACGTAGTTCCTGATGTAACGAGAGTCCAACTGACTCTTGCAAGTATTCACGAATCTTATGAAGAAGCTTATCAACAAGCAAAGGATAATACCGATGCCTTGATTAAGATAATGAATGCAGTAAAACTGGATGCAAGCTTACCAAAGACTATACATCTTGATATAGATAAGAAGTTTGAGAGCCAATACGATAAGTATCATAATCATATCGGAGAAAAGTTTGTTGGTTTCAGACTTGACCATGAAATCAAGATAGACCTTGGTATGGACACTGTTCTGCTGAATAGTATTGTAAAACTGATTGGACAGAACATCAAACAAGCCGAGATAAACATTTCATACACAGTTAAGGATCCACGTCCAGCGCAACTAAAAATGCTTGATCGAGCTGTAAAAGATGCAAAGGAAAAGGCTGAAATAATGGCTCAGGCACTGGGTTGTACGCTTGGTTTGGTAAAAGACATCAACTATAGTGTTCATGAGGTGCATATCTATTCTGAGGCTCGAAACATTCATAGTGCCGATGAAGCAATATGTTGCAATGAAGAAGCACTCGACATTACACCAGATGACCTTGCAGTATCTGACGATGTAACTGTAAAGTGGTATTTGTCTAACGGAGTGAAGAAATAAAGCAATATGCATAAGTCAGGATTTGAAATAGTATATAAAGGAAGCAAAGTAGGCCTTCAAAATAAAGATGGTCTAGAGATATTGCCATGTATCTATGACAAAATCCTCGACTATGATGATGATGGCTACATTCGGATTATCAAAGGTGATGTTTATGGTACAATCGATCTTGATGGTAACAAAGCTATTTCTCATTCTGTAGGAATTACACACCTTGGCGTTTTCTATGGCGGTACTGCACGAGCAAGAAAAGGAAAATACTGGGGGTTGGTTGATGTAAATGGAAATGAAGTCACCAAGTTTAAATATCAAGATATTAAAGCCTATCATAACGGGGGATATACAACTATTACCACAACAGGTAAAACTGGTTTCTTAACTGAAGATGGTAAGTTTACTACTTCAAAAACCAAAATCAAGAGTTTAGAAAAACCACAATTTCAGAAGATTGCAACCTATCGTAATGGAATTGCACCGGCATATACAAAAGATTGCAAGTGGATTTTCATTGATAAAGACCAGAATAGAGTAGGGAAGTACGAATACAAGACTATGGATCCTGTTCTTCGACAATGTTTATATCTTGTTATCAATGAGGATCACATGTATAACTTCTGCAAATACGATGGCAAACCTCTGCTCTGTGAATGGTACGACCACATGAAGAAGTTCGATAATGGCTATGCTATATTCTGGAAAGGGATTCGGGATGAGAATGGAGAGCTGAAGATTTTTTCAGGAGGACAACCTTCTTACATGTGGGGAGTAATAGATCTCAATGGCAACTATATTGTAGCTCCAAACTATACAAATATAAGATGGGCTGACGATCAGAAGGAATTTTGGTATGCTGAGAAATGGGGTGCTAAGTATTATTTGTACCCTGATGGACGAAGATTTCTTATCATGAACTCTGGATTAACCGAAGTTGGGAAAGACCCTGTTTATCAACCATCCACAAAGAAGGATAAGAAGATAGAAGTACATGATAACCCAAAACCAGAACCGCCAAAGCCAGATCCTGCAAAACATGAGCAACATGTAGAAGAAACAAAGTATGTCTTTGATGGTGACAAGTTTATGTCTAAATTGTATTATTGGCTCTGGGGATTCGACAAGGATGAACTAAAATTCTATTATCGAGATACAGATTGCAATATTAATGTTGATTTGAAAAAGGTCTATCATAGAGGCAAATTCTTCAGAGCTGGTGATTATCTTGAAATCACAGAGAAACTACAGCGCCCAGTATACAATACACGCATTATCATTGCCACAAATCATGTGACTAATGTCAATGAGGTGTTAAAGTTCAATGATGAGAATCGTCCATTAGAAGTTCGTTTCAAAGATAGTTTTATTCATTTCAATTCCTGTTTCATGAGCCTTGGAGTCATTAAATGTGGAGGTGTAACGCAGGTACTCCTTCTCCATTTACCCCAAAGTGCATATTATCTTGCAGAGAGAAAGGATTACTTGTCAATTATGAAAAAGTGTCTACTAAAGGAAGGTATAAGCATTGCGGAAGCAGCAGAGAAGGACTTACAAGAAAAGTTGGGTAAGAACGTCCACGGTTATTCATTATCTTCCGACTGGCAAAGTAGAATGGTAAAACTTGTTGGGTTAGACGCTAGTAATGAACCAGTATCTATGGTGCCATCACCTATGGATAATCAAACAATAGCAGAGAATGTATTGAGCTCATATACTACTGTGCTTTCTGGTGATACTGATATAGATTGGGAGGAAAGCAATTTTATGAAGATCGTGTCTGTTGGTACTGCAGATAGTGCTACTTCAGAATAATATTACCTGTGTAGCACAAATGATTCTTCGAGCTGGCGCTCTAATAATGTATCGCTCATAGCATACGATAGAACTATTCCACCGCCAAGTGCTTTTACAGCTGCTTTGGCGGTGGTTCCTGTATCAACACAATTATCAAGTAGGTAAGGTACTTTGTCATTTGGCAAGATACCGACTCTGTGTAAGCCCAATTGTTCAATAGAGAGAGGATGACCATCTTTCTTGGCTTGGTAGTTGGAGTCTCGATTATTGCCTTTTAGAATGTTGGCAACACCAATTTTACCTTCGGTTATTGAGCTAATTGCTCTGGCAAGGCTCAATGTCTGATCAGCATAGCCATGATGCCCGGGAATGGGAACTATAATCGCATTCTCGGGCAACATAGCTGCTAATTGACGGGCACAATAGTCTATGACTTGAGGATCATTATCCTTCAACTGATGACAAAGCCAGTTATTCATGCCATCATAATAGTGCCCATGTGAGATGAACTGAATACCATCCACCTCGATGTCAATGCGTCTGTCTTCCATTATTCAGCATATAAGAGTGCGAGCTCTGCATAGCGTCTTCTTTCAATAGAGGGAACCTTCTTTCCCTTCCATCTGCAGAACTCGACATAATCTTCCTTGAAATCACGCATTCCTGCTTCAATTTTCTTTAGCAGTTTACTCTTTGGCCATCTGCCTTTACAACCAAGGACTTTATAAGGTCCTACGTTGTAAGCAAGAGCAGCGAGTAAAAGAGAGTCCTTACCATACTGGCTGAACATTTCACATAAGGACTTGAGGTCTTTCCTGAGCAATGCTTCTGCTTCTTTGAAAGACATATTCCAAGAATAAGTCTCGCCCTTTTTTAGTTTATGTCCATAGCCAACGTATGGATAATCCTTTTTGCGGTGTATGCCTTCATAATACTTAATACAGCATACTGCACGCTCAAATGGAGGCAAATCAAAGATACCTCCAGTGTTTTTACCTGGACTAATCTGAGACGGCTCACGTGCCTGAGCATTCATTCCCAAGCACATCGCCATCAGAATTGATAAAACGATTGTTCTTGCTTTCATTTCTTATATCTTTTATGGATGCTGAACCTCATCGGCTTATTCAGCGGATTTTGAATTTATTTATTTCGTCGATCATATTCTTCACATCAAGATTTACAGAAACAAAGTTCTGATACAGAATACGTTCCTTTGCATCAACAGAAGGGAAGGAATAGAACTTTGGAATCTTGTAGTTCTCATAATCTGCTTCTTCTGCCTGGATTTCTTTCATGTCAAAGTCCGTCTTACAGTAGAACTTTGAAGTCTGAAACTCAGCACTTTCCTGGATATTCATGGAACCACCTCGTCCTGTTTTGGTCTTGATGAAGTCTCGTGCTGACTGACCACAGATCCAGCCTGTAGGCATATCGGAAATCTTTGAAGCTGGAACAAGGCTATCCATATTCTCATTGAGATTGATGGAGGTCTTATCACGGTCGATAGTCACACCTTTCTTTAACTGAACAACCTTACCAAAGATGTCATTAGAAAGCCATTCAAGTGTTTCCTTTGCACGAGCCGAACCTGACACTACATTGCCGACAGTCGTGATGACCTTCTGCATACCTACCTTGCCATAGTCAGATTCCAACTGAGGCAGCTCCTGAAAGCCTAATGCCACACTGACCTTATTGCTTCGAGCAGTACCAATCAAACGGTCTATCTTATGAAAATAAAGCGTTGGCAACTCATCTACAATGATGCTGACAGGTATATTCTTACCTTGACCGGTGTTTACACGAGTTACCAAACGATTCAGAATAAGTGCGTTCAATGCTCCGATGATACTTTCCATCTCTGGATCATTTGCAATCAGCAGGTAGCTTGGATTAGCAGGATCAGACACCTTCAAGTCAAAGTCATCGCCATCCTTATGGAAGATCCAATAGGATTCCTTGGTGGCAAGGCGGCTCGTATAGACACGAAGCGTACCGATCATACCTTCCAGCTGTTCCATAGCCTTGTTCTTCATGGCTGTCTGGAATGGACCAAGCAGAGGTGCTACCTCAGGATCGGTTTCCAACACCTCAAAGATGGTCTGATAGTCCAGGTTGAGGAACGAAAGGATGTGAGGCATATCAGAATACTTGCCAAGCCAGTAGTAACTGTCAGGACTGACCTCATTATGATTGGCATCAAAGACTCGTCCTGTAGGTTTCGGACGGTGGGTCTTAGGTTCTTCGGTCATCTCTGCTTCTAATGGTTTGTTGGTTTTCTTGTCGTAAGGAACCTTGCGGTAGTTAGCAAAGAAGAAGATGCAAGCTGCCAAGAAGTTGACAGCAGAAGTCTGGAAGAACTGATCAGAACCACCACCACCTTCCTTCTTTCCCTTCTGCAAAGATTCAAGTAAGGTCTCTGCTGTTTCGCTGGCAGCTGCAAGGTTTGGAATATACTTGAGCTGGATTGGGTTTACACGACGGCTATATTCTACATCTACGAAGTTGATGATATTGAACTTACAGCCTTTGGGCACCTTTCCTGCAGCAAGATTCTTGCGGTAATGGTAGTATAACTTTGTTGCAAGTGTAGGAAACTTGTAGTCGTAAACTACCATAGCAAAACCTTTTGCACTGTGTTGACGGATAAATGGCTCGATGATAGAGAATGTCTTACCAGATCCAGGAGTACCCACAACCCAAGTACCACGGAACGGATTGATGATGTTAACCCATCCTTTGCGGAACTTACCCTTGTAGTAGTAGCGCATAGGAATATTGACGCTGTATTTATTCTCAATCAGCTCTTCACATTGCTGAAAAGACTCGTTCTCGAAGTTGAAGCGGTCTTTAAGCAAACCTTCCTTCAGGAACTTGCTAATGTTGTCAAGAGCAACGTGCATGAGGATCGTTCCAAGGATGGATGCTGCCATATAGAGCCAAATATTCAAGGCAATCGTATAGAAACGAGTGTCCATACGAGTCTTGAAAAGCCAAATGGCAACGAGTGTCACAACGAATCCGCCTACCAATGGATAGAGCACCTGACGGCGAGCATCAAACTCCAGATGTTTCTTATTACGTGTTCCGATGCATGTTATGCAAATGAGAAGTATGGTAGCAAGTTTGCTCCATACAAGGTTTCCGTCTTGATAGATGAACCATCGTTTCATGCGGTCATGGACATCACAGACGATACCTCCCCAAAAGTCAAGAAGCTCTGGAGCTATTGCATACTCAAAGAACTCAACTACAAGTGAAACGTAGATGAGTGTTCGGAATATCTTATAGGCGGTCTGAAGTTCTTTGGTTTCTTCCATTTTCGATAACTAAACTAATTGTACAAAGTGATGATTGGACGTATCTTGTGTGTTTCGAGTTTTGGCGTTTCCTGTAATGCACCAGATGCCAACGAGAATAGCCATGCTTTCATAGACTCCTGACCACTTACCTCAGTTGAACTCCAGTACCAGCACTCATCTGGATTATCAGGAATGATGTCTCCTCCGCATTTGCTGATATAGTTATTGATAACATTTCGTGATGCATAGAGCAGTTGAAGCTGCGCAACGGAAGGGATATAGGCACTCTGACCGTATCGCCACATCGCAAAGACAGAGTTGGCTGCAGGTGAAGTACCAGAGGCAAGCATCGCATAGGTATTGCTATTGCCATCATAGGATGTCGGATCTGCTGACGTACTGTGTTTGACACCTAAGCTGTCGCTATAAGCTGCCGACTCAATATCCCAGAGATATACGGCATAGCCAGTACCTTCTGTCTTTCCATCCTGATTAACGTGGAAAACCACACCAATAGGAGTCTTACCTTTACTAACCATCTCATCATAGCGCACAATCTGACCGTCGGTACAAAGAATATCGCAGGTCTGCATGGCTGTATCAGGAAACTCCATATGAGCATCACAGGAGATCATGGTTACAGCAAAGCCGATTGCGGCAAAAGCTGTAGAGAGTAACTTTTTTATCTTCATCATTATTACTTTTTAAGGGTTGGAATCTTGAAACCTACGACCACACCTTCTCGGAACAAATCCTGTCGGTCTGGTAGCATGAGATCACATTTGGCTTGAACATACATTACCCAACCCTTACGGAGGGCAAAATTGTGCTCATAGCCAACATGAACTCCACCGAGGAACTTGTCTGTATTGCTTCCTGCACTGGCTCCAATACGAAGACTTCCATAGTTGTTACGACCACGAACTACACATGGTTTGTAGGCAATACCCACGCTCCATGTATTGTAGTTCTTCCAGAATGACTCTGGACAGACGTGACCACAGGACTGACATTCATCCCATTTGAGATAGCCATTGACAAAGTATTCCCAGGCATTGTGATATTTAGTCTCATGCTCCCATGAAAGGGTAGCATCCAATCCTTTCTCATAAAGGGTTCCAACACCAAAGTTGATATGATCGCTGTTTGACTGGGCAAACACTGATGCGGAAATGCCAACAACTGCTATCATAGATAATAAAATCTTCTTCATGACTTATTCCTCCTTCAACAATACAGAATTGAACGAATCAGCATAAAGTACATCTTCGTAATCAATGTTAAGCGTAATTGCCCTGCCACTGATTTGCTTCTCAGATAATTCTATGCTCAAGACTTTATCATTCGGGAACGTCATCTTCTTCAGGACGATCACGTTGCGATAACCATACTTGAAGGCCTTGCTCTGGTCAAGAACAAATGCTGGAGTAAGTTCAATCATCTGAGCATTGGTAGCCTTTGACTGCTTCTTGTCGGAGAGCTTAACACGCATCTCATCAATATCGAACCTGATATTGGTACGATTTTCAATAGAGAAGTCTATAAAGAAATACTCTCCAACACTATAGATGTTGTTCAACCGCATGGTCATACGATGCTGCTTGGTACTCACATTACGGATGCGTGCTGTTGAGTTCCAAATAGAGCGTGCATACTTAGACATCTCCTCAGTCGACATGCTTACAGAAGGGTTGTTATATGCAATCTTTTCCTCTGGAAGAATCTGTTTGTCGGTAACAGCCTCCTGAAGACGTGTTGTGTAGATAAGAGCATACTGAGTACGATAGCGTTCTGTTACGATGGTAACGATGGCAAGAACGTCACCGTCAGCATGAACATCAGTACCTTCTTTGGGCTTCAGACGAATCGTGTTGTTGATAGGCTGATCGCCTACAACCTTATCAGTACTGATGTCAACGAAACGAACAGGTTCAGAAGCAGTGATGACAGTCGTCACCTGCTCATTGACTGTAAGTTGTTCCATCTCTTCGTAAGTCTGCTGTGCCATAACAGGAACCGCAGACATTGCGCACAACAAGAGTGCGCCAATACTTTTGATTGCTTTCATATTCATTGTAGAATTATGTTTTGTGAGTTAATCTTTCTTTTTCTCTCTGCCATTGATCAGATAGACGAATGTGCCATACTTCAGCTTGGCAGAGTTCTTCTTGATCACCTTGCCTATGGCATTACTGGTCTTCTGAACGGCATTGCTGATAGCCTGATTTCCCCATTGTGTAAGGGCGTTACCTGCTGAGGTGTTACTACTGGTCAGAGATGACGTATTGCTCATGGCTCCAGATGCCACATCCTTAGTAGTCTCTCGGAAACTGCTTCCTGGAACGTAAAGGCCTTCAAGACCATCCGTGTCATAGAGTGAAAGGCTAACCTTGATGAGTTCATCATGAATCATGATGCTCTTGACGTTTCCTTTGACACGTTGAGAACCAAAACCGCTCATAGTGGCATAAATGTAGGTTCCCTTTGGAACTACAGTCTCATTGATTTCAATGTCATCAAGAAGGCGAAGACGTACACGGCTACCGTCCACAGCTTTGATGTTTTCATCAATGATAGCTTTAATCAGGTTTGGTTCGGCATCTGCGTCAACGATCGTATTGAAGTAGTCAGACTTGGTCTTAACCTTCTTAACAACCTCCTGTGTATCGTCATCCTCATCAGGCTTCTTCACCATTCGTTCATTAACTGTCAGTTTACCTTCTGTCTGACCCTTCTGCATGGACTCGTCACTACTTCCGCTATTGCCCGATGTCTGTGTTATAGCAGGTTGAGCAGCTTGCTGACCTTGCAGTCTTGCCTGAGCAATGGCTCTGTTGAGTTCATCCATTGCTTCACGTTCACGTTGTTGATTTCGTGCTAAGCGGTCTTCCTCTGAGAGTGCGTTGCTTTTCGCGACTTCCTGACCTTTCTGTGCGCTTTCCTGTAGTTGTCTCTGCAACTCAGCGAGTTTCTCGGCATTCTGCCCATCGACCAACTCACGCTCTTCTTCACTGTACTTAGAGTCATAGTCTTCTTTCTGTTCATCGTTGTTTCTGTCTATGTTATCTACTGCTGAATAATCGTCGATACGTCCGTATGACTTGAGCATACTTTCGTACTTGTTCCCGATTCCGTCTCCCTTCATCTTTGCATCAGGAAGGTCAGGGTTCAGATATTCTGTCGTGGTCATGCTGGAATCTGGGATCTCAGCCTTCTCCGTATGGAAAAGATCGATTACGAAATAGCCAACAAACAGCAGAGGAGCATAAATGATTAAAGGAATCATGTACTTTGGCTGCTTCCAGTTAATCTTTTTTAGAGTCTGTATATCCATTGTCATTGTTGTTTGGGGTTACACTTTCTTGATATTCTCTATTCATGCTTGGAGGCATGGTGTGGGCAGAACTGATTACTTTCTTCACTCTGCGATGACGGTTTTTCATCAACTCATCCTGTTGTTCTACTGCGGTTTTTGTTGTTCCGCTTCGTTTCCAAACACGTCCCATCTGGTAGATGTTCATGCTAAAACTAAGGATGATGAATCCAAAGACTATAATCAGGAATGTCTTGGTGTGCTTGTTGGCAAAGTCCTGCACTTTAGCAGCGACCTTGTCCAACTTGCTCCACTTTGCGAATCTTCGACCAGCATCAACATCCTTCTCGTACTTATCCTTGTATAGAGGATCATCTTTGTCAGGCATCTTTTCGCCCATAATGAATTTCTTCCAACTTCCCATAGCAGTTTTCAATTAGTATGAGTTCTTAGTCTTCTGCTCAATGTCCTTGTTCAGAAGCGTTCTCCAGTTCGTAATTAGCAATCCATGAGGATTGTTATCAGTTCTCGGAACTCGTTTGAGTTGTCCTGCAGTGACAAGTTCACGCATAAGAATACTGGTACGTCGTTCGATACGCTGACGACCATAGTATGTAAACTCCATCTTATCCTTATCGAACTTGATACTGTCACAGAAGATGCTGAAAACTGCACTCGTACCCATGATATTGGAATAGAAGCCTTTTTCCTTCAAGGTATTGTACTGGGCAAGACCTGTCTCATCAACGAGATACATGGCTTTCTCCGTAGTGTACTTGATGTACTTGTCATCTGGTGCCAAAGTAAAGAAGAACTGATGGAACATCTCAACATGGCTCTTTGCTTCCACATCAAGTGTTTCTTCCATCGTACTACGATTTACGAGGATTGGTACATTTCCATCAAGGACATAGACTTTCTGATGGGCATCGTTGACCATCGTACGAGCAGTCCAGATGCTTGAGATACTGATGATGATGCATCCAACCAAAAAGAGGGAACAGATAATCAGCACCAGCTTGATTTTGTTTTCAAGATTCTTGATAACCATAGTTACTGCGATATTTTATTTATAATTCGTTTATTCTATCAGTTATAATACTTTGCCTATCATTCCCTGGGCTGACATCTTAGCCTGTTGTGCAACACCTTCGCCAAAGTTACGGGTAGAGAATGCGGTATCACCTTCAGGAATCATCCAAGCAGCAAGATCAGGAACAAGATTCAAGCACTTCATGGCTACAATACTTGCAGCCATCAGATAGCCTGCTGAGAAGAAAGAGTTCTGTAGATAAGCAGCCATCGTCTGTTCACTTTGAGTAATAGCAGTCAGGTTCTCTGCCTGAATATTAAGCACTACATCAAAGAGAAGCAAAACGTAGAAACCAACGAAGAACAACATCGCTCCATAGAAATGCACTGTCAGATAGCGTATCAGCCATTTAGCCCACGAGGATTCCCACTTCGGTAACAGACTGAATGCCCATTGTATCGGTCCGAAGATGGTAAGCATACCCAGCAAAATCTGCTGGCAATAGATCGTTGACCACCATCCGATACGGAACACAATCAGAGCAATGAGCATTATGATCTTGTCAAGACCAACTACAGCACCAGTGGTAAGGGATATAAACCAAAGCTTACTTGCATTTTCCTCCATGTTTGTGACTTCATCGACACCAGCCTGTTCCATGGTACTCTCAACAAGATTTGGATCAGTAGTACCAGTTCGGGCAACATCAGCTTTCGCCTGGAGCGCAGTGTACATGGTGTCTCTGGTATAGATGAGTTCCTGAATTTCCTCAAACTTATCCTCGATGACTGTTGCTTCTGCTTCATAGAGATCATGAGTATATGACCCAATGCAGTTCGGTATGTAACTGAGAAAATCAAGGAAACACCAGCTGCTGCCACTATTGGTTATTCCTGTATCAGCAGGTGGGTACCACCAACACAGAATCACACTAATGACAAGAGGCTTGAAGAGCTTCATGATGTCAAGCGGTTCGTGCTTCACCATCATCTTGTATGCCATTCCTGCAGCAACGATGATGGAGAATAAGGCAGCAAGTGCCATACTCATTTGTAAAATCCACCAGAAACTTCCCTGTGAGCCTGTAAACGTAGCGTCACAAAGAAATTCATTAGTTTGGAAAATCACATCATCAATCTCTTCTTCGAGAATATTGATGCCAAAGTCTGATAGTATATTCGTATCTGCCATTGGTGTTATCTATTCATATTGTTTGTAAACTATTTATCTATTAAATTATATTTTTTATTCGTCGGCGACAACTGATCCCGAAGAAGTGTCAGAACCGGCAGAAGAACCGTTGCTTGCTTTCCATCCAGAATTACGCCATCTGTTGTATGCAGCTGTTGCGAATGCTGCATTATGCTTTGGTCTGGAACTTGTTGCAGAAAGGAGTTCCGCAGTTTTGGCTTTGCTGTTAAGCTGGACGATGAACTTAATCAATGTTTCGTTCTGCTTACAGATGTCTGAATAGATTGTAAGGTATTCCTTCTTTCGCTGAGCATTCGGCATGTATGCATCCTGCGTCGCTTTGATTGAACACTGGAATATATTATAGTAACTCTTCCAACGCTCCTTATCATTGAAAGTTCCACCAGCACCAACTATACGGTCGATATTATTCTGGAAATCATTCAGCTTCTTCGTGATCTTGGTGCCTTCGGCAATCCATGCCAAATCAATCTGGCGGTCTGCAACATTGAGGGCTTCAATCTCTGCACGTTTCTTCAAAGAGGCTTCAACAGAATCAGCATCTTCAATCTGTTGCCATGCTGCAATTCCTGCAAGAGAGCGGAAGGTCAACTTGTTTTTGGCAGCAGCTGTTTTCTGATAACTGTTGTGAAACGCATCATAGTAAAAAGCAGGAGTCAAACCACCAGCACCAGTTTCCTGTACAGTGATCTGATTCATCTTGGCATCGTCATGATTATAGGTCACGTACGACTGCGCTTCAACTTCAAGTGTTTGTGTAGCCACAATCACCAAAGCGATTGAAAGTAATTTAGTTATATTATTCATATTCAAATATTACTTTAAGTTAAACTATTATCTATTCTCATTACTGCTTACCTAAATATCCGTTCTTCCTCCATCGTCCAAAAGCATCGTTTATCATCTCTTGCTTGGTCTTGGCACGATAGACTTGAGCCTTCCAATAGCCAATACGAACCTGGATGTATTTCCATGTTTCGAAGTAGGCTGTATTCAGATGTTTCTTGATATTGTCAAGACTCTGATTGATGGATGTTAATACCACTAAAAGATCACTCGTTGAACAGGCTGCTGCACCTGTAGCATAGAGTACAAGGTCACTGACGGATCTATAAAGATTGTCACCCTCTTCTGCAATCTTTGCCAAGGCACGAACATTGATTGTAACTATCATTGTATCGGTGCTGACTATGTTGCCTCTTGCAAGACATTTGTCATGAAAGTCAGTAAGCATCTTCTTGTAGTCTGTAACTCGATCACTGACATTTTCATAAGTATTGTAGACATTCAGACTGGTACGAAGAGACTGATACAGCACGTCAATGACATCGAAGGCTCGTGTGTATTTGTCCAACTCCTTGTTGATGTCCTTGAAGCCTATGTTTGCGTCACTACTGTAATCATGAAGTAGTTTATTGCTGGCTTCAAGGGTTGATCTTACAAGGAGAAGACTACGCTGCTGTTTGTGGTCATTGATATATGCTTCAACAGAAGCAACATCAAAGCCCATTTGAGCCTTAGCTGGCATTGATAACAATGTCATCAAGCATATTGCTATGTAAAGAAATATCTTATTCTTCATCGTCGTCATATTTGCCGTTGTAACTATCAGAGTGCATCTGGTCAGCTGCATTGCGCAGCCAACGTCTGCGACACTCCTCAATGAGAGTATGTTTCCTACCTTGTTCATCATCGATGTAAGGTGCCACTGCCTTTATCAAGTCCACAATGGAATGTTTGTAGTGCATCATCTTTTCCAATGAAACAAGGTCTGCATAAATCTTAGTAAGGCGAGAGTCTATGTCTCTCGCAATCTCAAGACGATCACTTGACCATAACAGATGGTAAGTATCACTTGTGTTATCCTCTGCTACTGGTTCACTTCTTGCATATTCCACGCTGACATCGCAGCTTGGATATTCCTTTGCAATCTCAGACAACTTCTGATTGACAAGATCAGCTTTCTCCTGATCACTCATTTCTGGATCAAGATCGAGAACCGCAACCACCTGCGAATCGCTATATTCCGTTGTAAGTTCCCATGCTATCTGTACGATGGCACGATGAATCTTGATACCAAGGAAATACTTTGGCTTTCTCGCAATACTTACAGTTGCCTTGAAAGTGATCGTTCCATTGATATTCGGCATGGTAGCAGTACGAACGAATGTATTTCCATCCCATGAACCATTTCCATTCCAGGAGAGATTAAAGGCTGTCTTGCAATCCTGCATGATAGCTGGTATGCGGTAATAGTCATCCGTGGCAACATCTTCACCTGCAATAGCTTCTTCCTTTGCCTGCTTATATTGAGAAAGCTGGCTTTCCCAACTCTTTTTCTCAGAAGTAAGGGAGGATATACGATTTTTGTTCGCATTGTACTGCTGGCTATAGGTAGCGGCATCCGTAACACTCGCACTCGCAATTTTCCTGATAAGGTCTGCATTCTCAGCTTCAAGAACATTGATCTGACTCTGAATCATTGCAATCTGACTTTCACATTCCAGGATTTTACTATCAAGTTCTGATGTGTTGGTAGATGATTCAGTGACACTTGTCGCCATGACGCACTGCTTCGTGTGGTTACTTACACTTCTACCACAACTACTGCACTTATATTGGGTAGTTCCTTCACCCAACTTGGCTCCATCATGACAGGTAACACTGATCGTCGCTACTTCACAGTTCTGGATTTTCTTGGCATCTGTTGCCTGATATGTCTTTTTGTTATCATGACCAAGGTAGTAAACATAGCCTTCATCATTGTCATTATACTCAGAAAGTCTGGCGTTCAGACCAGCCTTAAATGCTTCGAGACTCATAGAGTAGGAGTCAAAAACATCCTCATAAACGACATCAGTTCTATACCATGACTTTGTGACATGAATTTCATAAGCATAAGCTTTTGCATACTGACCGCTCTTAGATTTACTCAAGAGATAGGCAGATGACCAATAGTTAATGCCGTAATTAAATCCGTCATTTGAATTGTTCAACTGCTGAACACGAGTTCTACTCCAACCTGCATGATTCTCAGAGTTCTGAAGTGCAGCTTCTCTTTGAGCAGATGATGGATAGAAATCGGGATCCTTTGTTTCAATTCGATACCAATGATCACCGTAAAGAATAGCATCCTTGTCGGTTGGAGGATAATAATCACATAGGTTAACGCTGCCTTGATCAACACGGTAGATGTACCATCTTTGCGTATAGTACTGTCCCATACCTTCAGCTGCGTAGTCAGTTATCCAAGAGGTGACATTATAGTTTGAGAGGTTGAAAAGATTGGCGATGCCTTCTTTGCCACCGATAAAATTAAGGATTGTTCCTCCTGCATCAGTACTTATGCTATTGTATAAATCATAGACATTGCCTGCGATTTCAATGACATTACCAGCTTTGTCAAGGATAGTGCCATTAAAACTGCTGTTGCCCATGATTGAATTCACCAGATTACCGGCTCCTGCAGAGGCGAGATTAACGCCCATTGCATAGAGATTATCAATGTCTTCCTTGAGATTCTCCTTGCTGAAGTTCTCACCAATGTTGGAGAAGTTGTCAAGGATAGCTTTCCAATCAGTATCACCAAGCTCAGAGAGTTTAAGTATAGATGCCAGTTCTTGATTGATTTCGAGAAAGGCAATATCCTTGAAGGAAAGACTGCTGTTGGTAACGATGCTCTCAAACTGATAGCATAGATTCTTTGTCTCATCACAGACTTTATAGAGGTAAGATCCCCAATAGAGTGCATTTTGTGGTTCCTTGAGCATCATACCTGCTACCGTCCATATCTTAGGCATGATCTTCGAGGAAACCATGCTATAGATACGACGGTAGTAGTAGTTTTCTGTGCTGCTTGTCCATAATCCCATATCCGTGAGAGCTTTACGGTCAAGATACTTACTGGCAAAGATACCAGCTGCAGCAACTTCTGCAGCTTGATAACTTTTGCGGATTTTCGCTAACTGCTCGGCATAGTACATCTCAGTAGCTGCCTCCGTATTGAAAGCAGCAGCCATTGCAGCGACAGTCTTTGTATCAAAGTTGACGCTGTAATATTGTGCCTTGACAGATGTCAGGACACCGAAAATGAATGTTACTATGAGTAGATAGCGTTTCATCTGTAATGAAGAGGAAAATACTTTTAGGATTACTTGTTCTTTGACTGATAAGCCTTCATAGCCTCAATGAATGCTGCAGCGGCTGTAACAGCACGCTCTGCACGTACATCTTCCCCAGAGAAAACTCGGTTCTGACGTAGAAATTCGTCTTTGGCTACTTCATAAAAGCGTTTTTCCCAGTCAATAGGCTCAGTTTCCTTCTTTGGCAGTTGGAGATCGTTGCGAATATTGAGGACAATAGGTTGGATGTCATTTTCTGAGTCATGATTAAGTTCCTGACTAAAAGATTCAGGAATCAGGTCAAAATCCGTGAAACGCATAAACACATTGTCGTTTGCAAGCATTCGCTCGATCTCGCTGGCAAGTCTCTCACGAGAATGGAGTATTCGACTACGACATCTGTTATAGGTGTTGCACTCGAACTCTGTCATACCAAGACGTAATCCACACTTTTCGAGATTGTTGCAAATACGTTCAATGGTAATATCTCCGATCTTGCCAAGGGACTGAAGTTCTGTCTTTTTCATACGGCAGAGCTTCTCCAGGGTGCTGATACCTGCCCTGTACAGAATGTTCTGCACTCGTTCACTCTCCATTGGATTTCCAAATGAAATCTGATTGATTGAATCTTTCAAATTAAGCATTTCCATATTACTGAATTTTATTATTTCTTTTTGGGTGGTAAGTTTAGCACATGTCCTGTTTGATTGACCTTCTGCGCAAACTGCAATGACTTGCTGATTCCGCTTCTGTCCCAATCCCGACAATATGCCTCAATAGCCTGCTGATGGCTACAGTTCATCTCACGCTTGTAGAGCTTCAAGGCTTCCTTCTCCGCTCGTTCCGTGGTATAGGTCATGTAGCACTCATGGGGTTCTTCGACACCGAAGACCGCTGCATTCTGACCACGTCTGATAAACACTTCACGGAAGAACGAACGTCCTTCCTTGTTCTCAAGTCGATTGATAGTGAATATCTTACGGCAATCTACGTCGGTGAGTCCAAGAATTGCCTTGATCTCATCGAATCGTTCCTTGAACTTACTCTGGTCAAGAAGCATGATCACATCGGAGTTGTTGATGATGGCTTCCTTGACGATAGGACTACCGACAATATCCTGAATCTCCTGAGTGACCACACCGACGGATGCCCAGAACTTACGTGCTGTCTTGTAGAGATACTTGATATACTCTGCCATCATCGGGCTGGCAATAGCTTTCCATGCCTCCTCGATAACCAGCACCTTTCGGTTCTTCTTGATACGCATCTTCTGAATAAAGACATCCATAATGATGAGCGTAACGAGAGGGAAAAGAAGTGGATCATCCTTGATGGAGTCAATCTCGAATACAATAAAGGTCTCATCAAAGAGTGCAGTGTCCAGATTCTCATTAAGAGTAAGCTCGTGGTTGCCTCCTTTGTAGAAGTCCTTCAGCAGGTAGTTGTAAGTTGCCAGATCTATGCCTTCAAGGTTGTTTTCCTTGACAATCTGAGGAATACGCATAGTGCTGTATTCATAGAATGTATTGAAGGACAAGTCTTTGACCTTGCCTGTTCGGAAGTGAGCATCGTAGTACTCCGTGATGACATCCTCTATCAGATGGTCTTCTGTTTTTGTGATCCTGCCATTGGTTCCTTTCCAAATGAGCATAATCAGGTTCTTCAGGAAGCCTATCTTCTCAATATTCAGCTCCTCACGCTTGATGGCGAAAGGATTCATGGTGATAGGATGCTCCTCAGTATAGCTGATATACTTTCCGTTGACATAGTCACAGAGTCCCTCGTAGGAGTTACCTGTATCGACAAGAACGACATCGGTGTTCTGCTCCCATAGCTGACGAACCATGCTGTTGGTGAAGAATGACTTGCCGCTACCAGAAGGTCCAAGAATGAAGAAGTTACTATTGTCTGTAATCTTATTCTTTCCTTCCTTACCACTGATGTCAATCGCAACAGGAACACCCTGACGATCTGTGTAGTAGACTTTCAGCGGTGTGTCCTCATTATGCTGAATATGCTCCTTGTACATAAGACAAGCAGCAGCATCACTCAGTGTCAGAAAACGGTCATAGTCAGGATTCATGCAGTAGCAGTTACCTGGAAATGAGTTCACAAATAACTCCAACTGGTTATAGGCTCTCTTGCTGATATGGATGCCCATACGACCAAAAGAGTTTTCAAGATGATTCGTGCACTTCTGAATATCTTCGTCTATAGGGACAGAGACAATGAGATTGTAGTGTGCATAGACAAGTTGTTTATTCTCACGAGCAATAACGTCCTGCACTTTCTTGATGTCTTCCACTGCAATCAGATTGCTTGGATTAGGTATACTGGCATGACGATTCTTTTTCTTATCCAACAAGGAGAGTTCGCGCTTCTGGTTCGGCATGAAGATCATTTGATTGTAGATGACCGTTTCTGCAGAAGGAATACTGTCAACCATTGACACAAGGTCAACAGGCATAGAAGTATTATTGACCTCGATGTTGGTGAAAGGACGTATTACTCCAGGAAGATTGATGCAGTCAACATCAACAAGGCTGTAAACCTTGCAGCGTTTATTGCCCATGCTGATACTTTCATCATCGACCTTGAAGTTGGTCATGGAAACAGTCTTGTCGGTAAAGTTCATGGAGAAGAAACGATCAACATAGTCTCTGGCTGTAGCACCATCAAGATAGGTAGATTCCACTCCGCTATCCTTCAACTGATCTTTGACCTTACGAATCTTCACAAGAAAATCTCGCCATTTCTTGCTGTCGAAGGAGAAAAGACGGCTCTTTTTGTTTTCCTGTGTGATGATCAGGTAAGTCTGCGCATCTGTATAGGTGCGTCCAGTAAAATAGCGGAAATAGCTCTCACTCAAAAATTCGTGGTTGTCGTTGGTCTCATCATGAAACTTCTTTCTGATAAATACTTCCTGTTTATGGATGGCATAACCTTCGCCAAGCGTCTGTGCCAGTGCAGTCAGCAAATTGGTAAACTCATAATAGTTATCAATGTTAGCTGAATATTTCTGGACAGGGTTCTCCAACTTCAAGATGGCTGAATATTCGCCAGTCTTGGTATAGAGCACACCCATACCATCCACATCCTCAACAGAGAAGTAGATGTCCTGAAATATCTTCTTGCGTTTACCACCTGTACCAAAAGCTTTGACGGAGGTAAACATACCCAAGAGGATAGCTGTAAATGCTATGAGTACGTACCAAATCATTTCTTTTTATCTGTTTTACTCTCAGGATCAGTGTATTCTTTAAGAATAACCTCATCATTTGAGAAAAGATCATAATACTCCTGCCAGTGGTCCATGTATGCATTGATGCAGAAACACCCATTGTCACAATAATAGGGTCCTTCTGGAAATTCGGTCTCTTCATACACTCCGCTTATGAAAGAGCAGATGTCGTCTAAGATGGCTTGACTGAGTCGTTCAAGAAGAAGTTGCTGTCCCTTCTTTGTGAAATCGTCGAAGCTTCTGTAGCCTTCACTATCGAGAATAAAGAAAGTGCCGAACAGCAATTCACTATTATGCTCATCAATGAAGTCCAAGTGCACCACATCACGGATGATGTTGACATTCAGTCGGAAGCATTCAGGCAACTGTGCAAATATTGCACTGTGAGATAATCTTTGGGTTATTACAAAATTCTTCATATTCTTCGATTTGATTCAAATAAAGATAGGCTCATCCTTTCGAGAGGGTGAGCCTACCGATTACGCATTATTCAAATTGTGACACACTTGCTCATTTGTTTTCATTTGAATTTAGAATCACATCTTCGTTGAATAGGCGTAAATGAATACTCCACGATCTTCTTTCTTGGTGTGCAAGCCCTTCTTCTGTTTAAAGAAGATAAGAGCTGCACCAGACAAGAGGGAAGCAGCAAGTACTATCAAGCCAGCAATAAAACCGAAGATGCAATACACGATGATAAAACCAAGAATGGCTCCACCGACAGCGATTGCCGCCCAAGTTATGTACCGACCCTGTATTCCCATAAACTCCAGAGGTTTCTGAAGTCCCTTGAACATCGGGTAACTGACGTACTGACTGTATGTAGTTTCTTCTGCCATGTTTCTTCACTTTTATAGCCTTAGTTCACCGTTTAGAGACCGAAGAACAGAGGGAGAGCCTGAGCTGCTGCGACAAGGAAGATACATGCTCCAACGACCATCATAATCTTCTTCTTGACATCCTGCTCCTCGTTGTTCATGGCGATGTAAACGGAAATAGCACCGACTACAGCGACAACACCGGCGATTGCGTAACACAACTTAACTACGTAAGGCACGTACTTAGCAATCTCCTCAGTAACAGTAGAGAGGGCGTTAGTACCTGCGGTATAGTCACCCGCTGAGTTCTGTGCGAAGGTTGCTACAGTTCCGCAGAGCAGCATCATTGCTGCCATCTTCATGCGGTTTGGCTTGAGGAGGTTCTTTGCGAACATTTTGATTTTCTTCATTTGAATTTCTGAAGTTTGATTGTTTTACTAACATACATTTCACAAAATTTACACACGATATATTCTCGTCTGGCCAGTTGAGATTTCTTGCGTTATATGATGCAGTAACCAAAGAATGCCGGGAACAATACATAAGCTCCAATCATGAAAAGACATGCGCCTATAAGCATCATGATGGACTTTGTTATGTCTCCTTCACCTGTCTGCATCTTGATGTAGATCTGCAATGCTCCAATAATAGCTACTAAAGCGGCTACTGCATAAGACAGATAAACCACATAGAGCATCATGGTGACTGTATAGTCATGGGCATTTGAAAGAGCACTGGCTCCCCAGCTGTAGTCAACACCTCCGCATTTAGCAGAAGCCGACATTGGCAGGGAGAGAAATGCGCCCGACAAAAGGACACCTAACAGATGATTGTTCTTAAAGATGGTCACGGACATTTTCTTTTTTGATGTTTCTTGTATTCTTGTGTTTCTCGTTGATGAGTGCATAGAGGTCATCAGCGTACATTGAATATTGTGGCTCGGGGTCAATGTCTTCCAACCCATATTCGTTTTCCTCGTTGAGTTCCTCACTCGTGGTCTTCTCCTTTTCTAAAGGAACAGGATCAGGATCAACTGGAGTTTCATCCTCTTCTGGTTGAAGAACGACTGGACCTGTTGGATTTACAACACGAAGACCGTCATCCGTGACAGTATCAGTATAGGTCATTCTGCCACCTTCGAGATCTGGATCTTCAATGATGACTTTAGGCTCTTCAATACCAGCACCAGCAATTCCCTGCACATCGATGTCTTCCTCTTCGCTATTCTGAGCATCGATAGGCTTAGCATGGAGGTCGAGTGTAATCATAACTGCAAAGTAGATTACATACCCGAATGTAAGTACAAAAGCAAATATTGCAAATGGGCTCATACTATTGTCTGATTTTATATTTTCATATTATATTTCATACTGACATAGACGAGGATACAAACGTCATCCGTGTCGATTTCGCTTGCAAAGTAATAGCGTTTTTAGGTATTATCGAAAAAAAAGAGGCTTCGTAAGATTGATATTAAAGTAGTTTATATTTATAGTATGATATTTCGACAAAAGTCATACTATTAAACTTATTGAAGTGCATAAACAGACAAGGGAGCCACTCTTCACAGAGAGACTCCCTACGTATGAAAAAAGTTTGTGTTCGTTCGTAATACAGCTATAATGCCATATTAGCTTTATTTGGATGCTTACTTGGTTCCTGAAAGAAAATCATTCAAGTCACCATAGTCTTTATAACGGTATGACTCGTCAATAGCCATATCTGGATAGTATGATATGATTGTCTTTGTTGTCATTCTACCAGCTTCATCATTGTCAAGATAACAATGAATAGAATCATACTCTTTAAGGTAGGGAAGTAACAGTTTCACTTCACCAACACCATTGAGAACAAAGAGATCGCACGGCTTACCCACACTGACACCTATATCAGGCATCCATGTTTCCATTGTCATATAGGTTAGCATATCAAAGAATCCTTCAAAGACACAGCACTGTTTCTGACGTGTTCCTGTAGGATAAATGACAGAAATGCTTTTCTTTCCTATGCATCGCTTATTGAACTTATTGCGAGCTTCCATACCATTGGAGATGTTCTCAAATGCTATGGCAAAGTAACTCTTGCCCCGAAGCGAATAGTGAACTTCCTTACAGTACCTCTGGGCAATGTTATAGTCAATTCGTCTTTGTAGCACATAATCTCTAAGACGAGGATGAGAAAGGGGAATTATCATCTCAACTACAGTTTTCTGGTTGAGCTTTTCTTCGTTCTCAGCTTTTTTGCCCTCAATCCACTGACGTTTCTTTTCTTCCTCTTCGAGCCTTGCATTGTAGTCTTCATTGAACAGAAGTCCTAACTTCTTAATCTGCTGTTCAAGGTAGCCCAAGACTTGGTGCTCCGTCCATGTCAAATTGAGTTGTTCTACAAGGTTGATGAGGTTGCCGCCTTTGCCCGTGCCAAAGTCATGCCAAAGATTCTTGTCTGTATTGACTACAAATGATGGCGTAGCTTCAGAGCGTAGGGGAGAACAATAGAAGATATTTTTTCCTTTCTTGGCTCCATCGCCATAGCCATTCTCCTTCATCCAATTATAGATGCTGACTGATTTGATTTCGTCTATCGTCATATTTATTGATATTATAGCGCACGTGAACGCACGCAATTAGAAATATATATATACCCGTTAAACTTGTTAAACTTAAACCTGCAGTTACTGATCTGACTTATTGGTCGATTCACTTTCGATTTCTGAATCTATATCAGTGAGACTTCCTGATGCAGAAAAGTTCTCTGGATGATACTCGTAGCCATTCTTTCCTTTAACAATGATTCTTTTGGTTGAAAGAGCCTTGAGCAAATCCTTTGCTCCGTTCCGTCCTCTTTTATATCCGGCTAAAGTATAACCATCAATCAAAAGAGAAACAAGATCATTATATCTATCAGGTCTGTTTTCATCGAAGATTTTCTTCAATACGCTCAGATGCACATTCTCTTCCAAAGCAGTCAGTGGCTTATCTTTGGGCTTAACCACTGTAACCTGGAATCCTGTTTCCAGTACTGGCAGAGCATTGTCATCAATATGAAAAGCAAATGATGTAAACTCCTTAGCACGCATATGCATCGGTCTAACTTCACTGATACTCTTGTCCTGACGATTCTTACTGATGATAAGAACTGTTTCAGCTTTGTTCTCGAGCTCCGTACCTATATGACCTCGTGTATTACTGTCATTCTTGTTCTGATGAAGTACCGTGTGAATGTGCAAATCATAGAAACTTGTCCAAGCCATAAGAATGGTCATAACATCTGTGGCTTCCTTACCATTGTTGATGTCATACATAAGGTCTCTCAATCCGTCAATTATTACGAGTCCAACGCCTTCATGTTTACGTAGTGCGTAATCGATGAGTGCAATACGTAATGTTGGAGTGTACTCACGTAATCCCCAGAACTTCAAACGAGGATCATCAGCATCAAGTGAGAGTCCAGACAACTTGTATATACGCTCGATCACATTATGACAGTGAAAACGACTCTGTTCTGTATCGAAATACAGAATGTTTCGCTTACCTTCAGGAAGGCTGGCTTTGTAGTTGAGGACTTTGGTATTGTTCACAGCTGCAGCAACCATGGCTGAGATGTTGAATGTCTTCTTGCTCTTTGCCTTACCCGTAGAAGCACTGAAATTGCCGAAGGTAGCAATGGTGCAGTCATCGACCCATAAGATCTGAGGAGGCACGTCAACACGATCAGTAGCTCTGACTTCTCCTTTGTTAAGATAAGCATCAAGCTCGTCGTCACTGAAATCCTCTTTATTGAGCATACTGACTTCAAGCGACTGCAACTTGGGTAGCTGTACCTTCTCTTCCTTTTCTACCTTATTTACTTTCTTTGCCATTGTTCTTATCCTTTTTTTTGTTCTTCAGGAAGTCCTTGATAGATATTTCACATTTATCAAGGAGCTCCACCAGGCGTGAGTCAGGGAGGTTCACACCATCAATACTGTTCTTTTGATTTTTCTTCATTATCACTGGAGGCATTAAGTTCTGCTTCATCGTATTCGTCCGACTCATCATTGATTTTAACGTGGTGTTTCTTGATCCACTTGACTATTTCTTTCTTCTCGAAGTAAACCATTTTGCCTCTTGGCTTGTAGTGAGGAATCCTACCACTACTGGTAAGCTTGTAGAGAAGACTCTGAGAAATGTCTAAGTATTGACAAACCTCTTTAGCCGTCAACATCTCCTTTGAGGAATAAAGTGTTTCTTCAATATTCTTCAGACGACCATCGATAGCTTGTGGTTCTACGACCTCCATCTGCTTGAACTGCATTTCCAGAAGGTCAATTCGCTTCGCAAGGATAGCGACATCTATTTTATTCTTTGCCATTTATTATGCGTTAAAAGTGAGACAATAAGGGAGCTAACCCCGAATTTGAACCGATTCGGCGGCAAAGGTAGCTCCATAAAACTACAAACAAATGAAGGGCGACATGACAATAAAAATTATCATGCCAATTATCATGCTACAATTCCTTCATTTGATTGATTTACCTTCACATTACATACTTTCTTTCAGTTTAATTGTTAATTGCTTACACATACCATCCAAAGTGTCTGATCCTTGTTTGTAGTCAGACAGATAACTGCCAAGCATGTGAGCTGACAGAGGCTTGCCAGTAGCTGATGAAGATAACAATCTATTATCCGCTACCATCTTTTGCCAGGCATGAGGAAGGAATCCCTCATTTCTGAGAGAGTCGAGGAATTTGGCAATTCTCCTGTTTACTTTAGCTCTCAACGGCTGAGCAAGGGAACATGAGAACAGATTTCTAATATCAGCATCGTTCACAGGGTACATAAACAAATTAGCCTCATTCGCAAATTGCGAAATGAGGCTAATCTGATCATCGTTGAAACACGCAAGCACAGTTGGCTTCTTAATAACAAAATCATTTGTGTTGAACTCCTTATTCATCTGGACATAGTCTTCCTTTCCAAAAACATCCTGGGAGAAATACACATCTACAAGATCACGGCGAGACTCAAGAAGTTCTTTGAGTTCGCAGACATGCATGACATGAAGTCGTGTGTCGGCTTCATTCAAATTAAAGACTGGAAGATGATAGGAAAAGAATCGTTCGACAAAACGATCATAGGAAAATGTCCCATTAAGGATTTCCGACTTGTACTGTTCGAAGGCAGCACGATAAAGTTGCCACTGATCATCATCAGGCAACACATTCTTTTTAATTTCACCAAGGTTTGTACAACTTGGACAAAAAAAGAGAGAGCACGGTGAATTTTCTTGTCCGTTTCATTTCTTTTTAAATTAAATAAAGATAAATAGAGGGAGAAAGACAGCAAAATAAAGCCCATGTAGATTCGTTTCCTTGTCCACATGGGCTTCCTGTGAAGCTTTTGCGTTCATCTTTTAAACGGTCTTTCATCTCAGTAAGAAAAATGCTTGTTTGCGACGCAAAGTTAATTTTTGATAGTGAAGCCTATCTGCACAGCAACAAAAAAATTAACTAAAGATGAACGTTATTATGCAAAAATGCCATGAATAGCGTACAATTTTCGACAAAAATGAAATAAACTTTCGTCTAATTCATTTGTGCGGAGGAGTCCTCTTAGGTCGTTTTCCCAAGGCTGCATTGATCTCTTCTATTGTTGGTGGAACTACGGATTCACGTCCACGCTCCATCCATTCAAGAATCTCATCCTTGAAGAAAAGGCAGTTCTTTCCTCTACGAACATAGGGGATAAGACCGTTCTGGACATAATAGTAGATCGTTTGCTTTGATTTGCCAAGGAACTGAGATACCTCGTCAGTGCTCATTGGAATATGATCCGACGGAGTACTCTTGTTGGTGGATTTGCGTATGTCCTCACGAAGACTCGAGAGAGTTACTTCCAGTCTCTCTACTTTGTTGAGCATCTTAGACATAGCTGCTGGAAGATCATTGAAGGTAATACCTTCTGCTGTCAAATCTGTCTGCATAACTTTTGATATTATATGATTATTACTTTTGTTTGTTATATTTGAAACTGTAGTCGCTTCCTTCAGGAATATCGAGTTTAATCTGGCACTTGCCATCGTATCGTAATGTACGGCGAAGAGTTTCTATCTCGAAATTTGCTAATTCGTTGGGAAAACATAGCTTTAAGAAAACCGCTCTTTGCTGTCCATTCCAACCAAGTCTCTCGCCAACATTCCATCCGTAATGGCGCAGATCAACTGAACTCAGTCTTCCGTCAGTACAGACTGGAGCCAAAACAGACTTTGGAACATCATGTAATCTGATGTTCTGGCAAAGCAATTCCAGATTATCTATGGAAAGGAAAGGGGATAGAACATCACAAGTATAGTCGAAGATTGCCTTATACTTAGCTTCAAGAAGATCGTTCTGCTTTTTGACATACATGTCACGTATCTCCTGAGCTTTACTGTTCACTGTTGGATGTAAAGACTGAATCGAATTAACATTGTTGTTGATGACAATTTTCCGTCCGAAGGAATTGAAAAGTACAAATGCAATGCACACAGCAGTAACGCACAATATAATATAAGTTGTGCTCGATAAAGAGAAGAGTGTTTTGATACTATCCCCAGAATAAAACTCGTGGAATAGTATTGAAACCAGAAGCACCAAGATGGCGGTGCAGAGGTTGGAAAGCATGAGAATATAAAAATTCTCTCTAATCTTTTTAGTCATATTTACTGATGATTATTATCAATATTTTGACCGCAAAGTTAGAGAGAATTTCGTTATTTAGTATCAGTTCGTGCTTAAATAAACACTTCTATTAAGTATATTTAAAATACGTATAATCAATACTTTATAGGTCGTTTATATTTCATTTGGTTTCATTTCTTTCACTTGAACTTAGTGTTCTGTTTTTGCATTAAAATGTACGCATGTTTCACTTGCTTCTACGCCTGCGTTTAACATCTGTTAACGTGATTCTGCTTGCTGCTTCACGAGTTTTTGGATCTGCATGGGCAACATAAATCTGTGTAGTAGCTACATTTCTATGATTAAGAAGGTGCTGTACTGTGAATATGTCAGAACCAAGTTCTAGCTGGAGAGATGCATATGTATGACGGAATCCATGGAAGGTGATATGCTTCTTGATACCTGCCTGTTTCATCCATGATGACATCTCTTTGAAAGTCATATTTCGTTTCAAGCCCTCAAAGACCTTCTCCGTCTTCTTTGGAAGAATAAGCTTATATGCCTCCTTGCTAATAGGAACTATGGTCTGACGCTTTGTCTTTACGCAGATAAAGTCCAGATACATACCTCCGTCGGCATAAGTACGGACATTCTCCCATTTTAGATTAAGAATGTCGCTGATACGAAGTCCGCACATACATGAGAATACTGCTGCTTTTCTTAGAACATCGTACTTACATGGTGTATTGTATAAAGCACGAACTTCATTTAACGTAAGACTTTCTTTTGTTGTTGGTACATAAGAGATGTTTTCCAACGTCTCGTTAATATTTTCCTTTATCCGTTTTTCTCGATAAGTAGTGGCAAGAACATTACGGAATACATTCCAGTAAGCAGCTGCAGAATTCTGAGAAATAAACCGCTTTTTGTTTTTAAGGTCTCTTGCATGAAGAAGATATTCCATGAATTTTCGACACAAAGGCAGATCTAATTCTTCAAAGCTACATGAACCACCACAGAACTTGACAAAGTGCTTATAAGATGACATGGACTTAGTGTTGGATTTTCCAAGTTGCTCCTCGAAATAGGGCAGAAAGCTCTCCTTCATCCTGTCATTGGAGAAGAAGCCATATCGCTCATTCAGCACTTCAACATAGACTTGACTACGAATAGTCTCTGCTTTTTCCATAATCTGACGGTTGTATTCCTTTTCAGCTGCGGTCTGCGGCTGAGCATAGATATACATACCAAGCGCACGACGACGCCTAAGTTCCATTGTCTCTGGATCTCTATATCCTGGGTAAAACTCAAGGAAGAGAGATTTCAATCCGTTCCGTTTATCACGTGAACGTAAATTCACTGATTTACAACACTGCATAGTTGTGAGTTTTTATTTGTTATTATAATATTTTGGGTACAAAGTTCTATGATGATATGAAGCTGACATCAGTAATTACCAAATAATCAACAATAATCAGCACTATTTCATAGGTAACTCGTATTTTTCTGCTATTTTCTTCATGAGCGCATCGAACTCTTCTTTAAGAATGAAGACATACTGCCCCTGATGAATCTTTGAAACCTTGTATTGTTTCGTATAGTAAAACACTCTGTCTTTACTCATGTTGTATGCACTCATAGCTTCACCAACGGAGTAATACTTACCCCTGTCATCAAAGCAGAGTCCTTTTACCTTGTCAATATGATCTTTTGAATAGAATAGCTTACCAAACTCTGTTTTCGTTGGTATTTTGTGGCGATGGACAAAGGAACGACGTGCATCAGGGGTCATACCATATTCCTTCTGGACTTCTTCTGGTGTTATCCATTCTTTTACGCCATCAGCGCATTTGCGATTACCAAAGAAGTTCTCAGCAGCTTCTTTCTCAAAGTACTTCCAACCTTTGATTTCTATTGCCGGCAATTTCTGCTCTCTACCAAGTTCAAGTACACGCTTTCTCGTTGCCTTATACTTTTCTGACAGTTCTTCTGCTGAGTAATAGCCTTCAGGACTTTCAGGAGTTTCTCTTGGCTCTTCTTTGGGTGCTGGAGGAGTGCTTCCTATAAAAACCACATTGCCGTTTTCATCTCGCTCAGCATCCTTGAATCGTCCGTTCAACACCTTTTTATCAAACTCGCTCCTTGAGATCATGGTAAACTTACCACGCTTCTCTGTATGAAGTTTCTCATGTTTTATAAAATAGGAAATCCTGTCCTTTGTGAGTCCATATTTCTCAATCAGTTCAGCATAGGTGTACCAGTTTGGATCAACATCGTCACCCAAACGCTTATAGCTGTCTATATGAACCTTAGAATAGAATACCGAACGTCCACGAGTAACACGTGGAATATTGTTGTGATAAACAAAGGAAAGAACATTTTGTTTTGTCATATGCAGTTTTTCCATCAACTGCTGCACGGTATAGTAATTGTCGAGGTCAATCTCTTCAATAAGTTCTGCAAAGTATTTATCAACCGCTTTTCGGTTAAAGAAGATATTACGACCCTCGTAATGTTTGGTGATATTATGCACCTCGCAACGACGTAAAACAGCTTTCTTACAGATATGGTATTTCTCCGTGATTTGCTTCACGGTATAGAAATCCCCCTCAATGTCACACTTACGTCGATACTGTCTTTTCTTGTACGGATCATTTGACTCAAAGAAGGATTCTAAATCTTCCTGTCGTACATACGTACAATTTCCTATTTGCACAGCCTTGATGATGCCTTTTGCAAATAGTCTATAAATCGTTGCATGACTTACTTTAAGAATCGTCTGAAGGTCTGCAACTTTAAGAAGCCGTAACTGTTGGGAAGTGTTAAAATCCTGATCTTGATTTTCTTGTTTCCAACTAGTTTCTCTTGCAGAACGCTTTTTTACCGATTCTTTTTGATGCTGTACCTTATGATTACATGCATTGCTGCAGTACAGCGATGTTATTTTGGTAGCTATGAATTCCTTTCCACAGCACCTACACTGCTTAATTATTCTCATATTTCAGGTCGCCATTTATTTCTATTATTCGTCTCACGTTTTCTCACGTTTTCTCACGTATTCTCACTTATAGTGTCTTCAATAGAATCGCGAGTTATTATGAGGTCGTTAGACTTTCTCATATTCGCTTCCTCTATAGTATCGTGAGTCATTCGTGTGACAGATATTGGAGGATTGCGAACGAATTTTGGGCCAAAAATAATAAGAATAACTGGTAATAACAAATACTGACCACGAAGTGTTAAAACGCAGAAAACCACCCTAAGTGGGTGGTTTTCAGACAGTTGGTGGTGGTTAGTGTAAGTTGCTGATAATCAGGCTATTTTCCGATGCAAAAGTGCGAAAATATAGAATGAAGGACTTCCTCCGAACTTATTGTGCCTCCAGTGATTTCGCCCAGTTGTTCCAGGGCGATGTGCAAATCTTCGGATAGGATGTCGCCACTGACCTCTGTGTTCAGACCCTCGATGATGCGCGTCATGCTTTCGTGCGCATGTATGAGGGCGTCATAATGACGGGCATTGGTCACGATGACGTCGTTCTCGGTGATTTCCGCAATGTTTGCCGTCTTGTATAATGTCGTTTCCAATGCGTCCAGATTCGTGCCATATTTGGCGCTGATGGATATTTGGGTGGCATTTTCAAAGGTTTGTACCCGGATGGGCTGATGGTCGGGGACATCGATTTTGTTGCAGACGATGATGAGCTTTTTGCCTTTGCACAACTCTTGGATTTCGGCGAGTTCTTGGTCTTCGGGTGTGGTGTCGATGAGCCATAAGATGATGCTCGCCTCTTTCAGTTTTTTGAATGTGCGCTCGATGCCCAGTTGCTCGATTTTATCCGTTGTGTTGCGAATGCCAGCCGTATCGATGAAGCGGAAAGTGAGTCCGTGGATTTCCGTCGTGTCTTCAATCACATCACGCGTGGTGCCATGGATTTCGCTCACAATCGCCTTGTCTTCATGGAGCAGATTGTTGAGCAAGGTGCTCTTGCCCACGTTTGTCTTGCCGATGATGGCTACCGCCACGCCCTCTTTTAGCGCCTTGCCTGTTTCAAAGGAGTGGGCGAGGGATGTGATGCGTTCGTCTATACTTTCGGCCAGATGGAGCAGTTGTTGGCGATCGGCGAAATTGACATCCTGATCGCTGAAGTCGAGTTCCAATTCGAGTAACGAAGATATCTTGAGCAACTTGTTGCGCAAGCCAGACAACTCGCTACTGAAATGTCCCTTCAGTTGGCTCATCGCCATTTTGTGCGTGGCACGATTCGAGGAAGCCACCAAGTCGGCAACGGCTTCCGCCTGACTCAAGTCCATCTTGCCACCGAGAAATGCCCGTTGTGTATATTCACCCGGTTTGGCCTGTCGGCATCCGTTGGCTATCAGTATCCTGAGCACTTGCCCCAAGATGTATCTGCTTCCGTGACAACTTATTTCCGTGCTATCTTCCCCTGTATAGGAGTGGGGGGCACGAAAGATGCTGACCAGAACGTCATCAATGACATTCCCGTCGGCATCGACAATTTCCCCATAGTGGACTGTATTTGCCTGATATTCATTTAATGGTTTACGGTTGGCGCCACGAAACACTTTGTCGGTGATATGGATGGCGTCCGTCCCCGAAACCCTTATTACGCCAATTGCGCCACCTGCCATGGTGGCAAGGGCGCAGATTGTATCATTTGTCATATTCTGTTTAATACCTTTTCTATTAATCCGTCAATACTATTCTTGTAGTTGGCGTTTGCACTTTTGGCAAGGCGGTTGGCGATTACCATGCAACATGTCATTGCCCTGTGGCCCATCAGACGTGACAGACCGGCTAGCGCACTGCTTTCCATTTCGAAATTGGTAATCCGATAGCCTTTGTATTCGAATTGTTCGATTTTCTTGTTTTGGTCGGGGTCTGCAAGCGGAATGCGCAATTCACGTCCCTGTGGCCCGAAGAATCCGCCACATGCGATTGTCACGCCACGAACCATGTCATCCTGTGCAATTTGGTCGATTAGCTCCTTGTTGTTGTCGATGACATAAGGCGAGCACAACAACGGGTTCCAGTTCATGTATTTCTTGAAATAGGCCTCGAATTCCAAATCGCAAACTTCGTTGCGACCAGCATAGAAGTTGAGCAATCCATCAAAACCGATGCTCTTTTGGCTTGCAATGAAGGTGCCTGATGGTGTGTTGGGTTGCAATCCTCCGCATGTTCCGATGCGCACGAATGTGAGGTGCCGCAATTCTTTCTTCACCGTGCGAGTGTTGAAATCGATGTTGGCGAGTGCGTCCATCTCATTGATGACGATGTCGATATTGTCGCAACCGATACCCGTGCTTTGCACCGTGATGCGTTTGCCCTGATATGTCCCGGTTATCGAATGGAATTCACGACTACTGACTTCGCTTTCCTTATTTTCGAAGTGGGATGCGACAAGAGAAACTCTTCCAGGGTCGCCCACAAGAATCACTTTGTCGGCCAACTGTTCTGGTTTGAGATGTAAATGAAAAATGCTACCATCGGAGTTGATGATTAACTCCGACTCAGAGAAATACTTCATAATATATTGATTTTTAGTTGATTATAACGATATTTCTATATGAATGTTCAGAGAGGAAAACGATGACTTATCGATTATTTATGCAATAAGTTTTCCGCGTTTCTGATTTTCTTTTCCGCCATTTGAATCTCCGCCCTCTGTTGTTCGATTTCTTTTTCTTCCCTGAGGATGGGATCCTTCATTTCCCTCTGCAGGTGGGATGTGGCTTGATGATATTCGTTTCTGTCGTTTTCCAGCTTCTGCTCGTTCTTGTTCAATATTTTTTTCATGTCCAAGAGTTGCAAATACGATTCGCGGTTGGTGGGAGATCGGAAATCATCCAGACTGGTGTATGTAATATTATCGTTGACAACGAAAGAAATCATGTTGTCGTCTTGTTTTTGTGTAGCCCGTTGCATCATTTTGTGCAATCTCTCCATGGCTTTGTCACGGTCTCCAAACTTCCAGGTGTCTTTGATACTGGTGAGTCGGGCATAGTTGGTGAGTTGCGAATCCGTGAGCGTGTCATGGTCGAATCCTATGCGGGGATAGGTGGGAACGAAGGTATAGATGCACACTTTCCCCTCAGGTTGGTAACGGTCGCTGACCAGCCACCCCAGCGTGTCGAGGTCGTCGTAGGCGATGAGATAGTCGTTGGCGGTGGAATTATAGGGCAGACCATAGTTCTCTGGTTTGTAGAATTTGTCTGTGTCGCCATCAAACAGAGTCATGAAGATATCATATCCTCCGATGCTATTGTCTCCTTTAGCGGCAAAAAACAAGGTGATGCCATCAGGCATCAGGAAAGGATTGTCCTGGTTTTTGAATTCATCGCCGATGCCCTCTGCGGGTTGTGGAGATGCCCATTTCCCACCAGTCTTGTCCATCGTGTAAATTTGGTTTCCGTATGTGGTGTCCTGCTTCGCATAGTAACACCTGTCGCCAAATTCATTCTTGTAAACGGCGGAAGTGGACTGCTCTTGCTTATTGAAAAATTGGTTGTAAGGGATGATGGAGCCCGATTCCTTGTTCAAAGGTATATGGCTGATGAAATCGGATTTGTTGACCACAACACTATCGATGAACATCACCTTGGCCGTGGAATGAAGCATGCTCTTG
>Ga0116191_1000189_pt1 | contig 61045 bp, 61 predicted proteins | sample AD_UKC111_MetaG_FD_89897 | JGI IMG/M metagenome (GOLD analysis project Ga0116191, IMG submission 89897) | Active sludge microbial communities of municipal wastewater-treating anaerobic digesters from Hong Kong - AD_UKC111_MetaG | ecosystem: Engineered > Bioreactor > Anaerobic > Digestate... | reverse complement strand
CTGTCCAGCTCAGGTCAATCTTCGTGTCTCCGGGAGTTGCAATCAACCCTGTTGGTTTAGAAGGTGCGGTGGAATCCGTCGGTATGGCGCTCACCTTGTTCGACCCTGTCGACTCGCCACCCTCATCATCAACAGCCGTAATTACATAATAATAAATCTGTGTATTGGTTAATCCAGTGTCGGAATACTCTGTATCGGATTCCGGTGTGCTGCCGTTGATTGGACTCGTGAGTGTTACCGTCGAGGTCGTGCTGCGGTAGATGTTATAACCCACAAGGTCAGGTTCTAAGTTCGCTGACCAGCTCAGATTGATTTCGGCGTCACCTGCTACTGCCGATCAATCTTCCGGTGCAGCTGGTGGTTCATTTGCCGGCGTCGCGCTTGCTTCGTTGGAATCACCCGATTCATTTGTGTAATCGTCCACAGCTGTGATCACATAGTAGTAGGTCGTTCCATTGGATACGGTTTCATCATGATAAGTGGTATCGCTTTCCGAGATCAGTGTTCCGCCGTTAATTGGAGTTGGTGAATAGACTCCGGTCACTGTACCGCGGTAGATGTTATACCCCGCCAGATCAGCCTCCATGTTCGCCGACCAGCTTAGATTGATCTCAGCGTCGCCTGTTACCGCCGACAAATCTTCCGGTGCGGCAGGTGGAGTCGACTCATCACCCCGAACTATATGGGTTGGAAGCATCAAAGCAGAGAGAACAAGAATAAAAACAGTAAAAAGTCGAATGAGTAAGTCGAAGAAAATTGCTCTTTTAACCCCATGAATACTCGCAGCCATCGATACCTCCGTTTAGGTAAAAGAACGGTAGGATGAATGGCAATTATCCCCCTGGTAGTAATTAATAAATGCTGCCGTGACCCTATCCAACAAATGGCTTTCGGTAGCCCGACAATCTTCACAAGTAAAGATTTCCGGCTTTGCGCCCCCATATCACTATGGGTTTGCCTTTTCGAGCCCCCGGCGATGAATTTAATCCTTTATTAGGTTCTTTAAAATTTACATTAATCAAAAATGAAAGTCAAGTAAAAAACTTGTGAATGTCATGCCGCACTTATTGTAATTTCTTTTTTTATTGCTATGATTAGTTTATCAAGTTTATAACCGTCCATAGAAACAAAGGGGTACTTATGACATCAAGAAATGTTCACACATTCAAGGTCATATCGATCCTCGCGGTTACCATAGTTTCTCTTTTGATCTTGCTTACAGGATGCGGCAAACCCACCTGGACGCCGCCACCGACAAGCACTTCGATGCCCACCGCCACTGATACCCCGACCCCAGCTCCAACAACTGCTGTAATTGCTGAAAACTCCGTCATCACCCTGCCTGATGGATCCGTTATTGTCCTCAAACCAGGTGCAGAGGTGGAGGTTTCAGAACTGCCTGGTTTGCCGGAAGATGCCGTTGAGGTAGAAATCATCATCAAAAAGGGTGAGATCCTGGTTTCTCCGGTGCAATCCAAACCAGGCTGGCTGAACGTGGTCAGCACAAAAGGTTATGTCGCGCGTATCAATGGTTGTGCTATGATCGTCAGTTTCAGCGAGGTCAAGGATTCGTTTGAACTGAAGTGTATCGGTGGAGAATGCGAGATTGGCAAGGATAAAGAGCACTTGCTCGCTGCTGCTTCCAATAAGAACTGGCTCTATCAAGGCGGCATCTTTTTCGAACCCACCAGTATTGACTTCAGTAAGATATACACAACATATGGCAAAATCATACCCGCCTGTGTAAAGGCAGCTGAGTTAATGCCAGTTACAGGGAGTACCCCCTTGGTTCTGACGCCTTCAACTACGTCAGATACTGCTGCAACTGCCACCGCCGCTTGTGCAGAATTCAATATGCTATTCCCTGCAACGCCTTGCCCGAATACCTTGCCATAATCTGACAGGCTATCGATGATTCACCCCCTGTTGCAAATTCGACAGGGGGTTTTGACTTTACTCTTTATGATGAAATGATATTTTCCACTAATCTTCGCCCGGCAGCCAGCTCTTTACCCGGGTCATGATCCAATGTATGGTTCTCGATGCTAATAATACCCGAAAACCCGATTTCTTTCAGCGTTTTGACACATTCTCTTATCGGTACGCAGCCTTTGCCGTACCCGCAATTGATGTGATCATCTCCCGGTAAGACATCCTTCAGGTGAACATGAAACAGGTGTTCCCGGAGTTCGGTGATTGCCTGCACAACATCATACCGTTGCGTAGCCCACCATCCTGTATCCAAAGCACTTCCCAGGCGGCCGGCACCTGAATCTCCGATCTGCAGTAGTATTTCCCTTGGTGTCACCTCCACCTCGTTTTCGATGGCCAACCGGAGGTTGAATTCTTGCAACTGATCGATGACAAAAACTCGGTCGGTAAGAAGCAGCGCCGTCGTACCGCTGAGGATCGGTGCATCGATGGCAGAAGCCAGGCGGCAAGCTGAAACAAATTCCTCGCGGGTGGCTCCAAATTCACCAGCCAGGCTGGTAATAACCATTCCCTGACGGGCGATCGCCCTGCGGGCAGCTTCAACGTGCTGTGCTGTTGCCCACTGCCAGTTCAATTCCGCCGGTTGCCAGACGTCCATGCAGTAAAACCCAAGACTTTTAATCCGGATGAGAAGAGCTTCAAAACGCTGCTCGAAGGTTGTGAGAGGCTGGAAGTATTCCCCCAACACTGATACACACTCCTCCCAGGTTCCAGGCGGGTTGTATCCGAACTGGCTGCCGACGAAACTAGAGCCATGCAAAGCAATCTTGACCATGTATCATCCTTTGATCAAACTGGGCTTCCCCTCCAGTCAGATTGAATGTCATCCAATCTGACCGCCCCCCGGGTGTGAATAGGGTTCATTTTGTTCACCTGCCACGGCTAAAGGTGGTTTGGCTGCCAACAGGGAATCGAACAAGGGAAGGCTGCCTGTTGTCACCGCATTCTCGGCGTACAAGAACATTGCGGCGGACCATGCCTGATGAGGAAATCCCATCGGATGCCCGGTTTCACCGTGCATCCACTCATTGAACTCCCATGCGGATGTTGTTCCCTGTTTGGCTGAATCTGCCAGCCGTACCAAAAGTCTTTCAGCTTCAGATTGCCATTTACGGCGCACCAGTGCCCCAACATGAAATCCTCCAACCATCGGCCATATCCCCCCGTTGTGATACTGGTGCGGCAAGTTCAGATTGCGGCTGCGGAAATACTCCCGCCAGGAAGACTCACCGGGATAAATTGGCGGATGGATCGCTTTTGTGGGATACGGTTCGGCCATCCCCACCTGAAGCATGTAACGCAGGATGTGCTCGGAGCGGTGGCCGTCCGCCACACCTGTCAGAATTGCTAACAAATTACCGAGGCTGTCACACCAATCGCCGTATTCTCTGAAGGCCACCCAGGGCAGATAGAAAGGCCGGCTCGATATGGTTCCAATGTTGTAATAAAGCATGAACCATTCCAGGCGAATGGCTTTCAATTTTTCCAGATGATCAGCAAAATGCGAAGCCACCCAACAGCGGTCGATCCAGAAAAGCAGATTCAGGCGCTCATGAATGGATTCAGCGCTGTTATGGCATGGAACATCCACCGGCAGATCAGGAAATTCCTTGAGCAGTTCCTCAAAAGCCAGCGTGGAAGCGTAATAGAGCACGTTATCGTACAACGTGTTGTAGCGTACTGAAATAAGGTCCATCCAGTTACCGGCTTCGGGGATCTCAAGCAGACCGCACTCATTCATATCCTGGTATTGCAGCCAGGTCATTGCCCGGGTCATTTTCGGCCAGTTACTTTTCAGCGCATGAGCGTCACCAGTAGCCTTATATAGGGCATATTGTCCAAGGATGTACCACAGATTGGCGTCACATGCACCGGCATTTTCTGTACTGATATAACCACTCTCAGGATTCACGTTTAGCGGTACCAGCCCCCTGCAGGACTGCCGTTCTCCAAGGGTGTCCAGTGAGTGGCGTCCGGCTGTAATTAAATCCCGATCGCCGCTGGCAAGCGCCCCCAGAAGTGTCACCGTGCTATCGCGCCCCCAAACCTGCGGGTAACCGGCTGGATCAGCCGATGCTTTGAAACCATACGGTGTGACACAATTGTGCAGGATTTCAAGGGCGTTTTTTTTCGCCTCTTTAACCAGTTTTATATCAGTCTCATTCATATCAGTACCTCGATAACTTCCATCACCCTTTAATCGACCCGCCTAGCATGCCGCGAATAAAGTAACGCTGGAAGAGAATGTACACCAGCAAAATTGGGCCCGCAACGATCAATGAACCCGCCGCCATCAGTGGAATATTCGCAGAATAACGCCCCTGGAAGAATGCCAGACCCACCGGCAGGGTACGCATGGTCTCTTTTTGCACCATCACCAGGGCCAGCAGAAACTCATTCCAGGTCCACATGAAGACAAGCACCACCAGAGTGAGCACTGCAGGTCGACTCAATGGCCAGAGGATCCTCCACAGCACCTGCCAACGATTACAGCCATCGATTGCGGCTGCGTCAACCAGTTCCTTTGGAGCATTCCGGAAGAAACTGCTCATCCACAACGTTCCGAACGAAACGCTTAATCCCACCTGCGGAAGGATCAATGCCCAGTACGTATCCGTCAGGTGCAATGTATCCATGAAATGGTACAACGGAATGATCACTGCCTCAAAAGGCACCATGTAGCCCAACAACAATAAGGGGAAAAGCACCTTTCTCCCGGGGACAGGCAGCAAGCCAAATGCATAACCCGTCAGCGTGGAAAGAAAGACGCTGACGATGACGACCACTACGGTCACCAACACACTGTTACGAAAGAAATAATTAAAACGTCCCGTCGTCCATGCATTTTCAAAGGTGTCAAGAGTCCACTGTTCTGGCAAGGCAAATGGACCTTTGATAATCTCAGTATCCGTTTTAAAAGCGCTCAAAACCAAGCCAATGATCGGCAAAATAATGATCAACAGGAAAAGGCTAAGGATCAGATAATTAGGAATCAACCGGGTCCAGGCTTTTCGGCTCACTGCTCCCCCTCAGTTCTCGACTGCAGCCGAAGAATGAACAGGGATATGACGAAAATGATCACCGTCATCACCGTAGCCACCGCTGCCGCGAACCCGATGCGGTTCTGCTGAAAAGCCGAGCGGTAGACCAGGAATCCTGTAACCAGCGTGGAATCTCCGGGACCTCCGCGGGTTGTTACGTAAACAAGGTCGAACACACGCATGGCAGCAATAATCGTAGTAACCAGCGCCACCCCCAATTCAGCCCTCAAGTTGGGAATGGTGATGTATAGAAATTGATTAAACCCGTTTGCACCATCCAGTTCGGCAGCCTCATACTGGTCTTCAGGAATGCGCTGCATACCTGCAAGAAACAGGATCATGCAAAACCCATATTGCACCCAGGTGCCAATCGATCCCACCGAAGGTAAAGCTAAATTAAAATCGCCCAGCCAGGATTGTGTTAATGTCTCCAGTCCCAGCGCACGCAAGCCCATATTCAACGGGCCGAAAACTGGATTGAAGATCCAACGCCAGGTGACTCCTACAACGACCATACTCAAGATTTGCGGCAGGAAAAGCCCTGCACGAAAGAAGGCCATCCCTGGCAGTCGTTTGCGGCCCAGCAGCGAGGCCAGTGCAAGTCCAATGATGATAGGGATAATACTGTAGAAAATGATAAAGGTAAGATTGTTAAGTAATGCCTGAAGGAATTGTGAGTCATTGAGCAGACTCACGTAGTTTTCCAAACCAATGAACGAACGATTACTACTGAAACCGTCCCACTGGTAGAAACTGGTGCGGATCGTTTCCAGAATCGGGTAAAAAATAAAAACCAGGTATATGATCAACCCTGGCAAAATGTAAAGCCAGCCGTGAAAACGGGATTCACCCGGCCAGCGGTGCTGTACCTGCATGAGGTTTCTCCGTTAGGCTGAATCATGCCCGCTCTCTCAGTCAAGAAAGAGCGGGCTATGTAGACAGGTAATGACTAATTTCCAGCGAGGAATGCTGCGTAGTCTGTTTGAACCGCGGCAGTAAATTCTTCAGGAGTGATGGTCTTGCCAAATAACTTCTGTAACTCAGCTACGATCGTGTCATAAAAGGTCGGGGTTGCCCAATCGATGTAATGACCAACCGCGTTTTCTTTATTGATTGTGTTCCAGGCATTCAGAGCATCAGTAGACAGCGTACCCTCTTCAACCACAGTGCTTGCAGGCAACGGCATGGCAGGTAGTGTTCCGGTGCCGAACCAGAGTTCCGCAGCGCGCTCGCTCACCATCCAATCAAGATACTCAGCTGCCAGATCAGCATGCTCGGTGGTTTTGCGAATCGAGAAGGGGATTCCCACGCCGCCGATCGCCAGGCGCGTGTTTCCTTCGTTGGCAGGCAGAAGGAAAAAGCCAAAGGTTTGATCGGTATCCGTGAGAAATTCGCCGACCTGCCAGGAACCGGTAATGGTCATGGCACCTTCGCCGGATTTGAAGAGCTTGTTGCTGTCATCATAGCCGATGCCAGAAAAACCGTCAGTGAAATACCCTTTATCCACCCAATCCTGCATAATGCGGGCAGCTTCCTGGTTTTCAGGAGTGTCAAAACTGACATTATTGACGCCGTAGACGAAATCATTGATGTATTCAGGAGAAACAAGAATATGCTGCACGGCGCTAAACTCATGAATGGCATTCCAGCCGTCCAGGGATCCAAAGGAAATCGGAGTAATCCCTGCAGCTTTAATCTCAGCCAGGAGAGCTTCGAACTCATCGAATGTGGCAGGAACAGCCCACCCATTCGCTTCAAAAATTCCTTTGTTATAGAAAACACCTACGACCTCAGCGGTGGGGCTGACACCATACAGGTTCCCCTGGCCGAAGGTCTTTCCGTCAGCGGTGAAACTGTTGCGGCTCGCCACAGAGGTTGAGAAACGCTCATCCCATTTATATTGCGCAGAGTAATCATTAAGTGGAAGGAGCAGATCAGCCTGAACCATTGCACCCATGTCACTGCGACCCTGGTTTACCTGGGCTACATCTGGGCCGTCACTCTGGGAAAGTGCCAATTTTAAAGATACTTTAAGGTCGTCGAGTGTCTTGACCACCCGCTCGATTTTCACTCCGGGATGAGCAGCCTCGAATTCGGCATTGAGTGTTTCCATGACCTGGGATTCCACATCACGGTAGAACTGATCCCAAACCACCAGCGTGACAGTCTCTGTCGGTGTTGCCGTTGGTTGGGCACATGCTGCAAGCAGCAGCGATAATACAAGCAATACTGAAAACACGGGGAATAACTTTTTCATACGGCTCCTTTTTATAGATAAACAGATCCCCTTTTACTGTATGAATGATACGCTTTTCCACAATGGAAAAGTACACCTATTTTATTGAAGCGCAGCAAGAAAGTCAACTGCATGGATATTGAAGAACACCTGTATTGTTAAAGAAAATGTACTAGAATTGAAAAACACGATGAGGTGCAATATGCAAGAACTTTGGGACATCCTTGGAATCGGCACAGCAGCAGTGGATGATCTCTTGTACGTAGACCGTTTTCCGGTTCCAGACAGCAAGATCACAATCAAGAACTCGATGCGGCAAGGCGGCGGTCAAACCGCCACGGCGATGACAGCTGCAGCCCGCCAGGGAGCGAGAACAGCTTTCTGCTGCCGCCTGGGTCAGGACGATCTCTCTGATTACACGATCAAGGAATTGGAAAGAGAAGGTGTCGATTGCTCATTCTGCGTCCGCGACAACGAGGGAAGCCCCTATCATTCCGTCATTATCGTGGACCTCTCCACCACCACCCGCACCATCCTTCACAGTGGCGGAAATGTCGCTCCACCAGCTGACTGGATCACTCCTGACCTCATCAAACGTGCGAAGGTGCTGTTCCTGGACGATAATACGCGCGCAGCAGGAATCAAGGCAGCCCAGATAGCCAGGTCAATGGGCATTCCGACGGTTGCGGATGTTGAAGTAGACCCTCCCCCAGAAGCTGTGGAACTGATCCCACTGATCGATCACCTGATTATCAATGCTGAGTTTGGCCAATTTTTAACTGGTGAAAACGAATGTAGCAGGATGGCTGTCGCGCTCTGCGCCCAGGGACGGGAGTGCTGTGTGGTTACTGCCGGCAAGCTGGGTTGCTGGTTCAGCCAGCATGGCGAACCTGCGCAGCATGTACCGGCTTTCCAGGTAAATGTAGTGGATACGACCGGCTGCGGTGATGTATTTCACGGAGCTTACACTGCAGCATTTTCCCGTGGGTGTGATATTCATCAAGCCGTGGTCATTGCCAGTGCATCCGCAGCAATGAAGGCTGCTAAACCCGGAGGAAGATTGGGAATCCCAACGTTGTCGGAAGTGGAGAGGTTTATTCATCATTCCCAATGCTCTTAATCTGGTGCTTCATCGATGTTAAAATTCAACCTGTAATCATGTACACACTAAAGACAAAAATGTCTGAAGAATTACCAGAGCCGGCATCATAATTGATCATCATCATAACCCTCAACAAATGGAGTTTGCTTATGCATGAGATTTGGAATGATATCGAAAAATGGCAACACTCGGGGAAACTGGCAACCCTCGCAACTGTTGTGTATGTTGGCGGTTCTTCACTTCGCCCCGCCGGATCAAAAATGGCAATCAGCAGTTCAGGCGAAATATCCGGATCGGTAACCGGCGGCTGTGTTGAAGGCGCCGTATTCGAAGAAGCCAGAGACGTAGGGAAAACCGGAATACCCAAATTGGTTTCATACGGCGTTTCGAATGAACAGGCATGGGAAGTCGGACTCTCCTGTGGCGGATCTGTGAGGATATTCATCGAGTCAATGACCTCGACACCCTGGAAAACGATCCTCCCCGCATTGACGGAATCAATCACCCACAATAAAGCCGTGGCAATGGCTACTGTCACATCCGGCACAGGATTGGGCAACAAAATGTTGATCTTCAAGGACGGCAGCCAGGTAGGTGATCTTGGTGAAACCGCTCAGACCGACGAGGTTGCCAGCCATATCAACTCAAACTGGTCCGTTCGGGATGCCCACGAGATGACCTGCCAGACAAAATCTGGGGTTTCCACGGTTTTTGTAGAATTCATACTACCAAAGCCGCGCTTGATCATCGTCGGTGCATCGCATATCGCCATTCCCCTTGTGACACTGGCAAAAGCTCTCGATTTTTACACAATTGTCCTTGATGCAAGATCTGCTTTCGCTACCCGTGAGCGTTTCCCGCACGCCGATGAATTGATCATTGATTGGCCGGCTGAAACAATGCAAAAGCTCGCTCCCGACGCATCGACCTGTGTCGTATGCCTGAGTCACGATGACAAATTGGATAATCCTGCTCTTATGGAAGCTCTTGTCAGTGAAGCACGCTATATCGGTGCTCTGGGTTCCAAGATAACGCATGCCAAACGCCTGGATGCACTGCGTGAAGAAGGCGCTACCGAAGAACAACTAAAACGCATCCACGCTCCGGTTGGATTAAAAATCGGCGCCAAACAACCAGCCGAAATTGCATTATCGATCATGGCAGAGATTGTTGCCGCTCAGCATGGTTTTGCCGCATGACCGGTGAGCAGCATCCTTCCAGACACAATATCGCTGCCATTATCTTGGCTGCAGGCGGCTCAACGCGCATGGGGCAACCCAAGCTACTGCTGCCCTGGAAAGGAGAGGCGCTGATCCGCTGGCCGGTAAAGATAGCATTAAATGCCGGACTCTCACCTGTGATCGTAGTCACCGGAGCTTCTGCGGATGCAGTCAAGGCATCTCTCGACGAAATGCCCATCGAAATCATTCACAACCCTGATTGGGAAAAAGGCCAGAGCACATCTTTACGTTGCGGGATAGCAGCTCTGCCGGATAATATTGAAGCTGCGATCCTTTTCCTGGGAGACCAGCCCCAACTCCCCCAGGATCTCATTCAGAAGATGATCATTGAATTCCATGCCCATTCACCTTCTACCCCGATTTTTATTTCCTCCTACCAGGGGAAACGGGGAAATCCTGTACTTTTCGACCGCTCATTATTTAAGGAGTTACAGCATTTAGAGGGGGATGCTGGTGGAAGATTAATCTTTGAAAAACATCCCGTACAATACATACCCGTGGAGAATGCGGACGTACTGACTGATATCGATTCTCCGGAAGATTACCAAAAGTTTATCGAAAATCATCATTAGTGCAAGTAATGCCGTAATACATCAGTCATAATAAGGACATGATCATGCGAGTCATTGATGAACTTATAAAAGTTTTGATGCCCGGGCGCATCCTTTCCATTCAGGTTGGAATGTCTCGTACCGCCGTACTGGTTGAGACTGCTGAAGGTCAGCGCTGCGGTTTGGCTGCCAGTCTTGCCAATCCCGAATATGTTTCGCGTTGCACTCCAAGTGTTTCCAAAGCTGGGCATTTGCTTGAAATGAGCACGGAAGAAATCATTGGCATGATCGAATCACCCAGTCAGACAGAAGCTTCCATCGCCCTGGCAGCTATCAACGCCTTTCTACCGAAGATCAAATTGCCACAAACGTACAAAAATGCCACCGATTATATCCGGGAACATGCGGAGGAAAAAAATATAGCGTTAATTGGCCATTTTCCATTTATTGAAGAAATGCAACATATGACAAAGAACTTGTGGGTGCTTGAACTGAATCCGCACGGAAACGACCTGCCCGCTGATGCTGCCCCGCAAATCGTTCCACAAGCAGATATTTTAGCCATCACTGCCACAACCCTCATCAACCAGACTTTCGAGGATTTGATCTCTCTCTGCCGCAAGGACGCAAAAGTCATCATGCTGGGTCCAACCACACCGCTTTCACCCGTACTGTTTGCCCATGGTGTGGATGTCCTTTCGGGAAGCGAGGTATTGGATCCCGATGCCGTCATGCTAGGTGTCGCGCAGGGTGCTTCGATGCACCAATTGAAAAAAGAAGGCAGTATTCGTTATGTAACTATTTTGAAGGATGATTTCGATTTGAATTCTTAGGTCTCTCCCGTCTGAATCACAACTTGAATTAAATAAACACAAAATCTCCGGTTTATGAAATACCGGAGATTTTTTGGTAAGAGAATGGTGCCTATTTCTTGCCGCGCCGGATCAGAACAAGGATGAGCAGCAGGATGACAGCTCCAACAAAAGCCGCAACGATATCACCCAGGATCCCTCCACCCAGGCTGATACCAAGCAACCCAAACAACCACCCGCCCAGGAAACCGCCCAGGATGCCAACGATCAGTTTCCCTAGCAACCCCATGCGGATGCCCTTGATTGCCCAATCAGCAAGAAAACCGGCAATCGCACCAACTAGTATCCAGGTTATAAAATTCATTGGTACCTCCTATTGTCCATTGGGATTATTTTAGCATTTATTCTCATCAAAATTCAACCATTTGCAATATTTATTGCCTATTCAATCATTTATCTCCAACGAATGGTTGATGGGAGATTAATCCTTGATTTTATGTATTCCATCCTATTTATTCAAAAACGGCAAAATATGTGCTATAAGAGATATGGTACATATTACCTGTATTTACCTTTAAAGCGCATCCTGCCGCAGGCTGCAGGATGTATGTTTTTTAGGAAGGAGTGAAAATGGATTTCTCAATTATTGCTATCGTTTTGCAACTCATCTTTCTGGAAGGGATCCTTTCCATCGATAATGCCGCCATCCTCGGTGCAATGGTAACCCCACTTCCTGAACATGATGCCGTTCCCTGGCCAAAGGGTATGCAGAAGTTCGGCCATGCTGCAAACAAATTACTCGGTCCGCAACGCGGTGCAGCCTTGCGAGTTGGTTTAATCGGTGCATATCTCGGCCGTGGTTTAATGCTGTTTGCGGCCAGCTACATCATCCAAAACCCCTGGTTGAAACTCGTCGGAGCTGCTTACCTGATTAAACTTGCAGTGGATGATCTCAGCGCACACAGCTATTCAGGCGATGATGAAGAAGGCGGCAAACCTCTCAAACAGCGTTCCTTCTGGTCGACGGTTCTCGCCGTAGAATTGATGGACCTGGCATTCAGTCTTGATAACGTTGTGGCAGCTGTTTCTCTCTCTGATAAAATCTGGGTGGTTATCCTGGGTGTATTCATCGGTATCCTGGTCATGCGCTATGCAGCCGGACTCTTCAGCTATGTCGTCGAAAAAGCCCCTGTCCTTAAAACAGCAGCGTACATCCTCGTTTTGAACATCGGTATTGAATTGCTTCTCGAAGACCTGGCTCACATCGAGTTCAGCGATTGGGCACGCTTTGGAATTTCCATCGCAACCCTCTTGCTCTGCCTTGCCTATGAACGTTTCAAGTTCATGAAGATCTTCCGGCCGCTGCTTATCTGGATCAGCCACGGATTGGCTGTAGTCAATTACGTCCTCACCTGGGCTTTGGAACCGCTCGTTGCACTGGTCAACCAGATAAAAAAGCTCTTCCCGAAAAAGCAACAACCCACACCAGCAGGTTCATAATCTGTAGAGGTGACCAAAAAAACAACACCCCAGTCCAAGATATTGGCTGGGGTGTTTTGCATATGTAAAGTTGTAAGGTGAGGAACTACAAGGTCTTTTCCATCCACACCACCTGGGTGGTGCCGAAGTAATGGGAAGGAAGACCACTGACCTTGTATCCAGATTTTTCAAAGTACTTGGTGGTGTTCAAACGCGCCAGGCAGCCGATCTTCTGATAACCCTGGGTTCGGGCAACGTTTTCAACATAGGTCATTAATTGCTGTCCAACACCCTGGTGCTGCCGTGAGCTCAGAACTGCAAGGTGAGAAAACCATGCAACATGAGACTCATTTTCAAATAATTTCACACAACCGATAATTTCTCCACTCTGATCATCAACCGCCATGAAATGCTGGGAAATTGGTTCGTAATCATCCTTCTCCGTTCCCCGCGGCTGACCCCAGGGTTCCCGTAAAACCTTGAACCGTAAATCATAGTATGCTTTGAACTCTTCGCGAGTTTTCGGGCTCTTGATCTGGATCATATTCGACGCTCCTTAATAATGATATCAGGGGATTACAATAAGATTATATATCCATTTCATCTGTCAATCCGGTTTAATGCAAATTACAATTCCATAAACATTCCGTTGATTTTTTGCACCACCGTGATCCCTGTGGAACCAGTCAGTGCTTTTTCGGTAAAACACATTTGACGTGCAAGTCGTATTAACGTGGAAATCTCATCCAGCGATGCTTCAGTATCCAATGATATTTCAACTTCAAACCCGTCACAGAAACCTTCAGCATCTCCCCTGAGGACTGATCCCTGCTCATGAAAATGACCCGTCACACGTACACGTTCATTACTAATTTTTAATCTCTTTTTGGTCGCAACCTGCGACACATGTGAGATCAGTCAAAGAGCCATCCCACTGACAAAATAGGTCAGCGGTGTTGGAGCTGTTCCTTCTCCCCCCGGCATGTAGCTGCCTTCATCGCTGATCAATGCATAAGACCTGCCGGTTTCTGGCTGCCCGGCAATGACCTGTTTGCGCCATTTCTCAATGGAACTGGCTTCAGCAACCACCTGAATACCTCTAAAACCTGCCTGTTTTTCAACGGATAATCCAGTCATTCATACCTCCATTTCATCTCTGGTTTTGCTTATCAAGTATCTCGATCACCTGCTGCCGGGTTCCGCGCCACGGACCAGGTACCTCCTGCTTCAGCGAGGTGATCACACCTGCCCAATCACATGCAGTTTGGGGATCCTGCGATAAACGCACGGAACAGTAAGTGGAAAAACAGGTGTCCCCGCGGCCCGTTCTGCCAGCAAGTGACCTGGGAGTAAACGGTGCGGAATAAAATTTGCCATTTACATAAGCAGTGATACCCGAGGATTGCGTGAGTACGATTTCTGCGGGTCCCATTGCGTGCAGTTTCTCTGCCGCTTTAGCGATTTCAGTCTCGCCTGTGAGAAATTCCGCTTCTGCTTGATCAACCTTCAAATACGTAACATGCTTCAGGCCTTCGGTCATCTCTGCCCAGGGTCTGAAATCCAATCCATCGGCAACAGGCACGCGCACAAATCCCTGGATGTCCATTGCAACCGGTGCCCGTTTGGATAATGCAGCCAACAGCGGTAGATCTACTTCTCCGGCATATAGGGGAGAAAGCATGATCAAGCGTGTTTTAAAATCCGGAATTTCTTCGAGGTCATATTTTCCACCAAACCCGATTGGCTTGCAGATACGGCGTTCCATATCGGAAGATTGGTAGTAATTTGCGATCCCCGAGGTTCCCTCTGCGGGCGTGGCAAACACCTCAACGCCTTCCTTCCGCAGTTCTTCCAACCGCGGGAAGTCATCCGGATGCAGGCGGGTAATGACAGCAACCTTCAGCCCCAGGCGTTTTACGACTACGCTGCCGTAGTAAACCCCTCCCCCCGATGCAATCTCTTCCACGCCATCGACAATTAACTTGTCTTTGGCAAAATTACCGATCATTAAGACATCAAATTCATTCATCTTCTTACTTGACACCCAAAGCCTGGATACAGCCTTCCGCGAATCCCACTGTCACCTGCTCACCCTCCGGGAAAAGCTCCATGACATGCGGATCAGACTCCAATCCGGTAATGAGCTGCCCTTGGATCTCTACATCATATTCGATAACGTCACCAAGAAATACCGCACGTCTGATCGTACCTTTAAATAACTCACCTGTTTTTTTGATGCGCGTCATTTCTGGCCGTATGATTAAAGTTACTTTTTCCTCTTGTACAAAGTCGCTTCTAATATTCTTCAGGGTGATCACTTCATTTAGAGCCTTTACAGTCAGATTGCGCTCGTTTTGCTTCTGCACCACAGCAGGGATAAAATTTGCCCGTCCAATGAAGTTGGCGACAAACCGGCTGTTAGGAAAGCGGTACATCTCCACTGGTGTTCCAATCTGTTCAATGACCCCTTCATTCATGACCACGATCCTGTCTGACAGGGTCATGGCTTCGATTTGATCATGGGTGACATAGACACTGGTGATATTCATTTCTTTTTGGATACGGCGGATTTCGGTGCGCATTTCTTCACGCAGCTTGGCATCCAGGTTTGAGAGGGGTTCATCCATCAACAACACTTTCGGCTCCATGACCAGGGCGCGCGCCAGAGCCACACGTTGCTGCTGCCCGCCCGAGAGCTGTGTGGGGGCGCGGTGTCCATATCCCTCAAGGTGAACGAGATCAAGCACACGGTTGACCTTTTTCTCAATCTCTGCTTTGGGAAGCCGCTTCACATTTAAGCCGTAGGCAATGTTTTCAAATATATTCAGATGGGGAAAGATCGCATAACTTTGAAACACCATGGACATGTCGCGCTTGTGGGGAGGAAGAGAATTGATCTCTTCTCCATCAAGGATAATCTTGCCGGTCGTTGGAAATTCGAAACCAGCGATCATACGCAAGGTAGTGGTTTTACCGCAGCCGCTGGGACCAAGTAGGGTGACCAGTTCACCTTTCTTAATATCCAAGTTAACGTTATGGACCGCTGTAACTTCGCTGACTCCACCGCGTGGAGGGAATACCTTGGTGATGTTTTCGAGGGTAAGGTACATTTGTTTTTACCTCATTTTCAAAATGGTTTAGAAACCCTGACTCATATCTACAGAGCCCCTGCCCTTGAACAATTTATTGACCAGCAGGTTGAGTACAAAAATGGCGATCAGCACAAAGACAATAATGACAGTCGAATAGGCTGCTGCAATGCTCACTCCACCCTGTTCCCATTCACTCAGGATCGAGGCGGTCACAATCCTCCATTTGGCACTGACGAGGAAGATGATCGCGGAAAGACTGGTCATGTGCCTGGTAAAGCTAAAGATCAAACCGGCCAGCAGCGCGGGCAAAATCAGCGGAATCGTTACTTTCCTGAACGTGTACTGGGCATCAGCACCTAGAATGTTCGACGCTTCCTCAATTGATGGATCGATCTGCTGCAGCGCTGCAACACCTGATCGGACGGATGCCGGAAGGCTGCGAACAATGAAAGCAGCCATGATGATATAAGCACCTCCCACCATGGCAAAAGGTACATCCACAAAGGAGAGTGCACACGGTACAGCCAGTCCGAGCACCCCGATACCAACCCGCAGCGCCTTTCCGTTGAGCCCCTGCAACAACACCACCCCGGCAAATGCAAGTACGATCGAAAGCAAAGCCGGAGTCGGCTGCAATATCACCTTGATATGGTCTGCAAACTGCACAATCGCATTGCTCCAGAAGCCGCGTTCAATCGAACGGCTGAAAGCAGCAATAGGTTTGGTGAGAAAGGTAGCCCAGTTGGTAGCCATTACATAGACACCAATGATCGCCACAGCCAGTGGCTTGGCTAATTTCCGCTGTGTGATCATCAAGAACAACGCCACGATCAGATAAATCCCACCCAACGAAAAATACATTGCACGGGGTTCCAACTTGGTGAGAGCCACGCCGGCAGCTGTTCCGGCAATAAGAATGATGATCCTTTCGAGACCGCGTTTACCAATCACCTGGGCATAGAACAATGCCAACAGAGCATAGACCACAATGGCCAGGGCAAGAGGAGGTTTATTAAAGGCCATCACAAAGCCAATACCCAGAATAGTTCCAGGGACTGCCCCGCCCAGATTGGATGCGAAGTCTAATGCATCCTTGCCGGTAAATTTTTTGCGGACCACCAGCCAGGCAATCACCATTCCCAGCAGCGCTGCTACAGGGGTCGCCAATACACTGAGGAATGTGGTATCGAGAATGGCTTCCACTCCACGGGTCAATGTCATCGACCAGTGCTTCAATGTCGGCGTGAAGTCAACACCCCATGCCGAACTGAAAGAGCCATAGATGATTGTGGCATAAAGGAGAATAATGAACGCGATAATCAAATAAGTAATACCGTTAACAACCCAGCGAATGATCGGATCTTTTTCAACGATTTGCGATCCGGCTGGTTTCCCAGTAACGGAAATATAGGTACGCCGGTTCACATAATAGCGCTGAACGAGAAAGATCACCAGGGTTGGAATGATCAAAACCAGAGATAAGGCCGAAGCTTTTTGATAGTTATATTCGCCAATCACGGCAAGGTAGATCTGTGCAGAAAGGACTGTCTTGTTGCCTGCAATGAACAACGGATTTCCCAGGTCCGCGAGAGATTCCACAAACAACAGTAGAAATGAGCCTGCGATTCCTGGAATCAAAAGCGGTAAGGTAATTGTTCTAAACAGGTAAAACCGCCCTGCACCCAAGCTGGCTGCAGCCTCCTCCATGGCGGGATTCAACCGCTCCAACATAGCCTTGAGCATTAGGTAGGATACCGAGAAGAAGGTGATCGTTTGAACGATGACCAATCCGTCAAGGCCGTAAATATCATTCATGCCCTTAACAAATTCGATACCCAGTAATTCATGGGTAATCAGACCGCTGCGTCCAAACAACAGAATCATGCTCAATGCCAGAGCAAAAGGCGGAGACACTGTCGGTACTAACGCCAGCCAGTGGACGATCTTCTTGCCGGGAATCTGGCAGCGGACAACCGCATAGGCAAAAATGAAACCGACCAAAGTTCCTGACGCGGCTGTTAACAGCCCCATCAACATAGTATCGGTGAATGCCCTTCTCAGCCCGGGGCCGTAGTAATCGTCAAAATATCGTGCAAAGTAGGTCAGATCAAAAGCACCCTCCTTGGAGATAAATCCGCCGACAATTGAACGATATAAGGGGAAAACGACAAAAACAAAAATAAAAATTCCAGATAACAACAAACCGATGAAGAGTACGGGGTCTCGGCCAATGAGAGCAAATTCGCGGATTCGTCTTTTGATTCCTGAAGCTTTGCTGGCCGGATAGATCAGGTTGGATGGATTTGCTTGCATGCTCCTCCTCGGAGTAAAATTCTGGGCGGCATACGCCGCCCAGAATTTCTTCTTCAAACCTTATTGTTTCAAGTTTTCAGCGTTGGCAATTTCGTTGGTGAATTTATCAACAAAGGCGGTCTTGTTTTCTCCTGCCCACTGGAAGTCATAATCGATTAGATTGACTTCGAGCAGTTCCGGGTGAGAGAGTTCAACTCCGTTGATGGTAGGTGCCTGGTAGGCATGGTATTTGGGTCCTAAGGACTGGCCTTCGGGGGTCAATTCCCAGTCATACCACAACTTGGCGGCCTGGATATTCTTGGCACCCTTGAGGATAGCCATACCACCAATTTCGTAACCAGTTCCCTCAGCGGGGAAAGTCAGTGCAAGCGGGCACTGGTTGTTTTCGATTTCATTCACAATGTCATGAGAGAAAACAATCGCGACTGCAGCTTCACCCTGGCAAACAAATTTAGCAGGTGCAGCACCGCTCTTGGTGAACTGTGCCATCTGGGCAGCATATTGTTTGAGATATTCCCAACCAGCTTCTTCGCCTCGGATCTGAAGGATGGTGGCTAGGGCGGTGTAAGAAGTACCCGAGGTCGAGGGATGGGCAACCATTACCTGGCCTGTGAACTCAGGTTTCAACAGATCGTCCCAAGAAGTTGGGGCTTTAGCTTCGGGATGTGCAGCCAACCATTCAGTATTGGTGGCAAAACCAAGGGTTCCAACATAAACACCAACCCATTGATTGTCGGGGTCCTTCATCAGGTCAGGATCATACAGGTTGACATAGTTCGGTGAATCATAAGCCTCAAGCAAACCCTTTTCCTTCGCAGCGACGAAACTGTCGATGGGGCCTCCCCACCAGATATCGAAGGTCGGTGCATCTTTCTCAGCTTCGATACGGGCTAAAGCTTCACCAGCGGACATGCGGACGTAGTTCACGGTGATGCCGTATTTGGCTTCGAATTCCTGCTTCATTCCCTGGCACCATTCTTCCTGTGGGGTGCAGAGAACATTCAGCTCAGTGTCAGTGATCTCGACTGGGGCTTCAGTTGCCACAACCGGTGCTTCGGTGGCAACTACAGGGGCTTCTGTAGCAACTACAGGTGCCTCTGTGGGTGCTGCAGCCTGGCAGGCCGACAGTACTGCGACCGCGAGAAACGCCACGGCCATTAACAGTCCAACTTTCTTGGATACCATTTTTCTCCTCCTGGGAAAAATATGAGTCTGCTGTTTCCACTCGGGTGTGGCCGGAAACAGCGATAAGAGTATTATGCAATGTTTTATTGGCTATTGTCAAGTAAATGTCCGGCTGTTAAAATCAGGAGGTTACTCACAATATAAAAACAAGCAAATACCTTGAGCATTTGCTTGTTATAGTGGGTAATGAAATTATTGAAATTTACTTCTTACGTTTCTTGTTGAATTCCGAACCAATGTGTATACCCAAACGCGGTAAAACCACCCGGTGAAGCAGCAAGATAACGCCCGTTACAAGGAACGCAATTCCAAAAACAATTAACGACTGCCCCAGGTCGCTCATCACGCTTGGTTTGACAAGCATGACAATAGCCAGGGTGAACATCAGCACACCGCCGATCAATTTTAATATACGACCGTGCTTTTCCTCTAATTTGCTCGATTTGAGGGTAAAGACTGCTGCAAAGAAAATTCCCAGTTCGTCCAACTGGTAGATGAGCATATACACCAGCAGCAGCAGGATAAAGGTGATGGTCGGTACGTTTTGTGTGGCAACCAGATTCGTCCAAAGCACCGGGAAACCTGCAGTACAGGTAAATTCAACCAGTGAAACACCGGCAGCCAGAATGACCGTACCACCGATCAGCCCCCAGAAGGAATCCCCTGCATCCATCACCTTGCGTATTCTTTGATAGATGCCCGGTTTCTTTTCATCAGCAATGGTGAAAGACACGCCCTCCTTGTACCAGAAGTAATCTTTGATATTTACCAGTGCAAAGAACAATGCAACCAGCGCTACCACGATCTGGATCCAGCCCACAAAACTCACAACTGTGAGAACAGTGAACAATCCGGCGATGAAAAGGGCGTAGATTCCTGCTGTAACGGTCAGAAACACCAGCCCGACGATAATGATTTTCTTACGCGACCCGGTATGCAGGGTGATCGCCAGAAGCATGCTGAGTACCCAAACCGAGCAGGGATTGAACCCATCCACAAAGGAAATCAATAGTGTACTGAGGAACAAACTCTGATGCGAGAGATCGATCTCACCGATCAGCGGAATTTTAACCGTCTTTGCCGATTCAGTTGCAGCTGGAGTCGGGGCTTGTGTAGCAGAGACCTCCGGCGTGATCGTCGGTTCGACAGTCTGCAGCTCCGCGGGGATCAGGGCAGCCGCCTTATCCGGACAAGCCGTGGTCAGACAACCCTCAATGGCTGTGGTCACATCCGCTTGAATTGTGTCAGACCAGCCTTCCCAGTACCGGTCGCCGACAAAAATGGTCGGCACATAACGCGGGGTAAACCCGTAGGCCTCACTTACCTTTTCAAAAAGCGCCTGGTTCTCTTCTGAATTATAAATTTCGAACATGCGCAATTCGATCGACGGGTTCTCCTGTACTAAAGCTTCGAGGTAAGGTTTCGCTTTCGCACAGTGCGGGCAGCCATCTCCCCAGAAGAAATAGATCACAACTTTTTCTTCAACTTGAACTTGTGCAATGTTGGCAGCTGCTTTATCCTCCCCCGGGATTGCAGCAGCAACTGCTGGATTTACAAACAACCAGAGAAGCGAGATGATCAATCCAATGATGAGGGTTCTTCGCATTTTTACCTTTTTAGCTCTGAGATCATGTATTAATCTATTTCGACCAATTTTACCTGTTTTCGTAATATATGGAACCCATTGGTTAACCGCGTGCCAGGACTAATGCCCCGACTAATCCCACCTGGTCACCAAGTTTCGCCGTCGTTAAAATAAAATCATGAAGATATTCGGGAGACAGTACGTTCCTTTCGAGCGAACGCTTCAATGGGTCGATCAATAATGTCCCTGATTTGACCACTCCCCCGCCAAGGATCACAATTGTGGCATTAAAAACGTGCAGCATGTCTGCTATCGAGCGTCCGAGAAATTCACCGGCATGATTGAATGCCTCGATGCAGAGCTCATCACCCTGCTGGGCAGCCTCGGCTACCATACGCGCATTAAACGGCATGGAATTCATGGTAAGGATCGATGCCCGCCCTTCATTTACTTTTTCCTGGACGTATCTGGCAATGCTGGGTCCAGAAGAAATCGCCTCCAAATGGCCGCGGCATCCGCAGCCGCACATTGGACCATCAGGGAGAACCGTGACATGCCCCAATTCCGCACCAATACCGTGAGCACCGACGATCAACCGGTCATTTGAAATGATGCCGCTACCCACACCTGTGCTGATGGTCAGGTAGATCAAGTCATGGTGCCCGACGCCAGCGCCAAATTTCCACTCTCCGAGAGCCGCTACATTGGCATCATTGCCAAGCACGGCAGGCGTTTGAAAACGGTTTTGTATAATATCCACGATCGGAAGATAATCCCAATCCGCGATATTGGGAGCCTTGTAGATAACACCCTTGGCAGGATCCACCATTCCGGCGATTCCCATCCCAATTCTGGTCACCTGCTGGCCGGCAGGCCATATGGATGCGATCAGACCCAGAAGGCGATCAATAGCGTTCTGCTCACCTTTTGTGGGTATCGCCCTGACTATCAGTGCGTCCATTCCAGATTCTGGATACAGGGCAGCCCTGAGCTGTGTTCCTCCAACGTCTACCGCAATATAATTCATGCAGGCCTCGTACGTTTACTACAAAATTGAAGGATTTGTGGATATGATTGTACCAGAGAAGATATCTTGATCTGTGGTATCATTGGTTGTCTTGATGACATCTTGATCATTATTATATAGAATACTCTCTTCATAGTAGACCTTGTTGATTGCGAAAAGCGTGATATAATTTATTTTCGCGCCGAGAAGGCTGCATGAATTTATAAAGCAGGTGTAAAAATGAGCGACATTTTAAAAGCATATGATGCCCCCGTCAATCCGAATATCCCCGATCTACGAACCGGTGATACTGTAAGCGTGCATGTCAAGATCAAAGAAGGCAACCGCGAACGTATCCAGGAATTCAAGGGTATTGTGTTATACCAGCACAATAACGGAAACAATTCTACGTTTACCGTCCGCCGCGTTGCCAGCAATGGCATCGGTGTGGAACGCACTTTCCTGCTGCGCTCACCGCGTATCGATAAAGTCGTGGTCGAACGGCACGGCAAGGTTCGCCGCTCACGCCTTTACTTCCTGCGCTCCCGCTCCGGCAAGAGTGCCCGCCTCAAGCAAAAGTTCAGTTAATTTTTTTCCAACGCTTTCTTCAGGGTGCAACCAACGCCGTGGTTGCGCCCTTTTCTATATAATAAACAGGAGGAAAAATGACAAAGCGTCCTGTTATAGGTATCACCGTTTCCCAAAAGAACCTGGTTTGGAGCAAGTCTAATTACATTCCTAGTTCTTACACGGAAGCAATCCATGCAGCTGGTGGGATTCCGCAGCTCATCCCCCTCGAATATCCACTGGACCATCTGATTGACCTGCGTTCTGAATGTGCAGGGATTCTGTTAACAGGCGGCGAGGATATCGAACCAAGCCTCTATCACAGAATAAGTCATTTGAGTGTTCTTTCCACCTGTGTTGAACGTGACACGATTGAATTGAACCTCACCCGGCTGGCTGCAGAGACAGGTTGGCCAATCCTAGGTATTTGCCGCGGGCACCAGATGTTGAACGTTGCGCTTGGCGGAACTTTATATACGCACATCCCTGCTCAATTCAAGACCGATATTGATCACCAGGCTTCTGAGTATTACGAACACCATTATCTTGCACACGGTATCAAGGTTGAGAAAGACACACTCATGAGCGCGATCCTTGGAGCCGAATCGCTCAAAGTCAACACCCGCCATCATCAGGCAGTCAAAGACCTGGCTGCAAATCTACAAGTGACAGCCCGGGCAACTGATGGTTTAATAGAAGGACTTGAACTCCCCGGACACCCGTTCTTTCTGGGTGTTCAATGGCATCCTGAATGTCTTCAGGATATCGAAAATCATCGGCGCATTTTTTCCAGTTTTATCAACGCCGCCCGGGAGTTTGAAACAGGAGGATAATTTGTCCGATTCCAGAAATATCATCGGGGTGCTTGATTCAGGTGTTGGAGGATTGAGTGTCTGGCGGGCGATTCGCAGCCTGCTGCCTGCGCAGCCCGCAATTTATATTGGAGACCAGGCGCACGTTCCTTATGGCACACGCCAGCTCGAGGAGGTGCGGGAGTTTACTCACGAAATTGTACGTTTTCTCCTGGAACAAGGCGCAAAATTGATCGTGGTCGCCTGCAACACTGCATCGGTTGCAGCCCTGCAAGGTTTACGGCAATTTTATCCGCAGATACCCTTTGTAGGTATGGAACCCGCTGTAAAACCAGCAGCCGAACAGACCCACAGCGGAACAGTAGGCGTACTGGCCACTGCTGCTACTTTTCAAACAACCATGTACGCCTCTGTCGTGGAACGTTTTGCTCAAGGTGTCACCATTCTTGAAGATCCGTGCATTGGACTGGTTTCTCAGATCGAAAAGGGCAACCTGGAAGGCGATGAAACACGCCGTATCCTTGAGAAAGCACTGCACCCCATGCTTGAGCAAGGGGTGGATACCATCGTCATGGGTTGCACCCATTATCCCTTCGTTATCCCTCTCATCCAGCAAATCGCGGGTCCCGGTGTGCGGGTGATCGATCCCGCGCCTGCAATCGCGCGGCAGGTGAAACGCATGCTTGAAGTAAACGGAATCCTGGAACAAGGCGACTCCCCAGCGCCGGTTCGTCTCATCACTACGGGCGATGTGCAGCAGTTCTCGCAATTGATCCGCCAATTGATCGGTGAAACTCATACCGCTGAAGGTGCTTCCTGGCTGGATGGCAAGCTTATTCTTGAAACGTCAAACCGATAAACCAAGGAGAACCAGGTGAAAGAGATTAAAGTTGCACTGGTTGGTTTCGGTAATGTTGGAAAGGCGCTGGCATGCCTGCTGGAAAAGAAACAGACTCTGTTAATCTCTGAATTCGGTTTTTCCACGACGATCACCGGAATTGCCACAGCTCATCACGGCATGGTGATCGACCCAGCTGGTATCAACCTGGAAAAAGTGTTCGACCAGCTCAACCACGGAAAAACGTTGGATACGCTTTCAACCATTCCCGCGCCTTCTTCTGTACTTGATTTCATACACGCCGTTCCGGCTGATGTTCTATTCGAAAACTCACCAGTAAACCATCTCACCGGCCAACCTGCAGCCAACCATCTCATGGCTGCGTTGGAACATGGAATGCATGCCATCACTGCCAATAAAGGCCCTGTGGTACACGCGTATGACATCCTCACCCGGTTGGCCAGTGAAAAGCAACGGCGTTTCCTCTTTGAATCTGCTGTCATGGACGGAGCCCCAATTTGTTCACTCTTCCGGGGGCCGCTCCCGGCAGTGGAACTTCACGCATTTTATGGAATCCTGAATTCCTGCACCAACTTGCTGCTGGAGATGATGGAAGGCGGAAAAACCTTCGCAGAAGCGGTTGAGTACGGAAAGTCGATTGGCATCACTGAAACGGATCCCAGCGCTGACATCGACGGCTGGGATGCAGCGATCAAGGTCGCGGCTCTTACCACCGTATTGATGGGCATTCCGCTTAAACCTGACCAGGTTGACCGCTGCGGCATTCGGGATATCACCCCGCAAATGATCGCAGAAGCCCTGGCTGCCGGCGAACGCTGGAAACTGGTTTGCTCTGCCAGGCGCGAAGGAGATCGTGCCTCAGCACAAGTCGCTCCGCAGCGCGTCAAATCCAACAGTCCCCTGTACAGCATCAACGGCACCAGTTCCTTCGTGCAATTCGAAATGGATACCCTGCCCGGTTTGGGAATTCTCGAGAGTAACCCGGGCCCTGAAACCACGGCTTACGGGCTGCTGGCAGACCTGATCAACGCCATCCGTGGCGAGTGAGTTCACCGGGAGGGATTATGCGAACCTCTGCAATCGTCACCCTCGCACTCGGCAGCAATCTTGGCCAGCGGATGGACAACCTGGACCAGGCATTGAAGCATCTCGCGTCCGAGATCAGTATCCTCAAACTTTCTAGTGTGTACGAAACTCCGCCCTGGGGTGTGACTGAACAGCCGCGCTTCTTCAACCAGGTGGTCAAGGGAACCACATCCCTGCCGCCGCATGCTTTACTCGATTTTCTCAAAAAGATCGAGAGGAGAATGGGACGGGTGGAAACGGTGCGTTTCGGTCCGCGGGTAATCGACCTCGACATCCTGCTCTACGGTGAGCGCATCATCAATACGCCAAGGCTGCAAATTCCACACCCGCGCATGTATGAACGGGCGTTCGTACTGGTTCCATTGGCAGAAATCGAACCCTCCCTGGTTATTCCCGGCCAGCAGAAGACGGTTGCGGCACTTTTGAACAATCTTGACCAGAGTGGAATCCTCAAGGTCCAACCTTGAGAGAGGGCAAAATGACTGAGAATCCCGTCAATCCCTTTTTAGAGTTTGGGAAAAAAACTTACGTTATGGGTGTCATCAATGTGACGCCTGATAGTTTCTCGGGAGATGGCCTGCTTTCACAGCAGGACACGGTGAAAGCCGCGCTAGAGCAGGCACAGCGATTTGTTGAGGCAGGTGCAGATATTCTCGATATCGGCGGAGAAAGCACACGACCGGGCGCATCAGAGGTTAACCTGCAGGAGGAAATAGAACGCGTGCTCCCGGTGATCGACTCCATTAAGGATGCAGGCATCAATGTAATCCTCTCCGTTGACACTTATAAAGCACAGGTTGCGGAGACCACGCTGAAACATGGTGCACATTGGATCAACGACGTTTGGGGGCTTCGTGCCGATACAGAAATGGCTGCTGTCGCAGCCAGGTACCAGGTACCGCTGATCCTTATGCATAACCGCAGCAAACCAACACACGCTGATATCCAGGCACGCCTGGGAGGACGCTACGTCGGAGTGGCTTATCAAAACCTTCTTCAAGACATCATGCAAGAATTAATGGAGAGTGTGGCAATCGCCCGTACTGCGGGTGTGGAAGACCGGCAGATCATCCTCGATCCAGGTATCGGTTTTGGCAAAACGGTGGAACAGAACCTGACACTGGTCAACCGACTGGATGAGATCAAAGAGCTGGGATTCCCCGTCCTACTTGGCCCGTCACGCAAATCATTCATCGGATATACCCTCAACCTTCCGCCTGAAGAACGCGTTGAAGGGACCGCGGCTGTCTGCGCCATTGGCATTGCACGCGGTGCGGATATCATCCGCGTGCATGATGTGGAAGTCATGAGTAGAATTGCCAAAATGGCCGATGCAGTAGTACGGTCACACTAACGGCTTTCATTAAAGAAAACCGTCATCTGTGACTTTCCCCGGTTCCCCCACAGCATGTAAGGAATCCATGTATACACATCACCAGCGGAAGACCTTCCGGTGATCACGGTTGTTCCATTCAGCAAGTCAGGTTCAAATCGGCTTTCGAATGAGGTAGGATCAACGTTCACAGTGAAGATGTCTTTTGCATTATCGATACCTTCAAGGCAATATACCAGCGGTCCGCGGGTCATTGCGGTCATTCCTCCACAGCCCTTAACGCGGTCGTCCTGCCGCCGCAGCCGAATAGGCATGCCAAGAGACAGGGTCAGGTTATCCCCATCCTGAATTTGACCAACAAATCGGGCATACCGCGCTGTTTCGAAATGCAAGTCCACCGCTGAATCCAATGCAGGTGGAAGTTCTCCAACAACCTGCAGCGGACAATCCACCTGGTTCAAAGTAATCTGAACATCGTCTGCCCAGGCAGGAATCCGGAACACAAGCTCCATTACCGCGGCATGTGTCAACTTGAAACGAATTGCCACGTCCCCCGACCACGGCAGGGAGGTCGTCAGAGAAATCTTCGCACCTGTTGCAATTTCATATTCACCCGGGATGAACTGATTAATGATTGTCTTTCCATTCTTCGAAACCACGGCTTGATCCTGTAGTGACGCCCATGCGCGTGAAAGGTTGGAAGGACAACAAGGAATATCATACCAGGCCTGGCGCTGCAAACCGCGGCGGCACGCCAAGAGATTGTTGTAGAAATATGACCGTCCATCCAGACCAATCCCCACAGAGGCCGCGTTGTAGAGCTGCCATTCATAAAGGTCGGCGTAGCGCGGTTCACCGGTAAGCAGATTCATTTCGTTTGCCCAGAGCATGCTGCCCAATGCAGCACAGGTTTCTGCATAAGCAGATGAAGGATCGAGCTCATAATCTCTTCCAAAACCCTCGATTAAGGGTAGAGCGCCAATCCCTCCTGTGACATACATGCGCCGTGTGACCATGTGCTCCCAAACTTTCCCAAGGCGCGCAAGATCTGATGCATCCTTTTCATCCCGGGCAAGCATTGCCGCTGCAGTTTGTAGGTATGTAAAGCGCACCGCATGCCCGACGGGTACATCCTGCTTTGTGAGAGGTTTATGCTGCTGAAGATACTCACCACGCAAAGCACTGGCTGCAAGACGCAACTTTGTCCACCGCGGAATTTCATGCTGGTTGTGTCCGGGCAGAGAGAACGCAGGGGTATCGGGGTGCTCCTGGAGGTATTTCTTGCGCAAGGCTGCCACAGTGTTCATCCTTCCTGCCGACCGAAGCAACTGCGCCAGGAAGTGACCTGTATAATTATGGATCCTGCCTCTGCGCGCGAGAAAACATTGCGCTAATTTCAGATAGTCGTGTATGCCCGTAGAACGGCTTAAACGGATAAGCGCAATCTCAATTTCTTCGTGTCCGTCGGTGAACAGTGGATTGGCTTCCATAAACTCTGCAACCAGCAGGTCGGCTGTGCGCCTGGCAATCTTAAGCAGCGTGTCTTTGCCAGTCGCTTCAAAGTGAGAAACTCCCGCTTCGATCAGGTGCCCCATGCAATAAAACTCATGTTCAATTTGCAGGTTTTGCCAGCGCGAGGATCCAAAATGGATCTGGTTATAAGTATACAAATACCCATCTTCACACTGTGCTTTACTGAGCAATTCAATTAAAGAATCAACAAGTGCCATTAACTTTCGGTCTGGATGATGAGCGAGAATCCGTGAAGCTGCATCAAGCCACTTGTAAGCGTCTGAATCCGCAAAAAAATACCCTTCGCGGAAGCCTTCTTTTAAGCCTGCAGCAATTCGAAAATTATCGATGCAGCGGGTCTTTTCAAGCTGTTCCCACTGATAGAAAATGGCTTCTTCAGAATTTATATTCAACCGGGATTTCCAGAAATCTCCAATGCTCATTTATCAAAGCTCCCTTCTCTCTCGCCAAAGCCAGCAAGTGGTCCGACCGTTGTCATATATCTTCATTATAAAATTGATTTAGCTCTCACGATTGCCAGCCAAACCTGATTGCGGTTGCTGCCTAAGGTTGCATGACCCGACCGCCAGTTTCATCGATGGCATAAGTGCAGATCATTAAGTACAATATATATGGAATGCAGAATTCACCAATTATTGATGAGATCCTGTTGCACAATTGCGATTGCGACAGGTATCATTAATCACGATAGGAGAAATCACGATGGATAATTTTGACGTAGCAGTGATCGGAGCCGGTCCAGGCGGATACGTAGCTGCCATTCGCGCCGCACAGCTCGGGATGCAGACAGTGATTATTGACAAGGAATGGCTGGGCGGGGTTTGTTTAAATATCGGCTGCATCCCTTCAAAAGCGCTGCTGAAGAACGCAGAAGTAGCACATACCTTGCGCGAACGCGGAAAAGATTTCGGTTTCTCGGTTGAGAATTTGCAGCTGGATTACACCGCTGCAGTAAAACGCAGTCGACAGGTTTCCGACCGTCTGACGCGCGGTGTTGGATTCCTGATGAAGAAAAATAACATCCCTGTGATTATGGGAACCGCCAGGTTCACAACCCGCGATACGGTAACCGTGACTGACAGCCAGGGGCAGGAACGCGAGATCAAAGCCAAGAATTTTATTGTCGCCACCGGCAGCCAGTCCATCACCATCCCCGGTGTGACCGTGGATGGTGAGAAGGTGATCAGCTTCCGCGATGCCATTTTGCAGGAGAAGCTCCCGGCTTCTGTGGTGATCATCGGTGCGGGTGCGATTGGCCTGGAATTCGCTACCGTGTGGAGCTCTTACGGCGTGCAAGTGACACTGGTCGAGATGCTTCCCCGGATCGCGCCGTTGGAGGACGAAGAGGTCAGCGCCGAATTACAAAAGGCATTTTCAAAACGCGGCATCAAATCCATGACCAATACCCGGGTGCAGTCGGTGGAACCAACTGCCAGCGGTGTTCGGGTAAAGGTCGCTGGAACCAACGGTGAAACGATTCTCGAAGCGGAACAGGCACTGATGGCGATCGGCTTCAAACCCAACAGCCTCAACCTTGGATTGGAAGAAATCGGCGTGGAACTCACCGAGCGCAAGCACATTAAGGTCGATGAACGAATGTCCACAAACATCCCCGGAATCTGGGCCGTGGGTGATGTTACAGGCAAGCTGCTGCTGGCGCACGTAGCCTCCAAGCAGGGTATTTTATGTGCTGAAGCCATTGGCGGAAAAGAGACAAAACCGATCGAATACACTATGGTACCCCGCGCTACATATTCCCAGCCGCAGGTTGCCTCCTTTGGCTACACTGAAGCTCAGGCCAGGGATATGGGGAAAACAATCAAGGTGGGAAAGTTTCCCTTCCAACCCAACGGTAAAGCCCTCGGCCTCGGCGACTATGCCGGGTTCGTTAAGCTCGTGATCGACGAATCTACAAACAAGATCCTGGGCGCACACATGATCGGCCCAGAAGTTTCGGAACTGCTCCCTGAATTGACCCTGGCACAGCAAAACAATCTGCCCATCAGTTCGGTGGCGCGCAACATTCATGCTCACCCCACGCTCAGCGAGGCCATCATGGAGGCCGCGGAAAGTGCCGAAGGCCACGCCATACACATCTGATTCAAGAACCGGATTTCCTTGTGAAATCCGGTTCTTTTTTTCTTTTTATTCTATTAAAAACGTGCATAATAATAGTATTCACTCAAGGAGGAGATTTATGTACACAGATCAGGATATCGCCAACCTTGTAGCCAGGGTTCAGCAGCTGGAACAGCAAGCCGCAACACCCCCCACGGCAGCGCTTCCGCAGTACGGCATCATCTCAAAGAATTTTCTAACTCGCGCCTTCTCGGCCTGGGGATTGTGTTTCGTGTCCAGCCTGTTGATCGGTATTGCCTTAAGTTGTGTTGGCGTGATCATCGGCCTGATCATGGGTGCCTCGGTTCTTAATTGGATCACTCAATTACTGGGTATCGTACCTCAACTCTGATACCAAACGAGCCTATGCTATAATCACCTCTTGATAAGAGGTGAACATGGTATTAACTAAACTTGCACACGTATTTGGGGGAGATCCGCACAAGCGTGAAATCGAAAAACTCTCACTGATCGTCGAAAAGATCAATGAGTTAGAAACAACGTATGAAGCGCTCAGCGATGAAGAACTGACGTCAAAGACGAGCGAATTCAAGCAGCGCCTGGCTGAAGGAGAAACACTCGATGACTTGCTGCCCGAAGCCTTTGCTGCAGTGCGCGAAGCCAGTAAACGCACCATCGGCTTGCGCCATTACGATATTCAAATGATCGGCGGCATGACCCTGCATTACGGCAGGATTGCTGAAATGCGCACTGGTGAAGGAAAAACCCTGGTCGCCACGCTGCCGCTATACCTCAACGCTCTCAGCGGTCGCGGTGTCCACCTCATTACAGTAAACGATTATCTTGCCCGCCGTGATGCACGCTGGATGACCCCCGTTTACCAGATGCTGGGTCTGCGAGTTGGCGTACTACAAATGGCTGCAAGAACAGAAAACGGACGTAAAGCGTTCATTGTTGATCTGGATAAACCCAACGCCCGAGAAGACCTTCACCAGCTCGTGCTGGTCGACCGTAAAGAGGCCTACCAGGCTGACATCGTCTACGGCACGAACAGCGAGTTTGGTTTCGACTACCTGAGAGACAACCTGACCATGAGCCTGGCTGAACGCGTCCAACGCGGCCATTATTTTGCCATCGTCGACGAGGTAGACAACATCCTTATTGACGAGGCACGCACCCCGTTGATCATCTCAGGCCCTGCCGCGGATGAGTCAGAGGGATACATACGCATGTCTCAGGTCGTCCGCGCCCTGAATCCTGAAGATTATGAAGTAAATGAAAAAGACCGCCAGGTAAGCCTTACCGAAATCGGTGATGCACACGTGGAAGAAATCCTCAACACACCGTTACGCAATCCCGACCGGCCGGAAGACATTACCCCCGAACAGGCCAGGATGTTGGGTTACCTTGAACAGGCTCTGCGTGCCCAGCACCTCTACAAACGCAATAAGGACTACATTGTTCAAGGCGGTAAGGTCATCATCGTGGATGAGTTTACCGGACGCTTAATGCCCGGTCGGCGCTGGTCAGAAGGACTTCATCAAGCAGTTGAGGCCAAGGAAGGCGTACATATCGAGCCGGAGAACGTCACCTACGCCACCATCACCATTCAGAACTACTTCCGCATGTATGACAAACTTGCCGGTATGACCGGTACCGCTCTCACAGAAGCCGAGGAGTTTTCCAAGATTTACAAACTGGACGTACTGCCCATCCCCATGAACCTCGAATTTGTTGCCTCACAGCAGAACTCCCCTCTTGTGGTGGTCGACACCAGGGACAGACGTAATTACCCGGTGCAGTATTACGCCCGCAAAGACGACCCTTCTCGAGAACCAGTCTTTTGGCGGCGGCAGGATTTTCCAGATATGGTTTATCGCACGGAAGAAGGAAAATTACGCGCCATCGTTTCGGAAATCATTCATTATTACGCTATCGGCCGCCCGCAGTTGGTGGGTACAACATCTGTTGAACATTCGGAACTCCTTTCGCTGCGCTTGAGCGCTGAATCACTCCGCCGGTTGGCACAGGTGCTGGTCATTCGCAATGCCTGGGTGGAGAAGAACAACAAATCGCCTGAATTGGAAGTCGCGGAACTCCAATTCCTCAACCGTCCGTTGAGTGAATTGAACGTGGCAGAGATGCGTCCTGTCGCCCGTCAGGCAGGCCTGACCTCGATCAATCCAGAAGACCCTGATCTACTCGAACGCCTACTCACCATCCTTGACCTCGATGCTTCTCATAAAGCACGCGTCCTCTCGGTTTTACAGGGCGGTATTCCTCACCAGGTATTGAATGCCCGAAAACATGATGAGGAGTCACAGATCATTGCCCGTGCAGGAGCCTTCGGAGCAGTGACCATTGCAACCAATATGGCAGGCCGCGGTGTCGACATCAAACTCGGCGGTGAGTTAAGTGAAGAAGTACTTGCTGACGTGATCCGCGTTTTGGAAAGAGCGGGGATTTCCGAACCTTATGACATGTCGAATGAGGCTCGCCGCGCTGAGCTTGAAAAACTAACCCCTGACCAGTACGGAATCTACGAAGAATCCGTCAACACCTTTATTAACTATCTGGACGACATGAAACGCGTTCGAGCGCTTGGTGGCTTGCATGTGATCGGTTCCGAACGCCATGAAGCCCGGCGTATCGACAACCAGCTGCGCGGCCGTGCTGCCCGCCAGGGTGATCCGGGATCTTCGCGTTTCTACCTGTCGCTTGAAGATGAATTAATGCGTCTTTTTGGCGGTGTGCAGATGGAAAACCTGATGGGACGCCTCAAGGTGGATCCCAGCCTGCCGATCGAAAGCAACCTGATTGGACGCATGGTAGAACAGGCACAGGAAAGAGTCGAAGGCAACAACTTCGACGTCCGTAAACATCTCCTCGAATACGATGATGTCTTAAATTCACAGCGCAAGAGGATCTATGGTGAGCGCAACCGCGCATTCGAAAAGGAAGACCTTCACGATGACATCCTGGATATCTTACGTACTGAGCTTAATGAACGTATTCCAAAAGCCCTGAAAGATGAAGAAGGACCCTGGAAACTGCTGGCGTATCTTGAAGAGGTTCAACCAACGATGGTGTTCGAAGCCGAGGGAGTTCGCGCCCCTTCATACACCATGCGCCTCATGCTGGATGAAATCACCCGGCGTGTCGGCAGCAACATAGACGATGCCCAATTGAAAGACAACCTGCTCGAACTGGCCAGGGAAACCATTTCTATTGAAAATGAGCATATCCTGCAATCCATTCGGGCATTGATAGATAAAACTGAAGAGACAATTGACCAGATCCGTACCGAACGCCTGGAAAGCGTGGATATCTTCTTCGACGGCCTGGATTCAGGCAAAGACGATGAAAATGTACCGCAACGCCGTCCACAGGAAATGCTCGAAGAGATATCAGGTTTGGTCCGTACGCAGCTGCGTTTATCTTCGGATGAACTGCGCGCACTACCTGATGGCAGCAGGGACGTGAAACAACGCATTACAGATCAAATCATCCGTGCGTTAAATTTCGTGGCCGTCTCCCGCACGATCACAGTGATCGAACGTCGGTTGGACGAAAGCCTTAACATGAAAGCAGGCGACCTCCAGGACCTGGAATGGTCCGAGGTTGCGAATGGCATCCTGACCCAGGTTGAGACCATTCTATATAAACGTACCGAGACGCTTTTATCACCGCAAGGACAAGTCAGCCAGAATATTGATTCGATACTGGGCCGCACCACAACCGGTGATAACGGAGAAAACAGGCTGGTGGATCTACTGACCGGCATGAGTACCGGAACGAAGATGGCAATCGATCCAAAAACCCATCAGCGTGGAATGAAGCGGGTGGTCCTGTTCAATTATATTTTTAGGGCAGCACGTTTCATTCAAGATGAACCCGTGACATCCATAACCGCTGATGTTTTGGAGCATCTGGAGATGATCCAGAAGCGACTTGAATTGGTATGGGGAAAGATCGAGTTTGAGCGTTTCAGGCTTTCAGGCATGACGCTTCAGAATTTGGAGAGTCCCATTAAAGAGGCGTTGACGGCTGAACTGGGACAAGATGCTTCATCTTCGGTCTTCCTGCAGCAACCAGACACTCTGGAACCTCAACAGCGTGAAATCCTTGAAAAATTGCTTGGCAGGCGTGTGCAAAATCAGATCCACCGGCATATCCTCTTGAGTGTCATATCCGAGTTATGGGTGGATCACCTGACCCGCGTTGATGCCCTTCGCGTATCGATCGGTCTTGAAGCCTTTGCACAGAGAGACCCGCTCGTACAGTACAAGGGACGCGCTTCCGAAATGTTCAAGGAACTCCTGAGTGATATCCGCGCCGGTGTGATCGGCCGCATGTTCCTCTTCCATCCCCGGCGGCCTGGCGGTCAAAGCAGCAGCAACACCTCGCCTGTCAGTGCACCAGCGTCTGCTCCAGCAACACAACCAACCCAGGCAACGCAAAGTGATAAGAAGAAACGTAAACGACATTAACGAATCGACTATTACATATTAAATTATAGTAACGATTCACACAATCGATGCCAATAGCAAACCATCATGACTGGAATTCGGGCAAATCAGAAAGATTGACTCTGTTTGTGCCTTGAATTTAAGAAATAATCTGTTTTTATGATGTATAATCATAAATCACTATTGCCCAGGGTGAATTGTTAATATCATCCGGATGTAAATGGGCAAATCTTAATCGCTGGAGTACACATACCATATGGACCTAAATGATTCCCAAACCGGGACGGGGGTAAATCCCGAGAACAATCAGAACGAAAACAATATGGCTTCTCTGCTCGAAAAGGAAGGCCTGGGGATTGATTTCCCAACTCAAGGAGAGATCCGTAAGGGTGTGGTAGCCAGTGTGACCCCAGGTCAAATTCTTGTCAGTGTCGGCACAAAGTCCGAAGGCGTTATCACTGGAAAAGAATACGAACTCATTCCATCCGACGAATTAGCAAACCTCAAGATCGGACAGGAAATTCCAGTGTACGTGGTAAATCCTGAAGATCAGAATGGCAACCTCATTCTTTCTTACATGCGCGCCCGCGAAGAAGAAGGATGGGGTATCGTGGATGCTCTTCTGGCTAACAAACAGGCTACCCACAGTACCGTCATTGGCTACAATAAAGGCGGTTTGATCGTCCCGATCGGCGGATTGCGCGGATTCGTTCCTGCTTCGCAAATCAGTCTCACCCGCCGTGCCGGGGTGACCGGTGACACACCTGAACAGCGTTGGGGTAAGATGATTGGCAACGAAATTGATGTGTGTGTCATCGAAGTCGATCGCGAACGCCGCCGCCTCATCCTCTCCGAACGCCAGGCGAGCACTGAAACCCGCGAATCCGTAAAGGAACGGGTACTGGAAGAACTTAAAGAAGGCGAAACTTACACCGGCCGCGTCACCAGCCTGGCTGATTTCGGCGTCTTCGTTAATGTCAACGGTGCCGATGGTTTGGTGCACATGTCCGAAATTTCCTGGGACCGCATTCAGCATCCCAGCGAAATACTTAAAGTCGGGCAGGAAGTTAAAGTCAAGGTTATCAACATCGACCGCGAGAAAAAACGCATTGGACTTTCCATCCGCCAACTACAATCAGATCCCTGGGATCAAAAAGCAGCTCAATTCCACGAAGGTCAGCTGGTAGAAGGAACCATCACCCGCCTGACCAAGTTTGGAGCATTTGCCCGCCTCACGGATGATATCGAAGGTTTGATTCACATCTCTGAGATCAGCGAAAAACGCATCGAGCACCCACGCGAAGTTATTAAAGAAGGTGAAACCTACACCCTGCGTGTGATCAAGGTCGATCCCAGTGTGCACCGCATCGGTTTGAGCCTGCGCCGGGTTGATTCGATGGCATACGCTGATATGGACTGGCAGAGTCTCGAAGACATCCTCTCAAGTGATGAGGATGAAGAGAATAAACCAGACGAAACAAATCCAGAAAAGTAAATTGAAATCCATACATGGAGCGTGCCACAAATTTGGCACGCTCTTTTTTTACCCTCACTCCTTTTGGTCATTTTCCACGAATCGTCACTAATCCAAAATGAGGTTATACTATTGAAGATAATCAACAGGAATCGGAATCACCATAAATGTGGAGTTTTAGTTTTTGATGACTGACATCCAACCATCAAAGAATGAAACACAGACAACCGAAGCTGAACATATTCCTCTTCCATTACAAAGGGTGCGGATCCGTTTTGCGCTGTTTGTAACAGTAACTGGATTCCTGATCTTTTTGATCGGAGCAAAACCTGGACTGTTTGGAATGGACCGCAGTCCGGTTGTGGGATTCATTCAAATAACTGTTATGCTGATTGGCCTGGCCGTAGTATGCCTGGGAGGGTATGTTGCAGAACACCTTCTCTGGCGTAAAGAAATTCCAAGTATTGCCGCAGACATTGGTCAAAGACTTGTCAGTACCGGCTATGTGATCACTGTCTTTTCCGGCTTGGCGGATGTGTTTGGTATCGGCTCTCACCCGCTGCCAGGGGTGCCGTTCTTTGGAGTATGGCAGGCCAGAGGGATGGAAATCGGCTGCGCTGTAATAGCAATCGGGTTCATCCTGATGTACCCTTATCGAAAAAAACACTAAACATCACCAGAACGACTATCCAACATTTTGCCTGGAGTTTCGCTGAAAGGTTAATACCCTTATCATCAGGCTGCATTCAGTTACCCGGTTGGCGCAACAAACAAAAGACTGGTTTCCTTATTCGGTAATTTACTTCATCTACAAATGGGAATATTTGTCAGTCAGGATACTTTCATTTCATCAGCCTTAAGGTTTGACTACTGCTCCGCTCGTAATCAACGGATACCAGGTTTTATGAACAAGTGGATTTCCCATATGTTAAAATTTTCCATATGCTATATTTATAAATGTCGGGCGTCAGAGGAGTCATGAGCGATCAAATCTTTCAAACACGGTTGGAAAATGGTCTTCAAGTTCTGTTGAAGGAAATTCACACGGCCCCTATCATCAGTCACTGGGTATGGTATCGCGTCGGCTCCCGGTACGAAATTCCTGGTAAAACGGGCATCTCACACTGGGTGGAACATATGCAATTCAAGGGAACTCCAAAATTCCCTGCCGGAATCCTTGACCGGGCAATTTCGCGCGACGGTGGAATGTGGAACGCCTTTACCCACCTGGATTGGACGACCTTCTTTGAAACCATGCCTGCCGACAAGATCGATCTCGCGCTTGACCTGGAAGCGGACCGCATGATCAATAGCGTTTATGATGCAGAAGAAGTAAACTCAGAACGCACCGTTGTCATCTCGGAACGGGAGGGAAGCGAGAACGATCCGCTTTTTCGCTTAGATGAAGCAGTGCAGTCAACAGCGTTTACCAATCACCCTTACAGGAATGAAGTCATCGGCAGCATTTCCGATTTACACTCCATACAGCGAAACGACCTTTATCAACACTACCAGAGATACTACAATCCTGCGAATGCGGTCATCGCCGTTGCCGGTGATTTTGACACCGGAGGCATGCTGAAGAAAATCGAACGCAGCTACGGCTGCATTCATGGCCAGGCGCTTCCCGGCCTTTCAAATGAGAGAGAACCATCACCAGAAAATGAACGCCGGGTGAATGTTACAGGTCCTGGAGAAACCACTTATCTGCAGATCGCATACCGTGCCCCTGCTGCAGCCAACCATGACTTCTTCCCGTTCTCGATCCTTGACAGTCTCATCACAGGACCAACCAGTCTGAATATGTTTGGCGGAGGTGGAATTTCAAATAAAACCTCGCGCCTCTACCGGCGGCTGGTGGAAAAGGAATTTGCAATCAACATCAATGGTTCACTGCAGGCAACCTGTGATCCTTTCCTTTACAACATCGTAATTACCGTGCACCCCAAACACAACGCTGAGGAAGTTCTACAACAGGTGGACGAGGAAATCGATAACCTGTTTCAATCACCTGTCACACAGGCCGAAATCGATCGGGCAGCAAAACAAGCCCGAGCGCTGTTTGCGTACGGCAGCGAAAATATCACCAACCAGGCCTTCTGGCTTGGTTACTCTGAAATGTTTGACCAATACTCATGGTTCCTCAATTACGTAAAAGAACTGGAGAGGGTAACCGCCAGTGATCTGCTGAGAATTGCCCGGGAATACCTGCAGCCAGGGTATCGAGTCGTTGGAATTTACCACCCGGATGGAGGTATGCAATGAAAAATACGCTTCTCAGCCCCCACTCTTTACCCGGACCTGAGGATATCCACCGCAAAGTTCTGCAAAACGGAATCACGGTGTTGACCCGCAGTAATTACAGCAGCGCTTCGGTCGTGATTTCGGGATACGTGGCTGCCGGAAGCCAGCTTGATCCGCTGGATAAACTGGGGCTTGCTTTTTACACCGCACTTGGATTGATGCGTGGAACAAAACGGGCTGATTTTCAAACCATTTATGACCGCCTCGAATCCGCCGGCGCAAGCCTTGGATTCGGAGCCAGCGTTCACAATACCAGTTTTGGCGGACGCGCCCTGGCTGAAGATCTTCCACTGCTGCTTTCCACTCTTTCTGATTCACTGAGATATCCCACCTTTCCTAAACCTCATATGGAACGTTTGAAAGCGCAGCTTCTCACTGGACTGGCAATCCGTGCACAAGACACGGGTGATATGGCAGCCCTGGAATTTGACAGGCTGCTCTTTCCGGGGCATCCATACGGCAGGCCTGAAGATGGGTATGTAGAAACGATCAGCGTGATTGACCGCAATGACATCGTCAAATTCCACGATACTTATTACAGCCCCACGAACATGGTCATCGTCGTGGTTGGGGCGGTTGAAGCACAACAGGTCTTTGACCTGGTCGAATCCAACCTCGGAGATTGGCAGCCACATTCTACCCCACCAATCACGGAATTGACGGTCGTTCAGCCTCCAGTTGAAACCATCCGCCGCGAAGTAATTATTCCTGGCAAGAGTCAGTCCGATATTGTACTCGGCACACTCGGTCCCAAACGCGGCGCCCCGGAATACCTGGCGGCATCACTTGGCAACAGCATTTTGGGACAGTTTGGAATGATGGGTAGAATTGGTGACTCGGTGCGAGAAAAAGCTGGCCTCGCCTACTATGCCTCAACCAGTCTCAACGCCTGGATTGAGAACGGTTCATGGGAAGTGTCAGCAGGAGTTAATCCTGAAAATGTTGAAAAGGCAATCAACCTGATTAAAAACGAGTTGCGCAGGTTCACCTCTGAACCAGTTACCATGGAAGAATTGGAGGATAACCAGTCGAATTACATAGGCCGCATGCCATTGTCGCTGGAATCGAATAATGGTGTGGCTAATTCCATTTTAAACCTGGAACGGTTCAGCCTTGGTCTTGATTACCTGCAGCGATATCCTGATATGATCCGAAATATTACCCCACAGGATATCCTCCAGGCAGCGCAGAAGTATATCGATCCCGACCGCCTGATTATCGTTTCAGCGGGTTCCAACCACTCATCCACAAGCAGCACATGACTTCCATAACCACAGGGATAGACCTGGTCGAGATTGAGCGCTTTCGCAACCTTAACCCATCGATTAAGGAAAGGTTCCTGAAACGCGTCTTTACATCACAAGAGTTATCAGACTGCGCAGGGAAAGACCAAAGTCTGGCCGGCAGGTTTGCAGCGAAGGAAGCCGCTGCAAAAGCACTTGGCTGCGGCATTGGTGAGGTAAGGTGGCAGGATATCGAAATCTTGCAGGATGAGCAGCACAAACCAATGCTCGTTCTGCATGGAAAAGCCTTTGAAATTTCAACAACCCAAGGCTGGTCATCATGGAGTGTCTCGATTGCGCATACACGCGACCATGCCATTGCATCCGTGACTGCCATGATCGAAAAAGTGAAGTAGGAAACAGGCATGAAGCTGCTGGCCGTCAGTGATGTGGAAGTCGGTTTCCTGTACAGTCCGATGATCTGCGATAAATTTCAGGATGTCGACCTGCTTTTCTCCTGTGGCGACCTTCCGTATTATTATGTCGAATACATGCTGACTATGCTCAATGTTCCCTGTTATTACATCCGCGGGAATCATTCTAGTGCAGTGGAATATGGTTCTTCCGGTACGCGTAAATCGCCGCTTGGAGCAGTTGACCTGCACAAACGCTGCATTGAAGATGAAACCGGACTACTGGTTGCAGGTTTGGAAGGCTGTCTCCGATATAACCCTGGTGCACATCAATATTCACAAGCCGAATATTGGAATATGGTTTTTGGTCTCGTACCGCGGTTTCTTTTCAACAAGGCAGTCCTCGGCAGATATCTGGACGTTTTCATCTCGCACGCCCCGCCCTGGCAAATTCACGATGATGATGACCTTCCTCACCGGGGGATTAAAGCCTTCCGCTGGTTGATTAATGTGTTCCAGCCGCAATACTTCCTGCACGGACACATCCATGTTTATCGAATGGACACCGTCACCCGCTCAATGATCGGAAAGACTGCGGTTGTGAACGTTTACGGATACAAGGTCCTGCCAATCGAGACGCCCGCGGTTCGGTCGTGGCAAAGGTAAAGGATCGATAAAAATGAATAATTACGATGATTTCCGTCCCAATATCGTTCAGCAATCACGTATGGATTTTTCACGCGCTTATCGTAGAAGCTTCTGGCGTTCCATTTTTAGCTGGATCAGCAGGGAGAATAATGAACTGCTGCCTTTTGAGGAAGTCCTCAAATACCTGCCTACACGCGGCCAGAATTATATCGGCACAAAGCAAATTGAAACCGAAAAAATCATTGGATCGGTTAGCCGTTATCACGATTTCGATCGGGCATTCCTTCCCCGTCAGACTCACACGCGTTCACGATGGGAGAGTATCGACCGTGCATATTTCAAGCAGGTCATTCTTCCACCGATTGAGGTGTATAAACTGGGAGATTATTATTTCGTCAAAGACGGTAATCACCGGGTTTCAGTTGCTAGAGACCGGGGACAACTGTACATGGATGCGTATGTTACTGAAATCCGGTTCTCAGGGAAGATCAACCAGGACACCGATATTGATTCCCTGGTGCTTGAAGAAGAATACAACCAGTTCATACATGATACAAGGTTGGATATTCTATTGCCTGGAGAAGATTTCCACTTTACCATTCCCGGCCAGTATGAAAAGGTTCAGCAGCACATCAGTGTGCACCAGTGGTTCATGGGAGAAAAACTTAAGCGCCCGGTAACAGATGAAGAAGCTGTAATGGGTTGGTATAAGGACCTTTATAAACCTTTGATTGATATCATCAAGAAGCATAAAATATTGGAGAAATTCCCTGACCGGACCGGCATGGATTTATACCTGTGGATCATTGAACACCGCTGGTACCTGGCAGAAGAGCTTAAACATAAGGTCAGCTTGGAATCTGCAGCCACTCATTTCGCCGAAAATTTTGCCAATCGTCCTTTCCGTTATACACGTCAGATTATTGAATGGATAAAAGATAAAATCCTCTGTTTAAAAAAGAACAACCGCTGATTAAAAGCGGTCATTCATGCAAACAAAAAAAGATTATCCCAAAAGCGGCATACTTTTAATACCAAGCCAGAAATGATCCGGCATGATCATTTGATCCGTTTGGACGTCGATTCCGGCTGTTTTTGGGGGCGGTTCAAATTTCATCCCCGGGTTCACATAGCACAGATCAGGTTTCTGCCCGTATTTTTTCTGATAATATTCCGTAGCCCGGTTGATCTTTTCCATAAAATCGAGTCTCGGATCATTGTCAAACCACAACATGCCAGTATTCATTGCTTTCTCCATAAGATCATCTCCTTTATCTATTGCAAGGAACGGGCCAGAACTGCGATCTAAAGATGATCTTATTATAGTACATTTGTTCTATTCTGTCAAGTAGGTTGATTTCAGGCAGATTCTAGCCGTCCATATTGGCATTTTTATGGTTTTTAAGGTATCCTTAATTTCGTCTTCATTTATATTAATTGCGGAGGCTCTGATGATCAAAGAAACAGTAAAAGACGCAGAAAATCGAATGAAAAGCGCCTTGCAGTCACTCGAAGAGGATCTCACCGGGATCCGGACCGGGCGCGCCACCCCTGCATTAGTCGAAAAACTCCCTATTGATTACTTTGGCATGCCGACTCCCCTGTTGCAGCTAGCCAGTATCTCGGTACCTGAAGCACGCGCTCTGCTGATTAGACCTTTTGACCCTTCAACACTGAAGACAATAGAAAAATCGATCCTGGCATCCGACCTGGGACTGACCCCCAACAATGATGGCAAGGCGATCCGCTTGAACCTCCCCCCGCTCACAGAGGAACGCCGCCGCGACCTGGTCAAAGTGGTACATACCCGGCTCGAAGAAACACGGGTAGCTTGCAGAAACATCCGCCGCGATGTCATTAAAGACTTGAGAGACTTTGAAAAGGAAAAAATGATCTCCACGGATGAACTGAAAACCGGGGAGGAAGAACTACAGAAACTCACCGATCGGATGATCGAAGAAATTGAAAAGATCGGACAGAAAAAACAAACTGAAATAATGGAAGTCTAATTGCTGCTCCTTTTGCTATGAGTGATAACCTTTCCAAAATTCCGCAACATATCGCTATCATCATGGACGGTAACGGCCGCTGGGCTGAAGCCCGCGGTCTTCCAAGATTGGAAGGACATAAAGCCGGGACGGAGAATCTGCGGCAGATCATCCGCGGTTGTGTGGATGCAGGTGTCAAATATTTAACCATTTACGCCTTTTCTACCGAAAACTGGGCGCGTCCCAGAGAAGAAGTAGAGGGCTTGATTTCAATCCTGGAATTGTTTTTGGACCGTGAATTGGATGAGTTGTGTGCAGAAGGGGTAAAAATTTGCCATCTCGGCCGGCTCGAGGCCATGCCCGAAAAGGTTCGCCATAAAGTGGAACATTCAATGGAGGTCACCTGCAGCAATTCACGCCTGATATTAAGTGTGGCATGGAACTACGGTGGACGTGATGAAATCGTATATGCCATCCAAAGCATGATTAAGGAAAAAGTTCAACCCCAGGATGTTACAGAAGAATTAGTGGGTCAGTATTTGTTTACCAAAAATATGCCCGATCCCGATCTCATTATTCGTACATCCGGAGAAATGCGCATCAGTAATTTTTTGATCTGGCAGGCAGCTTATGCAGAATGGTATATCACACCGACATTATGGCCAGACTTTAACAAAGAAGAATTAATTAAAGCCATTATTTCTTACGGACAACGCGACAGGAGGTTCGGGAAAGTCTCCGGCATAGACAATGAAGGCTGACATTGGTTTGCGCAAACGCTTAATCGTCATCGACATCCTGTTACCCATCCTCGCTTTCTTTATATTTCTGGGAGGGTGGCCTTTTACTATAATCATCGCTGCAATCCTGGGCGCAGCGGCATTTGAATTATGGCGTCTCTTCCATAACGGCGGATACTCACCATCACTTCCCGTGATGGTTTTTTTCGTTCCAACCGTTGTGGTTCTGCGCCACATCTTTAATTTTCAATACGCAGATCTTTGGTTAATGCTCCTCATCTGTACCTCCATGTTCATACACGTGATACGGCAGCAGAAAGGGATCAAAACCTCAGCGGTGGATTTTGCCATCACCATTGGCGGAACCGTTTACCTGGGTTGGCTTGGCAGTTATGCGATATCCCTGCGCGCATTGGAAGATGGAGTATACTGGGTTTTGTTGGTGATCCCCATCATTTCATTGGCTGATACAGGTGCATACCTGATCGGCCGCCTGATCGGAAAGCACAAGATGCTTCCGCTGGTCAGCCCGAAAAAGAGCTGGGAAGGGTACCTGGGCGGTATCCTGACTGGAACCCTCGGCGGCTGGGGATTGGCAGCTTTATGGCACATCAAAGTCGCTTCGATCCTCCCATTTTATGGAGTGATATTCGGAGTCGTGATTTCAATCCTGGCTCCCATTGGAGATTTTGGCGAAAGCATGATCAAGCGTCAGTTCAACGCCAAAGACTCTGGTAAGTTCTTATTGGAACATGGCGGATTTCTCGACCGGGTGGATTCTTCACTCTGGGCAGCCGCCATCGGGTACTATTTGATTATGGTAATTGCCGGTTAATCAACATAATTTTTTAATCGGAGGTAACATGACTAACACAACTCCTACTCGGAACCTGGCACTGGAACTGGTTCGAGTCACAGAAGCTGCCGCGCTTGCCGCAGGCAGGTTTATGGGGAGAGGAGACAAGAATGCAGCAGATGCTGCTGCCGTTCATGGCATGCGGTTGATGCTCAACACCATTGATATGGATGGTGTGGTTGTAATTGGCGAAGGGGAAAAGGACGAAGCGCCGATGCTGTACAACGGAGAAAGATTGGGTAATGGCAATGGGCCGCAGTTGGATATTGCTGTGGACCCTATTGACGGAACCCGCCCTCTGGCTTACGGTTTATGGAATTCGATATCCACTGTTGCACTTGCCCCCCGCGGCACAATGTTCAATCCAGGTCCATTTGTATATATGGATAAGATTGCTGTTGGACCAGAGGCGAAGGGCTGCATCGACATTGAAGCACCTGTTGTTGACAATCTGAATAAGATTGCCAAAGCAAAAGGCACCAAGGTGGACATGCTGACAGTGGTCATCCTGGACCGCCCAAGACACGAAAAACTGATCAACGATGTACGCAAAGCTGGTGCCCGTATACGTTTGATCCCCGATGGCGATGTTTCTGGCGCGTTGATGACGGCCATGGAAGATACCTCCATTGATGTGTTGATGGGAGTGGGTGGTACACCTGAAGGTGTCCTCGCTGCCTGCGGGCTGCGCTGCATGGGCGGTGAAATTGTTGGCAAACTTTTCGCCCGCAATCCGCGCGAACTTGAACTTGCTAAAGAGATGGGTGTGGACTTTGATAAGCCCCTGGGAATGGATGATCTCATTAAAACAGAAAAAGTATTCTTTGCTGCAACAGGAATTACAACTGGCGACCTGCTTGACGGTGTTTCCTATTTTAAGGATGGTGCCCGCACCGACAGTCTTGTCATGCGCAGTCTGACTGGAACTGTAAGACGGATCATTGCCACCCATAAGATGAGTAAACTGGAAAAAATCAGCGCCATTCCATACTAAAAAACACAAAGAGAGGGCATCTGATTGATGCCCTCTCTTCTATCAATCACAAGTTATTTGATCTCGTAAGTCACGTTGGCTTCTCCAGTGATCATCAGTTGACCGGCAGCCACAGGTACGCTGCTTGCGTCCATTGCGCCGCCAATTCCCTTGGCAGTATAGACCGGGGTGGTTCCGCTGCTGACATAGACGTTCACTGATTGAAGATCACCCAGCTTGACACCCGCAGAATCAGCAATGGCTTTGGCATTTTCGCGGGCTTTCTCGATTGCCATATCGCGGGCCTGTGCAATGGCGGTGTCTTTATCGAGAACATCAAAGCTGATTCCATTGATGGTATTGGCACCTGAGCGTACCACCGCATCCAGCAGTGATCCTAGGCTGGAGAGATCACGGACTGTCACGTATACGGTGTTTTCGACAACAAAGTAGCGCCGTGAAATTTGCCCATCCATGCCATAATCCGTCATAGGATAGACATTGAAGTTTGAGGTCTGGATATCCTTCTGCTCAACACCCAGGGTCTGCAAAGCATCTGAGATCTCGTTCGCCTGAATATTGTTCTTGGATAAGGCTTCGGATACCTCGTCTGCATCCACGCGCACGCCGATATTGATATAAGCCACATCTGGCACTAGGTAGACTTCGCCAGTTCCTGAGGCATTCAGGGTGCGAATCTGCGGAGTCGTGTTAACCACAGGGCCAGCACAGGCTGTTAGAGCGAGTACAGTAACCAATGCAGCAGTAATGATGAATATTGTTTTTTTCATTTTTTCTCCTTTTATATTTCTTTTGATAAGACGTAAAAGGTTTCCATTAGTTCCCAAATCAGTCAACACGTTGGTGTATCACAATTCTACAAAAATATCATCATAGTATCCTGCAATTCGCTGCCTGCATGCAGTGATTCTGCAGTACCAGGCAAATATTCATGGAAAAAACCTAACTCACCGCATTTAGCAAAGCACCCTTATCAGATTGACTGACAGGGTGCCAGTAGAAATGTTTCGAGAAGAAAGGTTTTATTGATCAGTCTAACTCCCTGATCTTCACCTCGCCGACCGCCACCTCGACCTGGATATCCAGTGTCGGACTGTCAGCCTCGGCATTTTGATTGTTGATGTTATCGTTCACTCTTAAATAGCCGCCGGGAAGGTCGGTATGAATTAAACCGGAATCCAGGTTAATGTTCACGTTACAACCCTTTGGTACATAGATCACTACCTCACCCACAGCAAGCTCCAATTGGACGCTGCCATCCTGTGAACAGGGAAGGATGATTGAAGTTTCACCCACAGCTGCTTCAAGTTTCAATTGCTGTACCTGAACATTTGAAAGGTCGAAGTTAATTTCACCCACAGCGACCTTCGTTTGAATATTTACCGGAATATCAGAGTTCACTATGAAATCCCACGCCAATGATGATGAACCTAATGGAATGGTTGTTGTACCACGTGTGTTCAGATCCAATATACTGCGTCCATTGTCAGGTGCAGAATAGTCTTGAATCAGGTTAAGGCTTTTGGGTAGATTGGCGCTGCCGGCAAGCAGCAGATCCTTATCAGCTCCGCCCGAGAGATCGAAGTCTCCCACTGGCAAGGTAAAGGAAATCTGTGATTCGGCTGCGCCATCTAATGACTGTTCAACAGAAACCTCCTTTACGCCCATTCCAAACGGTGAAGAAAGAGCAATCCAGATGATGCCAGCCACCAGTAACAACCCAAGCCCGATGCGCAGGAGTGTATTTAATGCTGTCCTGCTTCGCCCAAACGCGATATCCAATCCGATGGCAACCAGGATAACCGGCCAAAGTCTTATCAGTAACGCCCATGCGTTTGCTGGAAGGACTTCCATGTTTCCCAGGAGCAGGACTGTTCCCAAACCGGTTAGTACAAGAGGTCCTACCCATCCATCACGCTTATACAGCCCATCCAGACCACCAATAATGAGAATCACCGGCCAATACAGGGTAATATTATCCCAGGCCGTTCCCTTGATCGTGCCAATATTGACGAGAAAAAGTAATACACCAACCGCCACGAGCAATATTGGAAAGAAAAGGCTTCTCGGTTTTCGATCCTCAGACATTTTTACTCCTTTTTTGTTGCACGGAGCAGTAAAGCCACCCCGGCCAGTACAACCAGCCCGGCAAGCACCACACCATTATCCAGCCAGGATAACCAGGGAAGATTCAACTGCCGGATAAACAGGTACGCTCCGCCAAGGATTAGCGCAATACCAATAAAGCGGGCAGCGTTCACATTGGGTTGTCTGACCGCGGAAACAAACTCATCCCTCATCGTCTCAGCCCGCTCACGCAGTTCCTCACCGTTAAGCGGTTGCGACTGGTCCGTGCTGACTGCACTTTCGGAATCCACAACAATCCATAGAATGATGTACACCAGTGGTCCAATTCCGCCCAACAGGGTAAAGACAATGAAGAATAGCCGGACGATAGTCACATCAATATTGAGATATTTTGCCAATCCACCACACACACCCCCAAGCATGCGGTCTGTCTGACTTCGATATAAACGGTTTCCCATATCTTCCATCCTATCCTTACTTTTTCATTGAGCGGATCACCAGATACGCTCCAACCGCCATAAAACCTAAAGCCCAAATCCATCCAAGGAGTGAATCCACCATCGCTCCAGAGGTCACCATGATCAGCACGCCCAGGCCCAGGCAGATGCCGCCGGGAATCCAAACCCATTTCTCTTTTTTTCCGGATGGCAAGAAACTGATCAGTCCAAAGGTTGCCCCGACACCAAGGAAGAACAGCGAGCCCTGTGCCCATCCATTACCATGCATACCGGCGATAACAGCCAGTGTTGCCAGCACGCCGCACGGAATGACCGGCCACCACTGTCCTGGATTCAGTAATAAGACAACCAGGAAACTGAGCGCAATGAATCCAAGGAAGATTGATCCACCAAACAGGTTTGAAAACTTCGGGAAGAGTTCACCAGATGCAATCAGAACACCCAATCCCAGCAAGGTAAAACCTGGAATGGCCGCCCACCATTTTTGATGATCCTGAATCAAAACATAGAGGAATATTGCGCCGCCTGCTGCGAACATTAATGCAATGAACAGGCTGCCAACGGGAATGCTGAAGATTTGCTGAAGCAGAAAGACCCCGCCTGCCAGAACCAGCAATATACCAAAAAAGAGTCGTTTCGTTTTACTTGACATATGAAATCCTTTCTTTTTACCTTCTCAGTAGTTTCAGCGGGGTTTAATCAATGCCCGCACTGCAATTAAGACGCCTGCTGCAACCAGCAGCAGGGGCCAATAAACACCCAGCGCATTGAAAGCACCAAAGAACGCACCAAACACAATGAATAAAATCAGGCTGGTTCCGATCGTATCGAATGACGATTTGAGTGAATAGCGGGTTCGTGCTCCCAGCAGCCAGGCCAGAACCATTCCGATCCCTGAAAATCCGGGAATTAGTGCCCACATATAGGCCCAACTGCCCCAATTACCGGTCATATTCTGATAGTAGAGAATTCCGCCAATTCCGGCGACAATACATGCCGGTACAGCAAGATCGGGAGTGCCAATGATCAACCCCAGTACAAGCAAACCAGCCCCAACAAGCATAACCGTTACCGGCCAGGCATAGTTAAGGTGAATCAAATCCTTGAATCCCGGAACAACGTTGACGAGCACAAAATAAACTCCCACTAAAACCAGGAGGATTCCTATACCCAATGTCGTCCTTTGATTTTTATTCATATCAACCTCCAAAACCAGTTCTTAATTCTGTATGATTACCATATATACGCAAAATGCAGGAATATGGTGCACAGGCTAAAGGGTACTTGACAAAGTGGTGCGGCTGGTTATAATTAGACAATAATTATCTAATTAGGTCATAGACCCATGAAAAACGAATCCAATCTCTATTGCTTGTGTCAACGGCGGGGTACGATTTGATCACCGCCTGAAATTCTATTCCAACGGTCAACTTGTCAGGCGGCGGAGATCGTCCCCGCACAATTGCGTGCAGCCTTCCCGGCCGCTTTTGTTTTAAAGTTGACCGTTTTAATTTAAAAGGATGTCATGATGAAAATTGCGAATAATGTTATCGAACTGATCGGAAATACCCCCCTGGTCAAACTGAACCGCCTGACCCGAAACAGTTACGCAGATGTTGTAGCAAAACTGGAATACTTCAATCCCTCCCATAGCGTTAAAGACCGCATTGGTGCGGCAATGATCGAAGCTGGGGAGATGGCAGGATTGATCAAAAAAGACACCATCCTGGTGGAACCAACCAGTGGAAACACCGGCATTGCCCTGGCTTTTGCCGCTGCAGCCAAAGGCTACAAACTGGTGCTGGTCATGCCAGATTCAATGAGCCGGGAACGGCGAATTCTCCTCAAAGCTTACGGTGCAGACCTGGTTTTGACCCCCGGCAGTGAAGGCATGGCCGGTGCAATCCGAAAAGCAGAAGAAATCGTCGCCACCGATCCGCGTTACTACATGCCGCAGCAATTCTCCAACCCCGCAAATCCAGAAATCCACCGCAGGACGACCGCTGAGGAAATTTGGCGCGATACAGATGGAAAAGTAAACTATGTTGTGGCTGGCGTGGGTACCGGCGGTACCATCACCGGTATCGGCGAAGTGCTGAAGGCACGAAAACCTACTTTACAAATGATTGCAGTCGAGCCAGATTCCTCACCGGTGCTTTCCGGAGGGGTTAAGGGAGCACACCAGATACAGGGAATTGGTGCGGGGTTCATCCCCCAGGTGCTCAACACTTCCATATATGATGAAATCATCCGAGTGACTAATGAGGATGCTTTCGCAACAGCGCGCTCCATGGCCACACAGGAAGGCCTGCTGGTCGGAATTTCCTCCGGTGCCGCGGTTTGGGCTGCACTGCAGGTTGCTGCCCATGAGGAAAACAAAGGGAAACTGATCGTTGTGATCATCCCCTCCTTTGGAGAACGCTATCTGAGCACGGCGCTTTACGCTGACCTGGTGGATTGATCGAAAAGAAAGCAAAGGTGATCACCATGTTCAATTCTATCCGCGAAGATATTCAATCCGTTTTTACCCGCGACCCGGCCGCGAGATCAACCGCCGAACTCTTGATTGCGTACCCGGGGTTGCATGCCGTGTGGGCACACCGCACTGAACACTGGCTGTGGGAGCGGAAATTTAAACTGCTGGCACGCTGGCTGTCACATGTCACCCGTTTTCTTACCGGTATTGAAATCCACCCGGGAGCAAAAATCGGCCCAGGATTCTTCATTGACCACGGGATGGGAGTTGTGATTGGCGAGACCGCTGAAATCGGCCGCAACGTCACCCTCTATCACGGTGTCACCCTGGGCGGCACGAGCCTGGAAAAGGGAAAACGTCATCCCACCCTGGAAGACGAGGTGGTTGTAGGAGCGGGAGCAAAAGTTTTGGGAAACATAGTCATCGGTGCTCACAGCCGCATTGGAGCCAACGCGGTAGTGGTCAAGTCTGTCCCGCCCAATTCGGTAGTGGTTGGGGTGCCAGGGCAGGTTGTCGTACGCAGCCAGCCTGCCGCTGAAGGTCCCGACCTCGAACATGGTAAACTTCCTGACGCATTGGGAGAATCCGTGGCGGCCTTGATGAAGCGATTGGAGATCGTGGAACACAAGCTGCATATTCAGATGAACGAGAAGAGTGTCTACCTGGGAGAGAACGGACAGAAGCACCCCATGCTTTTGCACACGCCCGCAACCGGTGTATGGCAGGGCGAAGATTTTATGATCTAGCCACGGTAATGAAAACAGAGGCAGGATTTATCCCTGCCTCTGTAATTTTTTGGCTCTAGGTCAACCACCAGTCGAAGTAATGCTATTTCTTCCGCATCGGTTTTAAGAAATTGATTGCCAATACCACAAAGAACCCTATCGCACTGATGATCAGCAATCCCAATCCCAGCCACTGCCGATCGATTTTTGGCAGCACATCGGCCAGGCTAGGCTTGGGTGTTGGAGTAGCTGTTACTGTGGGCATCGGCGTGGTTGGCTGCGGAGTGGCGGTTGGGGTTCTTGTTGGCCGAAAAACCGTCGGGGTTACCGTTGGCGTTACGGTAATAGTAGGTGTTCCGCGGATAATGAGCTTGTCACCCTCATAGATTGTATTGGATGTCAGCCCGTTTAATGTCTTGATCTGGTCAGTGGTCACGCCATACCACACAGCAATCGTATACAACGTCTGACCATATTTAACCGTGTGCACAATCGAGCCGTCATCCTGCGGAGTTGCAGTTACTACGGGTTCTACAAATTGAGTGGTGGGAACCGCAGTATAGGATACCGCTCCACTTGATCCGGAAGATGACCCCGATGAACCGCTGCCGCAATATGCGGCTTGGACGATATAAATCGTCGCCCCGTTTGAATCAACTGCAATGCCAGCCCCGATGTCTGTGTAGTTGGCTTCCGTCATCGGCAGCATGTGTTCATAATCAGCCCACTGGCTTTGAATATCGCTGATTGTATGGCCGGAGTATCCCGCTGCCCAGTTCTCGGTTGCCCAGGCTGTGGATCCACCGCAGTAACCTGCATTGGCGATGCGGGTACGCACATCAGGATATCCATGATAAGTGAGGTGGTCGTAAATCCCCTGCGCGACCATCGTTTCAGCCGTCCATTGAGCCGTGCTCATCAGGATCGAATTTGTAGTCAGTGCCGGCAAACCGTATGCCGTACGGATTCCATTGACAAGGGCAATCAGGTCGCTGGTGCTGACCGATTGGGCCTTGGCCGCGGACTGAGGAATCAGGAACTGGGCAGCCAGCGCCAGTATCAATAGTAGATTTAGAAAATATTTGCGCATCGTGGCGTAATTATACACGATGCGCAAAAGTGAAAACATGTCAAGATAAATTTAATGCAGACCGCGGTCCTTGAAATCCGTGCCCATGGCCTCGGCTACAAGCAGTAGATCCATGGCAGCAATCATACCAATGATCTGTCCCTTTTCATCAGCGACAGGAAGGTGGTGAATGCGATATTCTTTCATCTTGGCCGCACATTCTGTGATTGGCATGGAGCTTGAAACGGTGATGACAGGGGTCGCCATGATATCTTTGACTTTTGTCAAGGTTGGGTTATTCCCCTGGGCAACGATCTTATCGCAAATATTGATCGAAGTGACAATACCGTATTCCGGGCTTTCAGGCGTCTTCTCTACAATCAGGCTGGTGGCATAACGATGGCGCATGATATTCAGCGCTTCGTACACGGTGGTATCGGGGCTGACATACACTACCAGGTTCTTCATCCAGTCCTTGACCGTTGTATGCTGCATTCCATTCTCCTCGCGCAACAAGGTGCGCTATTTAAGTAATGATGGTTATTGCATCCGTCTATATCAATTTAGTATATCCATTTAGAAATGTCAACTGCGGATTGTCAGACATAATCTTGCTATTCATCAGATGACCATTTCCAGGAACGCATCATGTTCAACAGATTGTGCGCCGTCAGGTCAAGCTGGATCGGAGTAATCGAGATGTAGCCAGCCACCAGGTCGCCGTAGTCAGTTCCCTCCTCGGGGACACCAGTTGGGGCTTCGCCGCCTATCCAGTAATATGGCCTGCCGCGAGGATCTTCGCGGCGCACCAGTTCATCGCGATAGATGCGCAATCCCTGACGTGAAACCCTCCAGCCCTTGATCTGGTTTGCATCAATGCAGGGGATGTTTACATTTAATAAAACATTATTGGGGAAAGTATGGTTAACCAACGACAGGGTCACCTGTCTGGCAATAGAAGCTGCCAATGAATAATCCAATATACCAGTGTGATATTCAGGAGCATCCAGCGATACCGCCACACTGTGAACACCGCTGATCGCCGCCTCCATGGCAGCCGTGACCGTTCCGGAATAGGTGAGATCGTGCCCGATATTGGCGTTGGGATTAATACCCGAGACGACCACATCGATCGGTCCCTCGACCACTCCCAGCATCGCCAGTGCCACGCAGTCGGAAGGCGCCCCATCGCTGGCCAGAGCCGGTGATCCATCCGCCAGAACCACGGGCTTGGCCCGCAGCGGACGATTCAGAGTTTTCACATGCCCCGAAGCCGACCAGTTGCGGTCGGGTGCTAGGATCGAGACTTTACCGATCTTGCGCAGCTCCTGCGCCAGTGCAAGCAATCCTGGTGCGTAAACACCGTCATCATTGGTTACTAAAATGTGCATTGGTTCATTCCTGTCAAACAAGAAGATATGTAGATTATACATATTCTCGCTAGATCATATCAGAGGATAACCATGAAGACGTTAGGATGAAACTTCGCTCAGACCGTTTGATGCACGGCCCAGGTTTTTTATTGTTGCAGCATTCATTCTGGTTTACAATTCCAGTTGGTAATAATTCTTTTTCCTTGGAAATATATGATATAATTCGTCGGCTGTGGTGAAAACCATAGACTATCTCACTCGCTTCCCGATCTTTCCTGCGTGCTGCCACAAGCAGTGATGGAAATGGCTAAAGGAAGCGTAAGAAAAACGCAAAGGAGTAATTCCCCATGAGTTCCATTATTTCCATGAAAGCCTTATTGGAAAGCGGTGTACATTTCGGACATCGTACCAATAAGTGGAATCCCTTGATGCGCCCCTATATCTTCACCGAGCGCAACGGGATCCATATCATCGACCTGCAGCAGACTGTCAAACTTTTAACCACTGCTTACAACCTGGTGCGCGATACTGTCGCCCAGGGCGGGTTCATTATGTTCGTCGGCACCAAGCGCCAGGCGCAGGAAACCATCACCGAAGAAGCTGTGCGCTGTGGTATGCCTTACGTGACCGAACGCTGGCTGGGTGGCATGCTCACCAACTGGTCCACCATGTTCAACCGTATCCAGGAATTGGAACGCCTCGAACACCTCCGCGACTCTGGTGAAATCCATCGTCTCACCAAAAAGGAAGGTCTGTTAATCGAACGCGAAATCAAACGCCTCGAATCACGCCTGGCCGGTGTGCGCAATATGAAACGCGTTCCTGACCTGGTCTTCGTCGTCGATGTTGTGCGCGAACACACTGCAGTACACGAAGCCAACATCAAGGGCATCCCCGTGATCGCCCTGGTGGATACCAACTGCGATCCGCGTTCGGTAGATTATGTCATCCCGTCCAACGACGATGCAATCCGCGCCATCAAACTGCTGGTTGGCAAAATCGCTGATGCAGTCATTGAAGGCAAGGCCATGGTAAAGGAAGAAGATCTCGAAGCTGCTGCCGAAACACCCGCTGTGCGCGTTGCTGGAAGCGCCCGCCCACGCATCGACGAAGAAATCGAATTGGAAGACAACATCTTGCTTGGTGCATCCACGCTTGCCAAACTTGGTGACCAGACCGAAACTACAGTGATTGAAGATGAAGTCGAAGACGACTCGAACGCCAAAAGCAAGAATTCCAAGAATGCTGATAACGACGAGACCCAGGAATAATCATCATTCAGGTTTCACCTGGAATGAATAAGAAGGAAAAGAGAGAAACATGCAAATCACAACCGATATGATCAAGTCCCTCCGTGAATCGACGGGCGCCGGTATTCTCGATTGCCGCAAAGCCCTCGAACAGTCCAATGGTGATATGAACGCCGCAATGGATTTCCTGCGTGAAAAAGGTCTTGCTACCGCCACCAAACGCGCCACCCGTAACGCTTCCGAAGGCATCGTAGAACTCTACAGCCACGGAAACGGCCGCGTGGGTGTCATGGTCGAAGTCAACTGCGAAACCGATTTCGTCGGCCGCTCAGAAGCCTTCCGCAACCTGGCACATGAGATCGCGCTGCAGATTGCTGCCGCAAACCCTGAATTCATTCTCGAGTCCGATATTCCCCAGGAAGTGATCGACCGCGAGACCAGAATCGCCACCGCCAAAGCCAAGGAGGACGGCAAACCTGACACCATCATCCCGCGCATCGTCGAAGGTGCCTTGAAGAAATACAAAGACGAGTTCGTCCTGGTCAACCAGGCCTACATCCGCGACGAGAGCATCACCCTTCAGGAGCTCATCAATCAAAACATCGCTGCTCTTGGAGAGAACATCATCATCCGTCGTTTTGCCCGCTACGCGCTGGGTGAAACCACGGCGGAAGAAGCAGAATAATGCCCACAAAAGACCAACCAAGCCGGTTGGTCTTTTCTTAAGCGTCTGGAGGAATCATGCAGCAACTAAAATATCACCGGATATTGCTCAAACTCAGCGGGGAATCCCTCACCGGGCCCTCCGGCACCGGCATCGACGCCGCCCAGGCCATCGAGATCGCCCGCCGGCTTAAGGAAGTGCGCGAACTGGGTGTGGATATTGCCATTGTCATCGGCGCCGGCAACCTGTGGCGCGGCAAGGTCGGCCTGGATATGGGCATGGACCACGCCACTGCTGACTACATGGGTATGCTGGGTACAGTCATGAACGCCCTGGCGTTGATGGACGCGCTGGAACACCAGGGAGTGGTGACGCGCGTGATGACCTCAATCGAGATGAAAACGGTCGCCGAGCCTTACATCCGCCGGCGCGCCATCCGCCACCTGGAAAAGGGGCGTGTGGTCATCTTTGGCGGCGGCACTGGCAACCCGTATTTTTCCACTGACACTGCAGCCGCTTTGCGGGCCATGGAAATCGGTGCCGATGTGGTAATCAAGGCTACCAAGGTGGACGGTGTATACGACTGTGACCCAAACAAGAACGCCAATGCTGTCAAATTCGATGAACTATCGTACATCGATTTCATCAACCTGCGTCTGGGCGTCATGGACTCCACGGCGGTTACCATGTGCATGGAGCACAAACTGCTGATCCACGTGCTGAACCTGTGGGACGAAGCCGCGCTGAAGAAAGCCCTGTTCGGCGAAAAAGTGGGAACGATCGTTCATTAGTCACTCAAGTCAACGAGTGGATCAAGCCTGGCTTTTAGCCAGGCTTTTTTATCGACTATTAATACCGAAGAAACACTGATTTCATTTTTACCGGCGGATGGATTCCAGGCAGGGCAAATTCCTTGCACTTACCGGTGCAGTATAAGGAAACTAATTCGGAATCCATGCAGCAAGATCCAATATCCGGATTCTCATCTGCTATAGGGCATCAATTTTCGCCAATAAGTCGGTAAAACCCGGATACCTTTCGAATGAAATTCACGAGTCTTCATAATATTAATATCGGCTTTACTTCTATCCTTTATCGGCGAGATATAATGAAGGACAAATTCAACGTGTGTTGCGATGGAGGGAGTTCTATGCACGTTCGGTTGGTCTCCAGATATTTCATCCCGTTATTGATCCTGATCATTCTCTTGGCTGCTTTCCCGGTTTCTCCTGCAGTATCGGCAGAGGCAGGCAACACCGCCATCCTGGTCGTGTTATCTCCGATCGTTAAAATCTATGAGGGCGATACCGTAACTATTCCTTATATGGTGCAGGAAATCACGCAAACTGAACCTCTCGCGCCACTCACGCCCGGCGATGATGTGCTTGCACCGCTCACACCAGGGGATGATGCTCTGGCCCCCCTCACACCTGGAGATGACGCGCTCGCTCCCCTCACGCCTGTTAAAGTGACAGTCTCTGCCAGACAGGGAAACGCCACCGTCACCTCTCGCGGCATGTCCGGTACGATCCGCTACACTGCCCGCGCAGCCGGTGTGGAGACGCTCTCCGTTACGGTTGACCGGGAAAACGGTTCTGCTCCGCTCACCGGTTCTGTCAGCTTCAAGGTATATCCCAAGGGGAATTACGCTGTGACCTTCATGATCGTTGCCGAGGGCGAGGTTGAAGGCGGACTCGGCGGCTTTCGCGAGGTTCTCAGCGGAGGAGGCAACTTTACCAACAAGCCGAACGAGCCTATTAAGGGCACAGGACGTTCGGATGCATATTATGTACTATGGGCAAATACCGAGGCTTTCGCCTGCGGCATGACCCCCCTCGTTTCAGGATCCTCTTTCTTCAATGTTTCCGGAACGCGGGGTGCAGATGACGGCGAATGGGAACCACCCTTCACCCTTGACCTGAATTTTGATCAGATCAGCATGAACGCATCCACCATCCATTGTGTCGGATTGGGAGACCTGACAATAGATTTTCCCTGGCCCGCATACACCGGCCCGGTAATGAGCTCCGACCTGCTGACCGGATTGAATTATCCTCCTTACGGAGGTGTAGTGGAGATCATCCAGGATAAAGTATGGGGCGTCGTCTATACCTACGGGAGGGATTCATGAAAGCCAGCCGTATCTTTGCCGTTATCGGAATCGTTTTGATTTTAGCGCTCAGTGCATGCAGCGGAAAAGACGCTACTCCTGGTCAAGCGTCTGAAACCAGCGGGGGCACCATCACCGAGAATACCTCTGGCGGCAGCGAAAGCCCGGATGAACCGGCAACCACCGGAAAAGGTGATTTTAATCTGAACAATCCTGCTGCCGGGTTGGAAGAGCTGACCAGCTACCAGGTGACATTGATCATGAAGTTCGAGGGTACCAGTAACGGCAGCCCATTTTCGGCTGAACAACAGTTCAGCGCTGCCGTCGACCGCCTGGCCTCCCTGCGCACCCTGACAGAAAACTACGAGAACTCGAACGGCGAAACGGATGCACTTAACACAACCGCGCTGGGCGGACTGGTATATGCTCTGGATACAGAAACACAGACTTGCAATGCTGTATCCACCGGCGAGAGTGACGCAAGGGTGTATGAGCCTGCGGGATCGCTGCCAGCGTTCAGAGGCGGTGAGGAAGCCGGAAGCGAGATCATCGATGGTGTGAACGCCAAAGTATATACGTTTGATGCACTGGCGCTCAACGCCGGCAAGGACGCCAAGGCCGACGGCAAGGTGTGGATTGCCGATCCCGGCGGCTGGGTGGTGAAATACTCGCTGACTCTTCAGGCCGGAGAGGAAGTATTCGGCAAGGGCTACGAAGGCACGCAGACCTGGGAATACACGCTGACGCAGGCCAACACGGCCGTGGTCGAGTTGCCACAAGGCTGCACTGCCCCGCTGACCGGCCTGCCCGTGCTTGAGGACGCTGCAGGGCTGCAGCAACTGCCGGGAGGGATGCATTATTCCACGGCGCAAAGTGCGGATGCTGTGGGCACGTTCTATAAGGACCAACTAACTGCTGCCGGTTGGGAAGTGAAGAACGAACTCCCCTCGGGTAGCGCGGGAGCACAGTGGTTGTTTTCGAAAGTTGAAGAGAGAAAAGAACTGGTGCTCATGGTGCTGGCTCAACCGCAGGAAGACGGCAGCCTGCTGGTGAGCCTGATGCAGGTGGAGACAAAAGCGGCAGTGGCGCAGTGATCGTTTTAGGGGCAGTATTCGTGAAAAACTTGTAGGGTGCGTCCCAGGACGCACCGAATGAAAACATCGAATGGTGCGTCTCTAACGCATTAGATTCTCAATATGAGTAAGTTTGGCATTGCGATGAAAGAATGCCGTATAGTATCGAAATGAGCTCTTAGTTCTCAAAATTTGAGTGACGGGGAAAATTATGGAAACTCAAGATTCAATCAAACAAAAGATTAAAAAAGATATCAAAGATGAAATAGATAAAATTTCGAACTATTCCGAAAAGAAAAATCAATGTAGTCAACTATTATCTAATATTGTTTTTCAAAGAGAGAAAAATGAAATAGATGACCAGACAATTAATGTTCTCTATGGAGAAATCCCCGGAGAGATTTTTGGTCTTACTGAGGCTTATTTTTCGATATTAATTTCTGGATGGAACCTGCTTAGTAAAATTCAAGTTGATACAAATACTCATGTATATCGAGCTGGAATTGCGGCTTTCCTAGCTATGAATTATAGAATGCGTGGAGATAGAGGAGCAACATTTCGGTGGGCATTATTAACACAAGCCGAGGATTTGTTAAGTGAACATCCTCAAGATGGAGGTACCGGTAAAGATTTGTTAACCTCTGAATTTGGATTTGATGGGATTGCCTTAGGTAAGTTAAAGGATATTTGTAGAACGAATTTTGATTCTGTTTCCAAAAAACGGATTTGGACTATTCCTGAAGCGTTTTCAGAAGATATCATTACAAGATTTGCATTTATGTTTCCTGAATATTCACTGAAATTTGCGTTGAATACAAATTTATCGGAATATGATATTAATCCATATTACCTTACATCATTGATTAATAGGCTGAATGAGAAGGTTTCGAATACAACAGAAAAAGGTAATTCTTTAGAACAATTGGCGACATACTTGTTTTTGTTAATACCAGGCTTAGTACCACGACGCAATCTACTAGATGAAACCTTAGCTTTTGAATCCGATATTGTTGTCAGAAACCTGAACAATAACTCCAATTTGGTTTCAGACATGTTTGGAAGATTTATATTATCTGAGTGCAAGAATTGGGAAAATAGAGTTGGTGTTAAAGATGTCGGATATTTTTTATATAGAATGAGGTTAACTCATTCTCATTTTGGGATCCTTTTTGCTAAAGAAGGAATAACTGGTGATTCAGATGGAGAAACTGCAGCAAGAAGTTTGATACGCAAAGCATTTCATGAAGATGGTAATATTTGTGTTGCAATTGACAACACACTTCTAAATGCGATTTGTCAGAAATCAATTTCGTTCTTATCGTGTCTGGTTTCGGAGAACGAAAAAGTCCGATTTGGGACTGAGAAAAAAACATAAGACTTCCCCTATTTATTTGCTAATCTTCATTAAAATAAATTGTAGGTAATAGGGTGCGTCCCGGGACGCACCCTACTACTGATGAGAATCTGAAAATTCTTTCATAACGCTGGAATTGAAAAAGTGGAGTAAGGCAATGTTAAAGTACAAAGATTATATAGGCGATATCGAATACGATGCCGAAGGAAAGATATTTACCGGTGAAGTATTAGGCCTGCGCACGGTGTTAACCTTCCAGGGAAGAACTGCCGAAGAAATCGAAGAATCCTTCAAACAGACCATTGATCTTTACCCGGAAATGTGCAGAGAAGATGGGGTATCGCCTGAAAGGCCGTATTCTGGTCGTTTCAATGTGCGCATTCCACCAGGTTTGCACCGCGAAATTGCCCTGCATGCCATTTCTGAAAGAAAAAGCATCAATGAGTGGGTCATTGATACGTTCAAAAGAGCTGTTAAATAAATATGTAGCCATTTTCAAGTGAATATTAGTGAAGAAAAGCGGATTGTGATTCTCTTGCCCTTTCCCCTTCTCTCCGCTATAATACCCTCCATCAGGCTTTGACGGAGGAAAGTAAACCGGCCGAAACCGACAGGGACGCGGGCACGTTGATTGAGAGGCCCGCCCGGCAGACCCCGGAAGAAGTTCCCTCCCGAGCCGCCCAGGTGAATGCATTCGCTAGTAGCCTGTGCCGCCTTGCCCGGCGTTAGCGGGGCAGCCGATCGTCAGCAGACTGTCGGATCAAGCGGGTCACATTTGTGATCAACCAGGGTGGTACCGCGGGCCATTTCCCCGTCCCTTTATGAGGACGGTTTATTTTTTAAGATGCAGGAGTCAACCATGACCGAACCAAAAGTATTGGAAGAACTCGAACAGGTCAAAAATACAGCGCTGGCCGAGCTGGAAAGCATCAGCGACGAAACAGCGCTGCTTGCCTGGCGCAACACATACCTCGGAAAAACTTCGCCGGTGATGAAGGCTTTTTCCAGCCTCGGCACCCTTGCCCCGGATCAGCGTCCCCTCGTTGGACAGGGCGCAAACAAGGTCAAAACCGCCCTGGAAGCAGCACTGGCGGAAAAGTCCAATATCCTCAAGGAAAGCGCACTGTCGCGCTCCCTGGCAAGCCAGTCGCTCGATGTCACTCTGCCCGGACGCAGCATCTCCCGCGGCAGACTGCACCCTGACACCCAGATCCTGCGCGAACTCTACCGCATCTTTGGCGACATGGGCTTCCAGGTCTACCACTCGCGCGAAGTCGAAGCCGACGAGTACAACTTCCAGCTGCTGAACTTTCCCGTCGGGCACCCCGCCCGCGATATGCAGGACACCTACTTCATTGATGCACCTAACCGCGGTGACAATCCGCTGCTGAT
>Ga0116191_1000177_pt1 | contig 62682 bp, 52 predicted proteins | sample AD_UKC111_MetaG_FD_89897 | JGI IMG/M metagenome (GOLD analysis project Ga0116191, IMG submission 89897) | Active sludge microbial communities of municipal wastewater-treating anaerobic digesters from Hong Kong - AD_UKC111_MetaG | ecosystem: Engineered > Bioreactor > Anaerobic > Digestate... | reverse complement strand
TAAGTGGTTATTTTGGCTGTAAATTCAAGTAATTTTAATTCAAAAAGCCTTTATATTTACCAATAGTGGGTGAATAAACCAAATTCTGCAATTTGACTGATTTGGCGACGTGGAATCCGGGTTTCACTTTATGACTCATCCCGGTGAAATATTCTCTCCTTCAAGATTACTGGATGAAATATGGGATTATCCATCTGACGCAGGTTCTCCAGATCTTGTGAGAGTGCATATTAAGAATTTACGTATGAGAGTCGAAGAAGACCCCTCGTCTCCTACATTTATTGAGACAATACCAGGATACGGGTACACTGTCCGTCCAGATTAATGGAGTAATTCATGTCGTTAAAGCAAACATCACATATTGACTCGCTTCAGCAGGCAGTACGTTTCGTCGATCAGGCGCAAAGACAGGCTGAGGTAGAATCCACGCCTGATACTCCTTTTATGAAGGCTATGCGGGATTATTTTGAAGCTGAAGGATGCGTTTTCATGTTTTTTGAAAATGCAAGTAAAAATCTGGTCACAAAAAAAGAAATCGGACATGGCCCTGAATGGCGTGTGACCAGTAATCTGGAATTTACCAAGGGATTAATATTCAATACCTTCAAAGCTAATCAAATTCAAGAGTTCACTGGTCCTACTGCGGGCAAAGATTATTTTCCTATGACTGACGGGGTAAAAGATATCGTTCCCCAGTTCATTGTTTGCGGGCCGGTTCAAAACCATGTTCGAATTTTTGGTATGGTGGCACTGATCAATCCACATAATTATTTCATCAATACTAAAGACAAAATTGTCTTTCAATTATTTCTCTCCAGTCTTGCCAGTCAGTATTACTCATCGATGATCATAAAGGAAATGCGGGCTGTGGACGAGGATTTACACGTCAGCCGTCTCCAATTATTGAATTCTAGAAATGCCTTGCGCAGTTTATTTGATAGTATTCCTGATTCGTTGTACATGGTGGATAAGAGTTATCGTCTAAAAGCAGTCAATCTCAGCCGGGCAAAGCGCATAAAGAAAGCACCGCGTGATCTGGCAGGGAGAATCTGTCATGAAGCTTTCTTCGGCCTGACCAGCCCTTGTATTAACTGCTTGATCAAACCAGTATTCGAGACAGGAATACCCGGTCAGGTTTTTGGTCATACCTGGCCAAATGAAACAAATCAACGTGAGTGGGATATCAAGTGTTACCCGGTATTGGATGCCGAGGGGAAAATCGAGAACGTGATCCTGCTGGAACAAGATGTAACTGATAAACGAAAAATGGAAGAAGATCTGATTCAAAATACAAAATTGGTAGCAATCGGGCAATTGGCTGCCGGTGTGGCGCATGAGATCAATAACCCGTTGACATCGATCCTTGCCAACAGCCAAATGCTGCTCCTGGATATCGATCCCAAGGACACTGAACTGGTGGAATCGGTAACGCTCATCGAAATGGCTGCCAGGCGAGCTACAAAGGTCGTGGAAAACCTGCAGAGCATGGTGAGAAAAGAAAAGTTCGAGTTCCAACCCATTGATCTCAACGAGTCTTTACAAAATGCACTGATGTTGGTCTCACACGAATTTATGTCGCGTCAAATTTCCATCCGTTTTACGCCAGGATCAGGAATGCCGCTGATAGTGGCAAGCGGCGACCATCTGCAGGGAGTGTGGATAAATTTATTAATGAATGCTATCGAAGCCATTGATAGTCAAAATGGCGAGATCAAAATTGCCACCCTGTATGACGAAGATAAATTCTATGTCGAAATCAAAGATAATGGGATGGGAATCTCTGATGACAATCTAGACCGGATCTTCGAACCTTTCTTTTCCACCAAGCGGTCAGGGCGTGGAACCGGCCTGGGCTTGTCAATGGCAAAGCGGATCATCCAGGCACACGATGGTCAAATCTTTGTAGAGAGCGCTCCTGGTCAGGGTTCACGCTTTACCATCATTTTACCTTCACGTACGGCAGAACAGTTGTATGAAATTTCCAAAGGCGACCTGGGATTGATCTAGGATTATTGACGTTGAAAAATAAATGAGGCTGTCCAAAAAGACAGCCTCGTTGTTTATCGTGGAGTGGAACCGATCACTCATCGAGCCTGGGTTTGTCAATGGTGACACAGAACGCAAGCAGTAGGACACCAGCCGCAACTGCAAAGTACCAGTATTCTGCCAATGTCTTGACGGTGTCGGCGTTTTTGATCAATTCGATTCCAAAAATATTGAAATTATTGTACGCTACCATTCCTGTCAACATCAACGCAATGGATAATGCCACCAGCAGCCAACTGGTCACTTTGTAGGGTGAGCTGCCTGGTTCAGGGGATGGGAGGGCTGCGCCTTTTGATCTGCCGTGGACTTTCCTGCGCTTCAACGCATATTCCCGTTCATAACGTTTCTTCTGACCTCGCAACAGAGCAATGCGCAAGTAAAAAAGGACGATTGCCACACTGACTACGATAATTCCAGTTGTAAATTTCATTTTTTCCACCGTATTTTTGTTTTTTCATTGATCTTGGATTTAACAATTCGTTTAAAATCCAGTTTCGTCGGATTCAGCCCAACTCCGCGGGGGCGGAACAGGCCATTCGGGGTGAGGTAACCAAAATTTGTTTTATGCGGCTGATCTACTCCGTCGTCACGGAATAATACATAACCCTGGGTGGTTGGCAGTCTCACCCACAACAGCCGGCGTTCAGGCCTGGCAACAAAACCTAAAAAGTATGCATCGCGGTCTTCTTTAGGAGTGGGCAGGGTGATGATCACAAGTTTGGTTTTTTCGTCGATGACTTCAATTTCATATGTCATGCCAGCAGGAGACACTCTTTTTTCTTCAGGCATTCGATCGCCAACATGGTTCCACCAGAATTGTAAGAACTTAATTCCATCCTTTTCGAGGTACTTCATGAATTGGCTGGTTTGACTGTGAAACAGGATTGGCATGGCTTCCATGGCGAAATTATATTGAAGGCTTCGTTTTTTATCCATAAGTGATTATTCTTCTCCGGAGATTAAAATACGTGCCAGGAATTGCTTAAAGGTTGTGGGTTTTCGCTCGAGAAGGTTTTCAAGCACCCAGGGGTTACCCACAAGTCCGTACTGATCATAATATTCAAACATCTTAAGCAGCACATCGATCTGACGCTCATCCATCCCGCCCTGTTGTGCGCGCTGCTTCCATTCTACACGAGACTGCTCAACTGCTTCAACGGGGCGTCCGAGGGCAGCGCTCAATTGAGCAGCTACCTCGGTTTGGGGTAAAGGTTCCGGACCTGCTAATTCAAGAATGGCGTTGGCAAAATCTGCACCGGATAATATTCGCGCAGCAGCTTCACCTACATCGTTAAGGTCCACAATACTTAGCTTGCTGGATATTTTATAAGGGACCACGTATCTTCCATCGTCAACAATTCTTTTCCAACCAGCCAGCACATTTTGCATATAAGCACACGGCTGAAGGATGGTGAAATCGATTCCGCTTTTAAATATCGCCTCTTCCATACGCATTTTTTGCCAGTGGTGAGGCATATCTTCAACCTGGGGGTGCAGTACCGAATGATAAACGAAGTGCTGAACCTTGTTGTTTTGTGCAATCTTAAGTAAGGTATTTCCAATCAACAATTCATCGGGGGCAACGTTAGGACAAATATAATAGATCTTATCCACACCAGAAAGTCTTGTTTCGTAGGTGGATGAATCACGCAAATCTCCGAGAATGGTTTCAAAAGCACCTATCGCTCGAATTGAGTCGGCTTGCTGTGAAGAACGTACCAGGACCTTCGCTTGAATCCCTTTGGCTGATAGTGCACGAAGGATCGAGCGCCCGGTCTTACCTGCTGCTCCGGTTAAAAATATCATCGAGGATTCCTTTCATGCTTCGTGCATTGATTATAACCGAACCTGGAAAGGAATGCCCCCCAACGAGCGAACATTGGGGGGCATGTAATTCCTTTAGACCTTACTGCAGGAAATTACTGCAGGACATCTGCTGAACGAGTCTGCGGTGGTTTGATGAACACGAAGATCAGGTTGACCAAAATACCGAGGACGGCAGCGGTTGCGATCGCAGGCCAGCCGAAGGGGAAGACACTCTTCAACAGAGGAATAGGCAGGTTGCCGCCGTATCCAATGTTGCCGCCGATACCGACGACGAGGATCAGAGCCACAAGGGCGAGTTTACCGGGATCGTAGAGGTCGACTTTCTCAGCCATCATAAGGGCAATACCCTGAACGCCGATGACACCATACAGATAGATGGCGAGGCCGCCGGTAACAGCGGTCGGGATGCTGTAGATGAGTTGGCGGAGGGGTCCGATGAAGCCAAGGATAACAGCGATACAACCAGCTGTGATCAGGGCGGGACCGGAATAGTTGCGGGTGATGACCATGAGGGAGTTGTTCTCACCGTAGTTGGTGCCGGCGGTGGAACCGAAGAGACCATTGATCAAGTCATTCAAACCATCGAGCATCAGGTTGAGGCCGATGTATTTGGACAGGCCGGGTTTCTCGCGTCCCAGCTCTTCAGCCAAATGGTCAACATACAGACTGATCTGATAGAGGTGAGCAGTGGATTCCGGGATAGTGGCGATGGCCATAACACCAACGCCGACCATGACTGACAGAGTCAATGGATTATTAAAGGTCGGGAAGACGATTGAAGGAATGTTGATCCAACCAACTGCCATGATCTGGGAGAAATCAACCAGTCCTAACGGGATGGCGACGACGTAGCCCAGGATCAATGCAAGGAGGATCGGGAGCATTCCGATGAAGCCCTTACCCTGCAGGTATACAGAGAAGATGACGGCTGCAAGGAAGGTGACCAATGCGGCCAACCACCAGGTCAGGGTTAATCCAGGGGTTGCGGCGGGATCGACACCGCAGCAGGTACCGGAAGCCATGGTGAGGGCGGTGTATGCAAGGCCCAAACCGATGATCATAGCAACTGGGCCAGTAACGGCTGGGGGCAGGACCTTGTCGAGGCCTTCCTTGCCACCGGTTGCGCGGATGATCAAACCGAAGATGATGTTGATCAAACCGGTGCAGATGAAGCCAGCGGTAACAATGGAAATGGTCTCAGGATTGGCGGGAACACCCCAGGAGGTTTGAAGCTCTGGCTGCAGGTAGAAGATGATGGATTGAACCGCAGCGATGTAGCTGAAGCTTGAACCGTAGTACAGAGGGATGTAGGTATTGATGGAGAACTTTGCACCAAGCAAAGCGACGACGGTACCAAGGCCGGTAATCGTCAAAACAGTTGACACATCAAAGTGCATGTAGAGGGCGCACAGCACGGTGGCCGGGAACATGGTCAGCACATGCTGAAAACCGAGCAAAAGCATCTTGCCGAATGGTGGTTTATCCTGTGGAAGATAGCCCATCACTTTTGCAGTAGTTGCCATAGGTTTTTTTCCTTCTTTCCTGTGATAATTGGTTTCTTGCAACGATCAATATGCCTTACAATTCTTGGATTGAGCCAAAAAACATATTAATGAAACCATTTCTTCTTTGCTCGCACCTTATGTGCAATGTCATTCTACCCCGATAGGCACCTCCTGTATTAAATTTTGAGTATTCTAGGTTGAAAATTAATATATATATATGATACAACATCTTGTCAAGATGGTTGGAGGGGAGAACATGATCTCCCCTCCAAGGAAATGCAATTTACTTGCCTAAGATAAGGGCAAGAACGAGAAGAACTGCTGCAACGGGAATGACGTAGATAAGCATTTTGACTTCCGCGATCTGCCAGAAGCCTTTTTTCTCCGTTTGTTCTTCTTTTGTTTCTTTCTTTACTTCTGTTGCCATCTTTCCTCCAAAATTTTATCTAATTTTTCGAACGCAGTCTTGAAAATAGATTTCGAGACACTATCGATCATTCGTTGACCTACGCTGGCTAGTGTCCCCCCGATGTTAGCTTCACCGACGTATCTCATCATCGTGGTCTTGTCGCCGAGGTCTTCAAAATTGACATAACCCACACCTTTAACAAACCCTGCTCCACCTTTACCCTCGACAATCAAAGTCACTTTTTCTGGAGGAACTTCATCAGTTAAGGATAGAGTACCGGAAAAGTTGGCTGAAACTGGGCCAACACGGATGCCAAGGGTTGCTTCATAATGAGAAGCATCGATCTTGGTCATTTTCTGTAATCCGGGGACAGCAGCCCCAAGCGCAGTGGGATCATTGAACATTTCATATACTACTTCGCGCGGCGCTTTGAAAAGATGTTCACCTTCGACTTTCATGTTCCTTACCTCCTTATGGTTTCGCTGCAAATCCCAGGATAAAATCCAATTTTACCCTGAAATTATGAATTTCTGGCTTTTTTAACATATTCGTAAACTATGCTTGGATTCAGGTTCGATTCAAGAATCTCCAGCGGGATGTCATTAAATGCATCTTCTAACGCCTGGGCAAAAGCTGGGCCTGGAGGCAAAGCTCCAGCTTCTCCAACGCCCTTGATTCCCAGAGGATTCAACGGGCTCTTTTCGTGGCCGTGTCCCATTTCGATTTTATCGGGCATGTCAGTGGCCTGCGGCATGAGATAGTCCATGAAGGATGCAGTTAGCATTTGACCGTTCTCATCGTAGACCATCTTTTCATAGAAGGAGTTGCCAATACCCATGGACACACCACCCTGGATTTGACCCTCGAGCAGCAGGGGATTGATCACAGTTCCGCAGTCGTGTACGATGACGAAGCGCTCGATCTTGGGTTTGTATGTTTCAGGATCGATGTTGAGGATGATCGCGCATGCACCGCAGCCTGTAGCACCGTGAGGAGGACCGTAGTAGGCAGTTGCTTCAAGCCCTGGTTCAACCCCGGGTTCAACCACGCCGCGCATTGGATTTGCCTTGGAGGCAAGTTCACCCAGCATGATTCGTGTTTCGGGTTTGCCTTTGACGCAGACATATCCCTCGCACAGGTCGACCTGATCTTCAGGAACATCGAGGGCTTTACTTGCAGTAGCGAAGATCTTGGCGCGGACTTTCTGACTGGCAAGATAGGTGGCAGTGCTGACCAGTGTAGCACCGCGGCTGGCAAACGTACCAGCTCCCCAGGCAAAATGACCGGTATCTCCGGTGATCACTTTTACATCTTCAACTTTAACGTTGAGTGCATCTGCCACAATCTGCGCATACACGGTGAAGTGCCCCTGTCCCTGCGTGCTGTATCCGGTAGACATGGTAACCTTGCCGTTCGTACTGACGGTAATCTTGCAGCCTTCGTAAGGACCAACGGCTGTACCTTCAGTGAAAGCAACAACGCCGATACCCAGGCGTTTGCCTTCTTTGCGAGCTTTAGGTTGAATTTCCTTGCGGAATTTCTCGTAATCTACCATTTCGAGGCATTTGTTCATGTTGCCGAGATAGTCACCGCTGTCAAGCACGTTGGACACAAAATCCTGTCCGATGATACCGGTTTTATACGGCATCTCTTCAGGTGTCAGAAGGTTCTTCTTGCGAAACTCTGCCGGATCCATTCCCAATTTCTTGGCAGCAAAGTCCATCATTCTTTCCATGGTGAACACGCCTTCAGACCGGCCTGCACCGCGTACAGGGGTGACAACCATTGTGTTGGTGAAGACCATGCGGATCTGGGTGAAGAAGTTGGGGATACGGTAATTGCTGATTGTGTGAGTCTGGGTATTTAGAGGAACAGTCATACCGTAGGAGTCATATGCACCTGTGTTGTGATAAAAGACGTCTTTGACGCCAATTACCGTGCCATCCTTCATAAATGCGATCTCGCTGTGGTGAACCTGGTCGCGTTCTGAAGTGGTGGCAAGGAAGTTTTCGCGCCTGTCTTCGATCCATTTGATGGGGCGTTTCAACTGTTTAGCAATCCAGGGCAGTAAGACGTCATCAGCCTGCGAGCTCATTACTTTCGGTCCAAAACCACCGCCGATGTATGGATTGATGACGTGCACCTGGCTCTCAGCCAATCCCAGTGAACGAGCGATTGCGCCGCGGATGGTGAGAGGTGATTGAGTGGTTGCCCAAACGGTCATCTCCTGGTTGCGGTCATCCCAGTTCACGACCAGGCCGCGGTTTTCCATGGCAGCGGCTGCTACGTGTTCAACCAGCATACGCTTGGAGATTACGAAATCTGCTTTCTTCTTTGCTTCTTCGTAATTACCGACTTCCTGTGTGACCAATGCTGCCATATTGGAGGGAAGATCATCATGTACCAACACGGAGGTGTCTTCCCAGGCTTTTTCGAGATCAACCACGGCGGGCAAGGGTTCAACGTCAACTATAATGTCATCGAACGCATCCTCGGCGATGTAGCGGGATTCTGCGATCACGACTGCCAGGGGTTCACCGGAGAAGCGGATCTTATCTTTGGCGATGGGAACGAGGGTACGAGCGTTGAATTTTGAGCCAGGGATGGCTGTAGGTGGGGGTACCTGCAGCGGACCGGGTTTCCAGTAATCGCCGAAATCCTCAGCAGTGTAAACAGCAATAACCCCCGGGTGTTTGCGGGCTTCACTCACGTCAATTTTCAGGATCCGAGCATGGGCATAATCGCTGCGGTAAAAAGCAGCGTGCAGCATTCCGGGCAATTCAATATCATCGATAAATTTTGCGTTACCAGTAAGAAGGAACTTATCTTCCAGACGTTGTACAGGTTGGCCAAAGTATTTTCCAGTCACAGTTCACCTCACCTTTACTTTTTCTGAGAGAGTTTGGCAGCTGCATCTTCAACAGCTTCCACAATCTTCTCATATCCTGTGCACCGGCAGATGTTGCCGTCGATTGCTTCGCGAATCTCACTCCTTGATGGATTGGGGTGTTCTTCAAGGAATGGGACGAGGGTCATCAAGAATCCCGGTGTGCAGAAACCGCATTGCAGGGCGTGCTTGTCTGTAAAAGATTGCTGCAGAGGATGCAAATGTTCGGGAGTTCCGAGTGATTCAACGGTGCGAATCTCATGACCATTGGCCTGGACTGCAAAGATCAGGCAGGAGCGTACCGGTTCGTTATCAAAAATGACCGTGCAGGCACCGCAAATGCCATGTTCGCAGCCAACGTGTGTACCCATCAGACCCAGGTCGTGGCGCAGGAAGTCGCTCAACAATAAGCGGGGTTCCACCTCGCGGTCATAAACTTTACCATTTACGGTAACGGAGATAGGAAATGTCTGGCTCATGTTATCCTCCTTTTTCTGCGCGAGCGAAGGCTTCGGTCAGTGAGCGTATGATTAATGTGCGAGTTATCGAGCGCCTGTAATCAGCTGTTCCGTGCAAATCTGTAGCCGGATCGATCTCAGCCGCGGCAGCATCTTCGGCAACAGTTTCGATGGCTTCCTTGGAGGGTTTGTTGCCAACCAGGATTTCGGCGGCTTTCGCGGATAAAATGGGAAGTTCTCCTACACCCATCAGGATCATCCTCACATCCTTGCAGTTGTTTTTCTCATCCAGGGTAACAATGGAAGCAACGGCTGACTGTGCATAACCGCCATTTTGTCGGGAGACCTGTTCGTATTTTGCACCGGTGCGAGGAGGTAATGGATTGAGTACGACTTCCGTAAGCATCTCATCTGGTTCGATAACGGTCATAAAGGGTCCGATGATCAGATCCGGAGCGTCGACCCAACGATCTTCCTTGCCTTTACCTTTGATTAGGCATTTCATGTTCATGACCATGGAGATGCTGGGCAACTGACCGGCTGGATCAGCATGCGCGATTGCGCCGCCGAAGGTTCCACGACGTCTGATTTGCGGGTGGGCAATGAATTTGGCCACTTCAGGTAGAAGGGGAAAGCGTTTGGCTACTTCGGGACTGTGTTCAACGGTGTATACACGGGTCATGGTTCCGATGGCCAGCCCACCTTCTGGCGTGGGGTTGATATAAGATAGTTCTGGGATATTGTTCAGGTCCACCAACGCGCCTGGTCTTGCCATCCGGAAGTTCATTGCTGCGATCAAACTTTGACCGCCAGCAAGTACCTTTCCGTTGTACCCAAGCTCTGCCAGTGTTTCAAGCGCTTCTTCAACGCTTGTTGGAGCGTAATAATCAAAATTTACTGGCTTCATTTAAATACAACCTCCTGTTAAATTACGGAATAAGAATTGCCCCGATGTTTCGTATCTAGGATGGTATAAAAAAGGCCTGAAAAAAATTACAGAAAACCTTCAGGGGATGGTTTCCCCTGAAGGTTTTTTTGTCAGTCGAATTACTCTTTGAAGGCAACGAAGCGGCCCCACATGGACTCAGCTTCCATAGCTCGCTGCAGGTAGCAACCGATGTAGTAACGGCCGCTCTTGGCGGTGGCGAGGTCGCCAGCCAGGTTTTCGGCATGCACGATCGTGTGCGGGAACAGATTGAGGTGCATATCCTGGTAGTAATCTTTCAGCGGATACAACTGATCCCAGTCCTTGCCGAAATCTTTGACCAACTTGGCGTTGGCTTCGGCGAAGGTTTTCGGATGCCAGATGCGCATGATGGTGTTCATCGGGTGATCAGCTGATACGGCGTCGACGCCGATCCATTTGATCTTCATCTTGATTGCCCAGGCTGAGAAGTCGGGTGAGGGACCTGGATGCTTTACCATATAGCGGAATTCATCAGAATCCTTGCTGTTCCATCCGAACTTGTTCCAGCCGGTCTTGATGATGAGGATATCGCCTTCGCGAACTTCCACTTTGTCCATGATCATTTTTGGAGTGTAAACGCTGGAATCGCTCACGACATCAGAAATGTCAGCGATAACGCCGGGTCCAACCCAGTCAGTCAAGGGAACTTCACCGATGGTGCGGCCGTTGGGATAGAAGTGCTTCTCGCCGTCCATGTGCGTGCCGAGGTGAATACTGGCATTGCAGATGGAGCCGTTGCGGCCCATGCCGAAGTACTGGCCGCCAACACGTTTGGTGTAGGTGACACTCAGAGGAACATAGTTCAACCACTGCGGAGTCTGAACGCTGAACGGAACGGTCATGTCGATCATTTCGGATTTCTTCATGTTGGCCATGAAGTCATCTTCCGACATTCCATCCGGGGCGGTCCAGGCAAACACACGGCTCCAGGCAGTTTCGACTTCTTTGAACGGGATCGGCATAATGCAGATCCAGGCGCGTTTGTTCTTGAGCTGGTCGATATCGCCCACGATGGCTTCAGCAAGTACCAGGTGCTTCTTTGGCATTTCGATGTGGGTCAGGTTGTAGTACTCACCCTGCGGGAAGGTTTCGTCCCAGGTTTTTCCGGTTTCTTTCTTGAGTTTTGCTTCGGCCAGCTTGAAGTGATCTTCGTGCCAGCGGCGAATAGGTGTGTTCATCGGGTGTTCGGCAGCGCCGCAGTCCACACCGATGACTTTCAATTCCATATCCATTGCCCACTTATAAAATTCCATGGAGGGACCTGGGTGACGAACGAGGAAACCGAATTCTTTGCTCTCAACGCCGCCCTGGGCTGCAGGATTGGTCACATCGGGCTGATCCCAGGAGTACTTATGGTAGCCAGTGTTGACGATGAGGATATCGCCCTTCTTGACTTCCACTTTGCTGAGGATCATTTCAGGAGTGTAGATGCTGTAATCGGAAACGAGATCAGAGATATCGGCAATCACACCAGGACCGCAGAGGTCGCTGAGAGGAATATCGGAGATGGCGCGCCCGCCGGAATGAAAGGCAGTTTCACCAACGAGATGGGTACCGACAGTATTGCTCCAGTTCAGAATCTGGCCGTTTGCACCCTGGCCGCCGCCATAAGCACCGGTAACACGTTTGAAGAAATGCACCTCAAGTGATTTCTCATGCGGATGGGGAGGAGTGAAGATACTGCATTTCTGAGTCAGATCATACAGCTTTGCGTTACTTAACATCTTAATAAAATCTTCTCGATTCATTTCTACTCCTTTGTTCAAAAGTTAGAATTAATTGTAACCGTACTTGTCTGCAAAGGCGATTAAAGCGTCTTCGAAAACTTTCATTGGAGCTGAAACAACACCAGCGCCGACCTGTCCAACACCGGGATCCTTGTGGGCAACACCGGTATTGACGCGCGGGGTGATCTGTTTTTCGACCACTTTGCGGATATCCACACCGGTGGGGGTGCCGCGGAAATCAAGGAAGGGGATGGTGAACTGCTTGTGCTCAGCATAGGTGATTTCGTACATATCCATGGTGGTTTCGATGGCGTCCTTGGGTGCACCACCGATGAAGGTTACCAGGGCTGGTGCGGTTGCCATGGCAAATCCACCGATACCTGCGGTTTCAGTGATCACGCTGTCGCCGATATCGGGGCAGGCATCTTTTTCGGTGAATCCAGGGAAGTACAACGACTTCACCATTGGGGATGGAGCAGTGAACCACTGATCTCCGAGGCCGCTCACGCGGATACCCCAGTCGGTACCATTACGAGTCATGACTGTGACGATTGTGCTGCCTTCCACGTTGGCGCCGGCAGCGGTCATGGTTTTGCAGCCAGCCATAACGGGATTGAGGATGCTCAAGGCATTGTCACCGAGGAATTTGATCACTTCGAACGCGGTGGCGGTGTCTTTGGCAGTCTTGGCGATGAAAGGAGCCAGTTGGGTCGTCCACAGAACGGAAGCTGCATCGAGGCGGTTGTGGCCGTCATCACCCATGTGCAGTGCCTTGGAAAGGATGGCGCGAACGTCGATTCCACCAGCGGCTTCGAGAGCAGCTTTGACTGTGGGACCTAACACGGATTCCATCCAGCGCAGTTTGGCGAGGACGTCATCACTATAAGCGCCCATGCGCAGTACTTTACCGCGGCCTTCGTTGAGGTTGGAGAAGCATTTGATTCCATGAGTCTGGTTTTCGACCACATACACAAGCTGTGAAGGGGCGATCACACCAGCCATAGGGCCGGTGCACATGTGATCGTGACAGGGTGAGAATTCGATTTTTCCGGATTTGAGTAATTTTTCTGCTTCTTCGGCGGTCTTGGCTTTGCCTTCGAAGAGACAAGCGCCGATCATGGCGCCTTTCATTGGGCCAGACATTCTTTCCCAGGTAACGGGGGGACCGGCATGAAGGAACATATTGTCTTTCATTCCGGGTACAACATCCAACGCCTTGGCCATGGTAGTGGCAACCGGGCGGGCTTCCATGAATCTTTCAACTACATAAGCATTTGCTTTCTCAATATCAACCATGCTGTTTCCTCCAGGTAATAAGATAGGGTCGCCGATTTTACTTCTTTACAGGTGATTTCATCTTTTGAAGGATGTTCATCAACTTTTCATTACCGCCCGCAGGTGGTTTCCACTCAACCTGGATGCAGGGGGCTCCCTGATCCTTCATGTTGGTGTAGAAGGATTCCAGGCCAACATTGATGCAGGATAACGGTTTCTTCAGGTTTTCAAGATCAACAGGAGTACCAATAGCTTTTTGTTCAACAACACCACGTTCGTCGAGGGCGCGCATGATGCGGCCAACATAACGGCAGATCACTTCGTTGCTGGTGTCGACAAGCGCACCGGCAGCCTTGAGTTGAGCAATCTGGTTGTTGAGGTTCTGGGGATCTTCGTCAGTACCGGTGGCAACACAGACAACTTCCAGGTGGCGTCCGGCTTTCTTGGCCTCGGCGATGCATTTGGCAATGGCGGGTGCGATCTCGCTGGCGGGATCGGGATGTGAACCGTAGCCGATCACAACATCGAGCATGATCACGGCAACTTCAGGATCACGGGCTTCTTCATAGAGTCTGCGGATGCGCAGTTCATTATCCATCATCGGGTGCAGGCGGCCCTGGGTGAATTCGTCTTCACCAAGGTCGACGATGCAGTTTTCCTGGCTCACGAATGCGTCGGGGAGCTGGAATTCTTTGTTGATGGGGGAATTTGCCAGTACTTTGGGCATATAGCCAGCCAGAATGTGCTGGGCCTCGTAGGCCAGTGTGCCGCCCGAGAACAAACCGCGGAAATATTTCTGTTCCTTGGTGAATTTCTTGACGGGCAAATCATCATCACCAGACAGTTTGGGGGGATTGTTGGCAAGTTCGACAGCGAGACGGGCAGCGTCATCGAGTCCGGTGGCGAAGAAGAGATTTCCATCGCGGGTGGTGGTGATGGGGCGGGCGATGAAGTTGACCACTACTGGTTTTCCGGCTTTGCGTGCTTTCTTCAACACTTCTTCGGCAACCTTGGCCGCAGGTGGCTTGGAGGTAAGCACGATCACCTTGGTGTCAGGATCGCGGGTGAGAACATCGAGAGCCATGAGGAAGGTGATGGCGCCGACGCTTTCCTTGAGGTCGCGTCCACCGGTGCCAATACCAAATGTAATACCGCTGTTAAGCTGGTGAATACGGGAGGAAACCTGTTGTAAACCGGTTCCAGCAGCTGCAACGATACCGATCGGTCCTTTGCGAACCTTGTTAGCGAATGCCATACCCATGCCATCCACAATAGCCGTACCGCAGTCGGGGCCCATAACCAGTAAACCAAGTTCGCGGGCTTCCTTCTTCAGTTCGATTTCGTTTTCGATGGAGACATTGTCGCTAAAGAGATGAACATGTTTACCGAGGCGCAGGCATTCGCGGGTAACGGCGGTAGCATAGCGGCCGGCGACTGAAACGATCACCCATCCCGCATCCGGGGCTGCATCGGCAGCTGATTCAATGGAACGCGGGCGGTATTCTTCGCCGCCCTGGGATTTTCTGGCAGCCAGAAGGCCGTCAACCTGTGCCAGGGCATCCGCAGCAGCTTTTTCATTTTCTGCTTTGATCACGATTGCAAGTTCGTCTGGCTTGGAATTCTTTACTTCGGGAGTATCCAATCCAATATGGGCAAGTAATTCTTTGTTGGAGTCAGTGCCCATCACTACGCCGGTATCTAACACACCGGGTAACTCGGCCAGCGACCGTTGAAGCATCATCAACTTGGCTGAGTCATAATACACACCACTTCGAATTTCAGTTTTTAATGTTGCCATCATCGCTCCTGAGAGATGAAATATATGGTTTGCCGTTCAATCGTAAAACGAGCATCGAAAATCTTATGCCCGCGATACTCGTATCGGTGCCAGGATTTTTGAAACAAGTTTGCTGTACTCACCGGAACTACGTTGTTGCCTTTCAATGTCAGGTGATTCGAGCATTTGGGCACATTTCACTATAGCACGATTGAAACGACCCCGTCAAATTACCTTAATCTGATAATCTTCCTGACAAATAACATATTGAAAAAAACCTCCTCTTTCACCAAGGTGGCAAGGAAGAGGAGGTTAATCAAATCATATCGTCTGCGAGTTACAGGTCAATGGTCTCGGGAACGCGGAAGTTAGCGTTGGCTTTCTTGACTTCGGGTGAAACATTGAAGTTCAAATCCTGACCAATAACTTCTTTAATGTAATTCTTGACACGTTTCTGCCAGTTTTCCTGATCCAGGTAGAAGATCTTGGCGCCGCCAAGTTCATGCTGCATCTGGGGATAGGGTTTGGTAGGCTGAGCCATGGAAAGGCCGGCCATTCTCCAGCCATTGTAGCTTTCGAAGGTTGACCACCATTCCTTGACTTTGAGCAGTTCCATCGCGTAATAGGTCTTGGCATAGTACATAGGCCAGCCCAGGCGAGCCTTGCGGGAGAAGGTGAGGGTGTGCAGGCTGACGGCGACATTTTCGTCCCAGGCACGGCCATTTGCGAAGCCGAGCCATTCACCATCAACGAGACCCATCAGGGTGAAGGGGTCTTTCAAGCGGTGGCGGAGGAGGGCAAGGATTTCGCCATAAACGCGGACACCAACGATATCATAGAAGTCTTTTTCGACTTTCATGACTTTCTCGAGGTAACCAAGGGCGGGTTTGATATCGCTATCCTGAATGGAGCGGATGTAAAGGATGCGGCCGTCTTTAAGGGTAATTTGGGCTTCTGGCCACACGGGGAGATTCATCGGGGGTGCTTGAAGAATGCCTTCGATTTCGCGCACGTCGATTTTCATCTCTTCGGTAGAAACAGGGGTTGGGAGATCTACTTTCATTTCTAATCCTTTTCTAAAAGATGATATTTTTTTGCTGCAAAATGAGTATAGCATTCGCAGATACCTAAGTCAATCGAACCTCATTCGAATGGTCTAAATAGGGACTTATGTAATGTTAAAGGGTATGTTTTTAATCTCCATTAATGGGAATTTCGTTACCTTCGTTCCTTGTGTGTTGCTCCATTTTTTGTTCTTGTGAAAATTTGATTGTGATCATTTTGTTTTACTTGATAAGATTGGTTTCATCGATCGATCAAAAACCTGTAAAATGGATGAACCTGCGATCATCGAACCAATCACGTCGGTATTATTTTTCACAACGGAGGAGAAAAAGAATGGACAATAACCAATACTTATTGACTGTGTTCTTTAAGCATAATCAATCCAAAAACCTGGACGAGATCCAGGCTCATTTGAGAGAATCAGGGTTCTGGAGGGATTTCCCTCCTGAAGGGATCGAGATTGTCTCGTGGTATGTCATGATGGGGATAGGGCACGTTGTTACACTGCGGGTTCCGTCAGAAAGGCTGCGCGAATTGAACATGATCATTGAAAAGAAAGCCTGGAAGGCTTTCACCACCGAGTTCTACACCACTTACGATTTTGCTCCTTTCTATCAGCAATTTCACCGGGATTCCATGAAGTAAATTCTGAATCAAAAAAGCAGCCGAAAAATACGGCTGCCTTTTTTGTCTATTGACTAATGGTAATTTTATTTCCCGTATTTCTTGAAGTGCGGTGCAAAGATGACTTCCGGATCGGGAATGTTGGCAGGAATGGGATATGCTACCCATGTTACATTCAGGAAATGTTTAATATTGATGTTTTCCGTGGTGATGTTGCCTCCCCATGTGCCGCAGCCCAGAGTCATCGTGAAAGGCATGCCGTTTTCCCAGTCACCACTGTTGCCAACGCTTTGAGCCTGTCTGACCATCATGCGGCTTACCTTTGCCTTGAGTGCAAGCTCCATAATGTGGTCTTCATTAACTGAATGGATACCGCAAGAGTGGCCGTAACCGCTGAAACCGGTGATGTCAATTACCATCTGTACTGCTTTGTCGAAATCTTTATATTTCCACAGAGTCAGTACCGGTGAGAGCTTTTCAGCAGAGAACATGTCTTCAGGGCCGATATGTTCACCCATCACCAGGATGAATTTTGTTCCTTCAGGAACGCTGATCCCGGCTTCGGCTGCAATTGTTTTCACGCTCTTGCAGACGATCTTGCTTCCCAAATGTTTTCCGTCAGGCCACATGGCTTCTTTTAACTTGGCGCGGTCTTCACCGGTCACCAGATAACCGCCCTGCTTTTTCAATTCCACCAGCAGCGCATCGAAAACGCTTTCATGAATGATGATATTATTTTCGGCAGAACAAGATGTGGCATTATCAAAGGTTTTGCCTTTGAAGATCTTTACGGCTGTGGCAGGCAGATCCGCGGTTTCATCGACGATCACTGTTGCATTGCCAGCTCCAACGCCGTACGCAGGTTTTCCACTGCTGTACGCGGGTTTGACAACTCCGGCTCCGCCTGTGGCCAACACCAGGTCAACCTTGCTCATCAATTCCTGTGACAGATCGAGCGTGGGTTCCTCGATATATTGGACCAGATCTTCGGGCGCTCCAACTTTTTTCAGACCCTTGCGCATTTCTTCACAGACCGTAGCGCAGGTTTTCTTGGCTTTTGGGTGAGGAGAAAAGATAATTGCGTTGCGGGCTTTCAATGCCATTAAACCGTTACAGGGCATTGTAGATGAAGCGTTGGTCATAGGGGTGATGGCACCAATCACACCAACGGGTTTGGCGATCTTGACAAGGCCAAGCTCGGGAACTCTTTCGATCACACCAACGGTCTTGACGTCCTTGAGGTCGCGCAAGACACCGAGAGTTTTCTTTTGATGTTTGGCAACCTTGTCTTCGTAGACACCCAGACCGGTCTCGTCGACTGCAAGGCGGGCAACAGTTTCAGCGGTTTCGCGTTTATAGGCTTCCCAGCCGACTGCCAGAACCATTTCATCCACTTTCTCCTGCGGCCAATACTCGATCGCTTTCTGAGCTTCTTTTGCCCGCTGTAACATCATATCTAACATCTCAGTCATATTTCCACTCCATTCTTTTTTTGGTCTGTTTTATTGCCGTTGCTACTTGGTTGCAGCGGCAAGGGAAGATTCAAAAATGTTCAAAGCTTCGTCCATCTGTTCTTTGGTAACCACCAGCGGCGGAATCCAGCGAATGGTATTGTCCCAAGGACCGGCGGTCAGGAGCATCATATTGCGGTCAGCACATTCATGCTGGACTGCCTTGGTTGTTTTCTTGTCAGGGTTACCCCTGGCATCGCGAAACTCTGATCCGATCATCAATCCTCGACCACGGACATCAGCAATCTGCGGATATTTTTCCTGTAAATGCCTGAGTCCTGCAACCAGCTGTGCACCGCGTTCCTGGGCGTTTTCGACCATCTTTTCTTCTTTCATGGCCTGTATGGTCGCCACTCCGGCTGCTGCTGCGACCGCATTTCCGCCAAATGTTCCGCCGTGTGAACCTGGGATCCATTTTGCCATCAAATCCAGGCGGCTGATTACACCCGAGATGGGCATCCCAGAAGCCAATCCCTTGGCAACGGTCATTACGTCTGGTTCAATATCATAATACTGATGGCCGAACCACTTTCCAGTGCGTCCAAACCCGGATTGTACTTCATCAACAACCATAAGTATACCGTTATTACGGGTCAACTCCCGCAGTCCCTTCATGAACGAAGCTGGCGGCACGACGTATCCGCCTTCGCCAAGGACGGGTTCAATGAAGACTGCTGCGGTTTCCTGTGCTGAGGTCTGCGTGGCAAGCAATAATTCCAATTCATCCAGGCACCATTGGCTCGTCTTCTCCTCGTCCCAGCCGTAGCGCAATGCATAAGGGTACGGAGCAACATAAACACCCGTCATCAGCGGAGAGTATCCGATTTTATAGCTATTCTTGGAGGTGGTCATGGCCATTGTTGCATTGGTGCGGCCGTGGAAACTCCCCTGGAAAACGATCACATTAGGTTTTCCGGTGGCATGTCGTACAAGCTTCAATGCGCCTTCCAGGGCTTCTGCTCCCGAGTTGCTGAAGAAGTAACCGTCCAGAGATTCCGGAACGATAGTTCTTAATTCTGCGACAAGCTCAAGCATTGGTTTATGGGTCACCAGGTTTGCCTGACCGTGTATGAGCAGCCCAGCCTGCTTGCGGATGGCTGCAACTACCTTTGGATGACAGTGGCCGGTGTTGGTGACGCCAATACCGCAAGTAAAATCGAGGATCTTCCTGCCGTCGGTGGCGTACAGATAGCAACCTTCGGCATGGTCAACAATCACATCTGAATAATGCGTCCAAACCGGAGATAGGTGCTTAAAATTATCCTGATAATCGATCATATGAATCGTCCTTTGAGTGAAAGATTTCGACGTACGTCGATTCGCTATTCTCTTATTACGTTAATGTCACTGTATTGATTTCTGTGGATCAGTGACACGGAGTAAGCATTGCCAGGGAGGTGTTCCAGTTTCCAACGTGTTAAATCTACAAGAAAACCGGTCACCAGGTCATTGATATACATATTAATGAAAAGATCAATTTGGTGCAATAAATCTTGGTGTGTCGTTAGTATGCCATTTGTTCCATCATTCAGCTTTTTCTTCAATGCTTTGGTACGCTGAGTTCCCTGATCCCGATTGAGGTACAGTTTGTACGAACGTCGGGTCAGGGAACTCTACACGCCTATGACAGCTAATAATTAATGGTTACCACTCCTTGATTCCCCAGGGGAAACCAAATTCAGCCATCAGGTCCATGAATGGGATCGGATCGAAGAACTCAGGGCCTTCGACTCCGGTGGCCTTCCAGACTCCCTTGGCCAGCAATTCCATGCCGATCACGGCATTGAATGCGGTCTGGGTTACGACCACCTGGCAGCCGAATTTCTTCATGCTTTCCTTATTGTCGGCGACCTGGTATAGATAAACGTTTTTCTCTTTGCCGTCTTTTTTGCCCTTGACCCATGTACCCGCGCAGGTTTGTCCTTCCATGAGCGGTCCGAGATGAGCCGGGTCGGGCAGACAGGCAGCCACAACGTCGCGCGGAGCAACTTCCACTTTGCCAACCTTGATGGGATCTTTGTTATCCAAACCGAGCAGATGCAGGGTTTTCAGGATGCCAATGAACTCATCGCCAAGTCCATACTTGAAGGTCACCCGGTTGCATTTGATGTAACGCGGAACCAGCAGGACTTCTTCATGCTCGACATTGACGCATTCAACATTGCCAATCGCTCCTGGGAATTCGAAGACCTCTTTCTCAGAGAAGGGTTCGGTTGTGAACCACTTCTTTCCCTTTTCCCAGATGACTGGTGGGTTAAGACATTCCTCGATCGTAGTCCATATGGAGAAATTGGGTGCAAAATCGTAACCCTTCACAATGAGATTGGCGCCGTCACGAACGTTAACTTCGTCAACTTCGTCAAACAAGTGAGTGGCAGCGTACTTGGCAAAGACATCAGCCATGCCTGGTTCAACGCCAAGACCCAACAGCGCCAGGATGCCCTTTTCTTTCCATTGTTTGGCGCGTTCGAATTGATAATCTCCGAGCTTGATCCCGGTTTTGGAATACGGTGTCTTGGGATGTGGATGCGAGAGGGTCATGGCCATATCCATGTAATTGCATCCAACATTGAATGCTGCGTCGAAAATGGCTTCATTAAAACTAGGATCACAGGCGTTCATGATCAAATTGACTTTGTATTTCTTGGCAAGCTTTTCGATCATTTCCTGCTTTCGGGCATCAATAAATTCAACAGGGAACCGCTCCGGATCCTTAATCTTTGCCTGGACTTCTTCAGCACGCGCCTTGTTGTAATCAGCCAGAACCATTTTCTCCAGCCACGGCCGCTTTGCTGCCATCACAGCAATTGCTTCTCCAACACCACCAACACCAACCAACAATACCTTCATATTATCCTCCTAACCATTTTTTTGATGTCCAACGCATTACTCGACTGAGTCCAAAACATAAGGGTCGACGTCCGGAATATCCTTTTTTACCCACTTGCGGATTGGGAAGTAGAGAACGGCACCAATCGCCATGGCGATCAACCCCCACCCAATGGCACCTTGCCATCCATAATCCATAACCTGGCTGACAATTGCCAGTACGATGATAGTTAGAGGAGCAACAACGATGTAGATCAATCCCCAGACACCGCCCGGAACGCGATTTCGCGGGATTTCCGGACGCTTAATGCGCAGCTTAACAAGAGCAAATATCTCCGCCATCAAAACCAGCATGTTCAGGAATACATCGATGACAACCAGGTTTTGGAAGGCGGAAGTGGAAAATATGAGGTAAAACACACCACAGATCAGGATCGACACCCAGGGTGTACCGAATTTCGGATGGACTTTATTCAGCCAGGTAGGCATCATGCCGTCCTCCGCCATGGCGTATGGCACGCGCGTACCTCCTAAACCGTTACCGATGAACAAACCGATCATCGAGAAGATCGCAGAGATACCCACAATTGCACCCAGGAAGTAGGACAGCGGGCTGTCTTTTCCGGCAACAGCGTCTCCGATGCGGTGGGCAATGGTCGGGAATTCCCAACCGGCATCGATCGTAGGATCGACACCCCAGCTGGTCATTTGTGCATCAGTGATACCCTGCTCATTGAGGATCACTCCGATACCTGCGCCAGTTTCAGCTTCTTCGATACCCCAGGCCATATATTGGCCATCGGAACCGGCACCACCATACAGACCGGCAACGGTCGGGATGGAGTAGGAGAGGATGGCAGCGATCAACACAAGCACCATCGCGCGCGGATAGGTTTTCTTGGGGTTCTTGATTTCATCACCCGCAGCAGTGGGCAATTCCCATCCCATGAAGTTCCACATGGCGACATAGATACCCACACTCAACGCACCTAGCAGGTTTTGGCCGTTGACTTTAGCACCGCCGACCAGGAAGGGGATATCCGTGGGAGTGCCATTGACGATCCATGAGTAGAAACCAAAGATCGACATGACTACCAGGGGAATGATCATCAGCAGTCCAAGCCAGCTTGCTGTGAGGCCTGAGAGCTTGGCACCGCGCATGTTCAGCAGTGAAATGGCGATGATCAAAACCGCAGCCACAAGCCATGAGAGCAGATCGGAAGACACTTCCACACCGAAGATTGTAGCGCCTTCTTCAAGCGCGGGGATGAAGTAGCTGAGATACCAGGCAGTCCACACCGGGTAGATGGAGACATCCACCCAGGAGACAACCCAGTTCATCCAGCCGGACATGAAGCCGGCAAACGGTCCGAATGCCTGTTTGACCCAGTGATAGTAGCCCCCTTCCACCGGCATCATTGACTGCATTTCACGTACCATGAGCATATTGGGGATACTGAATACCAATGGCGTGATCACCATCAGCAATAATGCAAGGCCTGGTCCGGAAAGGCCTACCATGGGCTCTGCACCGAATGCACCCCCACAGACTGTGAAATAGATCAAGCCAAAAAGCGGAAGGAGCGTCAATTCCCTTTTCAGCTTTTTCTTTTCAGCAGCAACCAGCTTTCCCTTATCTATTTCTAGTGCCATAGAATTCTCCTTTTAAGACAGTATCAAGATAACGTGCAACGCTGTAGATGAAATCTGCATCGAATGTTGCTCTTGTTCCAATACCGTTAAAGGAACTTCTATGTGAGTGAATCGATCAATAAATTATGACTTATCTGACACACAATAAGAAGGGATATGCCAGATGTGGTCGTCTTTGATCTTGATGGGCACAAAAGAAATGTGTGTTTTTCTTACCCCCGGGATCTTCCCGACAATTTCGGTTACAAAATTGAACAGTTCACTGTTGTCGTGTGCGAATACCTGGATGCTGATATCCGTATCCCCGGTGGAATAAGCGATATAACTCACGGATTCATAACTTGATAGCGTCTTGGCAATATCAAGTACCTGGGCTGGTTCAACCTCAATAAAAACATCTGCGCAAACAGCCAGACCAAGAGCAGCGGCATTGACATTCCCGCGGACCTGGATTATCTCGTTCTTGATTAACCTGTCGATACGGTAACGGACTGCGCGCTCGGAAATGTCGCCTATTTGTGCGGCGATTTTTGCACAGCTCATTCTACCGTCTTCTATCAGTAAATCTGAAATTTTCTTATCAATTGCGTCTATTTTTATCATTAATGCCCTTTTTTATTTCCGAGATATACATACATTATAAATATTTTTTCCGAAAATACAATTGTTAATTTTAGTTTTTTTGTATTCCTCCTGTTTGTAAGCACAAATCTAGTCATTTTCTTTCTGAAATAGCATAAAAACCTCATGACTATAGTACAAAAATTCCTACTTGACAACGGAACTCATTTTCGCAATAATATTTTTGTAGGGAAATACGGCAACTAATCCCCAAAATTCCTGTAATATCGGTATAAATTATTAATGTAACGGGTGAAAACGGCAGTTTTTCTGGCAAGTTGTGTTCCCATTTAAATTGATTTATTAATCATAACCATAATTGATTCAAGGAGGAGAAATGCCACAAGATTTGCATGATGCATTGTCTTATTCTGATCGATGGTTGGAACTCATCAAGAAACCAGAGGTCACCCAGGTTGAAGGAAAGGAGATCATCGAAGAAAGCAAGCAGAATTTTGCCGATTACTTCAACAGGAACTGGCTCGAATACCGCAAATCCGTAACAGAAGCGGGGGATTGGGCTTGCGTTGAATGGAATGGTCGGGGTGCGATCTTTAAGGATGTCCTGGGGCGTGAATATATCGATTGCCTGGGGGGTTACGGTATGATGGATCACGGCTGGAGTCATCCAGATGTTGTTGCTGCGGTTGCCGCGCAGCTGCAGCGCACGCCAATGCCCAGTCAGGAATTAATAGATCCGTTGCGAGGCGTATTGGCCCGTATGATGGCGGATATTACTCCCGGAGACATCAAGTATTCGTTCTTCTGCGCCAGCGGTACCGAAGCAGTCGAAGGGGCGATCAAACTTGCCAAGATGTATACCAAGAAACCCGCATTCATCGTTGCCACAAAAGCCTTCCACGGTAAAACGATGGGCTCGCTATCCATGATGGGCAAAGCGGATTACCGGCAGCCCCCCGGACTGTTGTACGGAGGACCTGTTTATCACGTACCCTACGGTGATGCAGCCGCAGTGGAACGACAGCTTGATATTTGTGACCAGGTTGGCATCGGTGTGGCAGCAGTCCTGATGGAACCCATCCAGGGCGAGGCTGGTGCCATTGTACCTCCCGACGATTTCTGGCCGCGCATCCGCAAGGCAACCAAAGAACACGGAGTGCTCCTGATCGCCGATGAAGTTCAAACTGGTTTGGGTCGCACTGGCAAGTTGTGGGGTGTCGATCACTGGGATATCAAACCGGACATCATCGCATTGGCCAAGTCGCTTGGCGGCGGTGTGATGCCTATCAGCACATTCTGCTCAACGGAAGAAATCTGGCAGTGCATGATGTACCCGAACCCGTTCATCCACACCACGACGACAGGCGGTGGTGCCCTGGCATGTTCGGCTGCCATAGCATCCATCAATGTCGTACTGAAGGAGGATTTCCCCAAACAGGCTGCTGACAAGGGCGCTTATATCATGCCCAAACTACAACTCCTGGCTCAGAAATACTCCAACATCTACGATTTTATCTGCGGTAAAGGTCTGCTTATCGGCCAGCACTTCAAGAATCCTGAAGTCGGATACAAGGTCGCAGCCGGGTTGTTCAAGCGCGGTGTACTGGTTGCTGGAACACTGACCAGCGCCCATACGATCCGTATCGAACCGCCCATTGTGATCACCTATGAACAGATTGACCAGGTATTGAACAAACTGGAAGACACTCTAAAAGAGGTTAACGCTTCACTCTAAGTCTAGCTGCTTCATTTATCCTGAGTTATAAGGAAGGGTCGGATGATACTAGAAGGTTACGAATACGCTTGGCTTGTTTTTCTGTTCATTGCCATTTTCTTTGCCGTCCGTCTGGTTGTAGGCATTTGGGCGGGAAAGAAGGTTCAAGATAATACCGATTACGTGGTTGCCGGGCGAAGGCTGCCGATTTACATGGCAGCAGCGTCGATCATGGCAACCTGGTTTGCTGCCGAGACCCTGATGGGAGCTTCAGAAACGGCTTATGATTACGGGTTCCAGGGGGTGGTGTTCGACCCCTTCGGTGCCTCAGCCTGTTTGTTCCTATCCGGTTTCCTGTTTGTCCGCTTGATGCGCCGTGCCAAATATCTCACCATCGTTGATTTCTTCGAACGCCGTTATAACAAGCTAACGGTCATTCTCACCGTTATTGCCGAATGTTTGACCTATTTCTCCTGGACTGCTGCACAAATTGTCGCGGGTGGAGCCATTGCACAGGGTATCTTTGGTCTGGATCCAGTATGGGGGATGGTACTCGTGATTACCATCGTGGCCGCTTACACGACTATGGGTGGTATGATGGCGGATACCTTGCTGGACTTCTTCCAGATGTTCCTCACGGCCATTGGCATCACCCTGGTGTTTGTGTTCATGCTAAAGGCAGTGGGTGGATTCCCCGGTTTGTTCGAGGGTGCAGGTTCCACATACGTATCAGAACCGTTCAAGCTGCTGCCTATCAAGGGTGAAGGGTACTTGGGGTACACCGGTCTGACCGGTTGGATGTACTGGCTGGCGGCTTGGATGGCGATCGGACTTGGTTCGGTAGCCACGCAGGACTTGATGCAGCGCTCTATGGCAGCCCGCAACCAGGCAACATCCGTCTACGGTTCATACTTCGCGGGCGTGCTTTACCTGTTCTTTGGCATCATGAGCCCGTTGATCGGTATCATGACCTACAAACTGCAGCCGGGTATGGAAGACACCAGCTACCTGCTGGTGAATGCAGCCATGACCCACATGCCAGCCCTGCTAACGGCTATTTTCATTGCAGCGTTGGTCTCGGCTTTGATGAGCACCTCCGATAGCTCACTGCTGGCCGGTGCTTCGGCTGTTACCGAAAACTTGATCCCGCTGCTTACCGGCAAGAAGTTGGAGGGAAAGAAAGCGCTGTGGTGGACCCGCGGTATGGTCATCTTCAACGCAGCCGTTGGACTCTCGATCGCGCTCTGGGCGCAAACGATCTACGAGCTCTCGGTGGTAGCCTGGACCTTGCTGCTGGTGGGTTTGTTCACACCGTTTGCACTGGGCATGTACTGGAAGAAAGCCAATTCCTGGGGTGCGAACGCTGCTTTCATCGGCGGTTTCATCGTCTGGATCCTTGCAACGATATTCTTCTTCAATACTGGCCTGGGCGGACAATCCACGGCAGTGGTCTGTGAGTACACCGCTGATATGGGAGTCTACAGTGATGGCTGGTGGTGTGCGTTCTGGGATGCGGTGTATGTGGGTTCATTCGTGGCTTTCATCTCTGCCATTATTCTAATGGTAGGCGTATCACTTGCCACACAGAAGGCGTGTCCTCCGAAGAAGCTGGTGGACTACTACGGCGAACCCATCGATATGAAGGCAAGACTCAATCTTGGAACATTGCCGATCAAGGATGCCTTCCGTAAATTGAAACCGGAAGAAAAAGAAAACACATAAAATGGTTTCTCGATTTCAGTCGTGATCTTAACGCATACTGCACTTTCTCGATCACATATATAATGAATGGCGTCCAAAGTCATTGGCTTTGGACGCCATAAAATCCTTGCTTTCACTTATTCCATAATCAAGAACATTAAAAGGTATTTTCATGGACGGTATCAATCTGACAGAGTTAAAGTACCTGCTATTGATCTTCGGCATTATGTTCCTTGCAATTTTCCTGGTGCGTAAGGCTACAAAGAAAGTAAAAAAAGAACAGGAAACAAAAGCAACTTCAAGGAAAGCACCTGCCCCGGTTGAAAAGCCGAATCTGACGGAGGAGCAGTTTACGAAGTCGTGGAAGAATCTTTCCTTTTTACTGCTGCTGGCTGCAGCAGGTAATCTGTATATGGTCTACACCGCCCTGCGCAATGCGTTCACGTTAGCGAATGCATGGGTGTGGTGGATCGATGCCGTGTTCAGCCTGCTGGCGGCAGTAGCGGCTGTGATTATCTGGAGAAATAAAGAAAAACTCTGGGTTTTTATCTATTTCTTTTTTACCTGCATTCCGGTATTCCTATTTATGTCAATCAAGGGTACTAATTACAAGGTGAGTGCATTGATTCACCTTTTCCCGTTGGTGCTGTTCTATTTTGTCCTCCAGCCGGTTTGGAGTAATCTGAAGAATTAATATTAGATGCATCAATAATCCTTCCGCCAGGGATTTTGACTCCGTAAACACGGGATTGCCGAATATTACACAACTGATAGCAGAATCGATTCAACATGGTTGATGATAGGTATTAGATGTTGATGAAGGGTGTTGGAGATCCATAAGCACGGTTGTACTTCGTAATGAAAATCTTATGAATAAAAAAAGAGCACCCCTTTCGATTGGTTTTCGTCCAACGGTAGGGGTGCATGACAAGTTTCCAACCTTTTTGAATATTTGCGATTTATCTCGTTGCCTTTTCCAGGAACGCGTAGACCCGATCGTAATCTTCCTGGGGAATTTTAGCAGCACCGGCTGTCACCTGTTTGCGTAATTTGTCTGCAGTGCACACCGGAACAGCAGACTGCTTAACTTCCAAACGTACAACAGGGTGCGTAAAAACCACCACTGGTTTAACCGGGACTCTAGTGGTCAAACCCTCCAGATGGTCAATCTTTTCCTGAATGTAAGCTGAGGATGAAAGTGCTGCCCGGTTAGGGTCACCCAGGTGTTCTTCAACGATATATCGGATCGCCCGGCCTATCGTCATGCTTTCTTTCCATTTATTACCAACATATGAGAAAGATCCACTGATGTTGACGGTTTCAAGTGTTATCAGCCCAGCAGGAGTCAGTAAAATATGATCCACAGGCAGACGCGGGTAATGAAACAAAACATACCCTTCTCCAAGCCCTTTTAGTACTGTTTCCAACCGGGTTTCTGGACGGGGCTTGCGGACCCACCGGTTGGCAAAGTAAATGCCAACCATCGCAATACCCAAACCAACAACCATCAGGACGGCTGATAACACTGACATTTCAGGAACAAAAACGGGTAAGAGGACAGATCCCAGCAGGATCAGTAACCCGGTTATGCTGCCAATATTGGAAAACAAGCTGTACTTATTTACTTTATCCTGGTCGATGACGTGCTTCATGAAATCTCCACCAATTTTTTATGGATTGGTACCAATGCGGTATAGAGTTCCCGGTATACTCCATAAAGTTCATTATAACGTCTGATGTGATCTCCAGTGGATGGATAAACTGTACGGCTGATCTCAACTAAATCATCGACATCATCCATATTCTTATGAATACCGAGTCCTACAGCAACTGTCAATGCAGCTCCAGCAGCCCCAGCTTCAAGATGGTTCTTTACCAGGTTCATTGGCCTTCCTGTAACATCGCTGATGATTTGCACCCAAACGTTGCTGTTGCACCCGCCGCCAACAGCGTTAAAGGCTTCCAGTGAAAAACCTACATTTTCCATCGTCTCACAGATCCAGCGCAAATGGTAGGCAACCCCTTCCATTACAGATCTGGCCATATGGCTCTTGGTATGACTCATAGCCATTCCAAGATATCCACCCCGGGCATAATGGTCGAGTACAGGAGCGCGTTCACCTGAAAGCCAAGGGAGGAATATCAGTTTGTCAGATCCAGGTGGAACTGATTCAGCCATGCTGCTGATTAAATCATATGTAGAACGACCAATATGGGTTGAGTGGATCTTCTCTTCATTGCATAATACATCGCGGAACCACATCAAAGCACCGCCACCGGTTTCCATTTCTCCAGCGATGATATATTTTTCCGGGTTGATGTGGCATAGCCCCCATAATGGCTTTACAGGATCATTCTTGAACACAGATGTTGAGACCCCTATCCAGGTGGCAGTCCCGATGCACAGATGTACTTTATTTTCCCGGTTGGCGCCTGCACCGGATTGGGCAACGGCTACATCCCCGGCGCAGATCACAACTGGTGTCCCTTCAACCAATCCCGTTTCTCTTGCTGCCTGGGTGGTGATGCTTCCCACAATATCTGTACAAGGCATTGCCGGGGGCAGTTTTTCGATTGGAATACCTAGCCTGTCACATACTTCCTTTGACCAGCATTTCTTGATTGGGTCGAACAGGAAATACACTGAGGCGCCAACATAATCGATCGCCATCTTGCCGGTTAGCTTGAAGAGGATATATTCTTTGCAATCCATCAGACAAGCTGTTTTTTTCCATATCTCGGGGTGCTCTTCTTTCAACCAGAGAATTTTCGGAATGCTGTCTTTAGCAGTTGGTATGTTTCCCGTATGTTTGAAAAGGAATTCCGGGGTATCTCCGCTGACAACTCTTTCTGCCTGTTTCACACTACGAAGGTCGAGCCAGCTCATCATCGGGGTTAATGGTTTTCCATTCTCGTCCACCGGGAGAGTGTTCCACATTTGGGCAGATACTCCCACTCCTGCTATCTCATGCGGATCGATATCCGCTTCGCTGATTACTTTACGTGTGGTCGATGCAACTGCCTGCCATAGCTCGTCTGGATTCTGTTCAACCCATTCCGGGTTGGGATAGGAAATACTATAAGCCTGGTAGGCAGAAAAAAGCACATGACCATTCAGGTCGCAAATGACTGCTTTGTCTCCTCCGGTACCGGTATCGTGAGCCAGGATGTAGCGTTTTTGTGCAGTCATGGTTACTCCCCTTTTACTTCGTGGATGTACTCCTTAAATGTATTCAGGAATAATTCATTTTGTTTCATTGTGCCTACAGTGATCCTGATAAAACCTTTTTTCATGTGGTGTCCGCTCATTGGCCGGATGTAAATTCCTTTCAATGCCATTGCATCACGGATCTCTTCAGAGGTTTTATCCAAAATATGGGCATCAATGAGTACAAAATTCCCTTCAGATGGATAAGCCTTCAATCCAGGGATTTTATTTATCTCGTCATAAATGTAATTGCGGCCTTTAATAATCGTATTTCGTTTCAGGTTCTGGTTTTCATCCTCATCCAACTGTGCCAGGGCTGCAGCGATAGCGATCAGGCTAACGTTCCAAGGGAACCGCACTCGATTGAAATAAGTGGCAAGATTGACGTCGCAAAGAATATACCCAATCCGGAATCCTGCAAGGCCGTAGGCTTTTGAGAAGGTCCGGTTAACGACCATGTGTGGGTATTCTTTGATCCAGTTTGCTTTACTTTCAACTTGATTTTCCAGTTCGTAATATGCTTCATCAAAGAACGTTGGGATTCCCAGCTCCAGGATACGTTTGAGATCGGAATCAGCGATCCTGTTCCCAGTTGGGTTATTGGGTGAGCAGATGAATATTAGCTTGGTCTTTGGAGTTACTGCCTTCAATATTGCATCAATATCCCAGTAAAAATCAGGGGTGAATGGCACCTGGACAACTTTACCGCCAGCAACTTTTGCCCGTGATTCGTACATGGGGAACGTGGGAACGGGGATCAATACTTCGTCACCCGGGCCAATGAAGGTGTGAATGACGAAATTAATCACATCGGTCGAGCCATTTCCTAGAACAACGTTATCAGCTGTCAACCCGGCTCTCTCACCCAGTTTCTTACGTAATAAGGGACCTGAACCAGGATACAGGTTGCCCAGGCGGGCTGATTGTATTACGGCATCCAATACGGATTCCGGTGGTTCCAGCAGGTTTTCATTTGACATCATGCGCAAGATATCAGGGTGTTCCCATGCAACATCCATGTGCTTGTCACTATAAGGCTCAGCCGTCAATATCCACGGATTTATAAATTCTTCCGGCTTTTTCATACTTCTCGAACTCCTTGATGATATATTGTGTTTCCGGCTTAGATTAACGAGTCATTTCTTCAACGTCTTTGTACCATTTAATTTTTTCACCAACGATTGACCGGGTTTTCCACTTCATTGATTTTGGAGCATCATCGATCATTTTCCTCAACTGTGCGATCTTTTCGTGGACGATTCTTTTATCTTCATCGTCCAGGTTTTGATATTTATCAAGACGTTCATCGATCAGCTGAAGATTCCCGGTTGCAGTCCTCCACCATCCCCAATCATTGGCAAGTGTATTGACGATGATCTTGGTATTGATTGTTTCTTTGTCGATTTCACCCAGGTGATGCTCGCGCAATAGCATAATACAGTCGATGACATCTTTTTCATTGATCTGCAAGATTTGAAGTTTTTCCAGCAGCAGTTCAGCCAAGGGGATTGTAATTTCTTCCGCCTCTAGCCGGCCGATAAAGCTGATCGTATGGCAGAAGTCCAGGTAGTTGTAGAAAACGTCAATGTGTCTGCCAAAAGCCGGGTCATGGAAAATCATTCGGCGGTCACCGAATAGCTGGGTAACCTGTTTGTCTTCGATATAACCCAGTTCGGTCAAAACACGGGTGATGTCTTTAGTGAATTTTGGATAGGCAACAAAGTCAAAATCTGTGAATACCCGCCCCAGTTTATCCTGGATATAACCAAATTTCGGACATTGTGTGCGGAATGCTAGCGCACCTATCAACCGCATGATAATGTGTTTGTTTGGCTCTTCAGCGAGCGCATCGAGAATGCGTGAACGTTCGGTATAGAAATCTTCAATAATTGGACCATACTTACCCATAATTCCTCCATTAGCCAGAAATCAGCATGTGTCCTTTGACTTTCCCATTTTCGAGATTGATAATCGCGGCTTTCAAGATTGCCTCAGCATATTCGCTGCCTGCATTGATCGCCAGTGTTCGACCGATATGGACGTGTCCGGGTGATTCATGAATGTGTCCGTGTAACGACAACATTGGCTGAACTTCTTCAATAAAAGCCTTGACTGCGGTTGATCCGGCTGCTTTCATCACTACCTGACCGCCCTGGGTTATAATTTTTAGATTCTTATCCAATTCAGGGCAGGTATCAAGGGCTGAGTTGTAAGGAGGCACATGCAATACGGTGATGGTAGTTTCAGGAGTGCGGATCAACCCTTTAAGTTGTTCCAGCTTCACTTTTAAGTCTTCCTCTTCAAGGTCTCGAGCACAGCACCAGGGTGTCATGTTGGCATATGAAAGGCCAACGATTTCGTAACCACCGTCGAGCTCAAAACGAGTCAGGTCAGGGTTATGGATGTTCTTGAATTCAGCAATTGCTTCATCAATTGATGCTAAATCGTCATTACCCGCCATAAAGAACATCGTCTTCTTTTGGGGTGTCAACTTTTCGTCCGCAAGCTTCATCCACTCGCGGATTCGTTCAAACATTTCTGATTCAAAACGGCTAGCCATTTTTGCCGGGTTATTTTCCAATTCATCAGCTTCTGCCTGGTCAATGATGATGGGGTAAAAGCCTACATTGGAGATATCTTTCTTAATCCTTTCCAGTGATTCCTGGTTGTTGGCGGTTAATTCTTTGCCAAAAAGGGAGCTGGAATAGTTATTGTTTCCATGGTCGATTACCGGAACCATAGCCTTCCCGGTAACATCTCCTCCTACGATCAGGACATCTGCCTGGTATTGGAATGCAGCCGACAAGAACTTGCGATAGACAACATCTGAGCCATGAAAATCTGAACCAAATAAGATCCGGGTGGTCTTGCCCGATTGAAAAAGATTTCCTAATTTCATCAGTAATCTCCAATGAAAGGCTCCCTGCAGGTTTGGAAACCTCGAGCATTTTTCTCCTGCCTTGCAGGAAGCCTTAGTTTTGTTGGTTGACTTATTCCTAAATGGGCGGAATTGACTTGAAGGTCCAGTTAATATCAATTCCTTCCTTCTTCATACGGTACCAGCGTGCCACATAGAACACGATAATGCCGGAAATGATGAAGGCGAACAGAGTACCCAAAGTTCCTAGCCCGATACGGCCACCAACTGCTGGGAAGAGGAATGATGCCACGAGCATCCAAACCAGGTAGCATAATGTGATGCCACCAATGATTGTGATGACTGGCACTTTCCCCAATTTCCGTTTCACAAACGCGCTTGAATTCTCAAAGATTTCCGGTTTGGTGAACGGAAGCAATGTAATAGCAGTAACAGGGACAAGCTGGGTACAAACGGCAAAGAATACGAAGTTCAGTTGGGCACCCATCACGCCACCAGTTGCGGCATCAATCACACCAATCTCAGCGATGATAGCAATGATGAGAATGGCGATGATCGGGCTGCGCAGGGTCGGGTGAATGTAGCATACTTTTTCGGGGATCAAGCGGTCGAATGACCAGGCAAAAATGATGCGGCTGCAGTAGAAGAAGTATGTTTGGGCAAGGTTGATCAGTGTATATACCTAGGCAACTGCTACGACCCACAACAGAAGGATGTTCGGTTTGAGGATGGCAGCGTAGAACGTGATCCAGGGCATCGGATTTGCTTCTGCTACGCCCGCATTGCTCAGGTAGCTTTCTGCGGCAATCCATTCCAGGGGTACCAAACGCTGCAGCAGCAGAGCTGCGACGACAAAAATCGCCCAGGTAACCAAAAGGGATGACCATGAGCCAGCTAGCAGGGTCTTTTCGGCCTGTTTGACCTCACCAGCAAAGAAGGTGGGGATATAGTAGCCGTAAAAGATCCAGAACCCCATGATCAAACCTGCCAGGGTCATCATTGCAACATTGGGATTCGTGACCATGCCATTGGCTTTAGCCAATTCGATTCGTCCTTCATAACTTCCTGCTCCCATGAATTTATCCCAGGCAGCCGGGAAGTCGCCAACTTTACCAGAACCAAGCTGGAAGTAAATAATTATCCAGGCAAGGATTCCGAGGAAGAAACCAACCTCAAGGATTCGCAGGATGGTTCGTGTTGGCAGGATCATGAGCACAAAAGTGATCGCTGCGCAAATGGAACCGATTAGGATAATTCCACCCTTGGTTGAGGCAAAATCAGCAAAGGCGATGAATGATGGATTTTCCATAACGATACCCATCGTTCTGAACAGAACGGGGATAGCGGTTTTTGGGATCCAGGCGATCAAGGATCCTGCCACCATTGCGCTGAAAATAACAAGCGTCCAACTGGCAGCAAACGCTAGCGGGGCACTGAGTGTTCGGCTGGCCATGGTGTAATCAGCAGCAGAACGTGGCATTGTGGCACCGATCACTGAATATGTATAGGCATGGAAAAGACAGAAAACCATTGCGACCGTGAGAACGCCAATGATACTGCTGCCTGGCCATACACCTGCCACCCAGGAAAACGGAATCAACCCTGATGATGACAGGCTGATACAGTGCACGCCAAAGACCATTGCGCCGAAAATTCCGATCGTACGGACCAGACCGGAGCTCTTGCGAGCATATAGCTTCTTATCCCCTACACCAGAGGGAGCAGACATATCAGTCATAATTTTTCCTCCTAAAATGTGGTGTTGGATTAACAAACATACTGAAAAAAAAGTGTGTTACTCCTTGATCCTCCTTTCTTGCCCGGACCTATCCCTGTAAAGATGCTAAAGATCAACGTGAGTTTCAATACGCGCATAATCGCTGCGCAAGTAATCTTGCGCGAATACAATGGGTTCTTTGCTCTCTGCATTGTAAAAAATTTTCACGAGCATCAAGAGAGGGAAACCTTCTTCCACCCGTAACTGCTGGGCAACAGTATCGGTGGCTGTTACTGCTTCTATTGTCTGTGAGACAGGTCCTAGTTTGATATTGTAAGCATCTGTGATCAGGTCAATAATCGAACTCTTTTCCAGATCCCATTCGTGAAGATCCGGAAAGCGTGCACACGGAAAGAAAATACGCTCCAGAATAACTGGTACACGGTTGGCAAGACGGAGCAAGCAGATGCGATAGATCGGGTCTCCGATCTCAATATGCAAGATATCTGATAATCTGCGGCTTGCAACGATTTCATCAAATTCAAGAGACTGAGAATTGGTGGAAATATTACGCAGTTTCATTGCATCGATGTACCGGACCATCTCCTGCGCTTGATAAGTGACCTTGGGTTTGGCTACATAAGTCCCCGAGCCATGCCTGCGTTCAAGCAAGCCTTCATTTACTAATTCCGTGAGTGCCTTCCGCACCGTCATACGGCTGACACCAAGGTCATCACTGAATTCACGTTCAGATTGGATCTTTGTTTCAGGGGATAATTTGCCAGAAAGAATTAAATCAGCGATATATTCCTGAATGCGGACATAAAGCGGCTTATTGATTGTTTCATGTGCCATTAACCACTTCCTGGAAAAGGTGAGATTATTTGGACCAATAATCAAAAGTGGTATACAGATAAATGTGGCGTTCGGCTGCTAATATTCTATTTTTTTAACGATAAAATGTGGAAAATTGAGGAAATATACCCTATTATAGAGATATTTTTCTCATATTTCAGGAGGTTAGCGTAAATAAACAGGCATTATTCCGTATTATTTCCAAAGTGGTATATGGTATATAAGCCTTCGGTCGGTCTGCAAGATGGATTGGTCTTTAGGAAATGAAAGCGAGTTTGATGAAATTGTCGATTAATTTCCGTTATTCCAGCTTTAACAAAGTTCATATCCTTATCCCTAATAGATCGAGCAAGGATATTAATTTCAAGAGGGGTGCATTGTTTCACCTTTTTCCATTATTGCTTTTCTTTTTTGTTTTCTTTTCTGTATGGAACAATCTAAAGAAAGGTACTAAATTTGTAAACAACAACATCCCCCGGATTTGCTCCACCGGGGGATGTTGTATTGCTTCGATGAATCAAATAATCTGGCTTACCGCTTCGCGGAATACAGTGGTGTGATAATCAATATCCTTTTCAGTCACATCAGGTGAAATCAGTGCCATGTTGTGGAAGGGGGTCATCAAGATGCCCCGGTTCATCGCCGCAAGGTGCATGTAACGGTCCAAATCTGGATCAACCGCAGCCTCAGCATCGCCGCCATTGCGGGGCAGATTCTCGCAGAACCAGTATTCCGCGCGGCAGCCAAGGCGGTTGATCACCCACGGCAGATGGAAATCGTCGATGACTTCTTTCACTCCGTCGGTAAAGCGTATAGCCAGCGGAATGGTATGTGCAAAGGTTTCCTTGGTTAGTGTGTTTTCCAGTGTAAATCGCATGGCTGCCAGGGATAGTGCGTTACCCGCCAGGGTCCCGCCAATTCCTCCTACATCAGACTCATCTACTTTTATGCTCTTCGAGACCTTTTCCCCTACTTCTTCCGAAAGACCATAAACAGCAGCCGGCACGCCGCTGCCGATGGTTTTACCCACGGTCAGGATATCCGGTTCAAGACCGGCTTCACCTGTGTAACCGCCGGGTCCGGAGCACATGGTGTGCGTTTCATCAATTACCAGCAATGTGCCAAATTTTCGCGTCAGCTCGCGCAGGGCTTTGTGATATCCAGGGTCTGGGTGAATGATGCCGATATTGGTCATCACCGGTTCTGCAAGAACACAAGCTATATCTCCTGGAGCCAGTGCTTGCTCGAGGGCGGGGATGTTGTTCCATGGGATGACCCGTGTGGTTAACACTGGGTTGACCTGCGGCCCGATTGCGCCTGGCCGCGGTCCGGGGATGCCGTCGTTGATGGTGATGAAAGTCTCATCCACAGAACCATGATAGCAGTAATCGAAGACGAGCACGTAAGGTCGTTTAGTGATATGGCGGCAGAGTCTCAACACGAAGCGGTTGGCGTCCGTTGCGGTAAGAGTGGTTTGCCAATACTTGAGCCCGAAGCGGCGCTGTAATTCTTCGCCGACCCAGATGGCATCTTCGGTTGGCAGCATGAAGGTGATGCCTTTATCAAGTTGTTCCTTGATCTTCTGTATAGGTTTATCAGGTGAATGTCCCACCATTGCGCCTGTATCTCCGAGGCAAAAATCAATAAACTGTTTCCCATCTGCACAGGTGAAGGAGGCACCTTTGGCTTGACTGACGAATAGGGGAAACCCGCCTGCCCAGCGCACCATCCAGTTCATGGGCACCCCGTCCAGCAGACAACCTTTGGCACGTTCATACAAAGCGTGGCATTTGGGATGTTCGTTTGCGAATTGGCTTAACTCGTGCTCTAATGCCTGGTGAAGCTTGTTCCGGTCGATCGTGGTCATATCTTCCCTCTCCTGTAGACGATGGATTGACTAGATGAAATAATTATATATGACCAGTAAAGCAGGTTCACAGATGAAATTCAACTACCTCATCATGGAATGATGGGTGGTGATTTCATTACTGGAATTCATTATTTGTCCATGAATTGGCGTTCGTAGAGGTGGGCGTACAATCCGTTCTTCACGATCAAATCCAAGTGAGTTCCCTGTTCAGCGATTTGACCTTTGTCGATCACGTATACCCAATCTGCGCTGCGTACAGTGCTCAGGCGGTGAGCGATCACTACTGCCGTCCTGTCTTTGAGCAGGCGTGAAAGCGCTTCTTGGATCAAGACCTCGGTGATGGTGTCAATATTTGCCGTGGCTTCATCTAATATCAATATCCGTGGATCGGTGAGCAGTGCCCTGGCAATACTGATCAATTGCCGTTGTCCTTGAGAAAGGTTGACTCCGCCTTCAAGGATGCGGGTGTTGTACCCCTCAGGCAGGCGTGCAATGAAATCGTGTGCGTTTGCCTTCCGTGCGGCTTCTTCGACGGCGTCGTCTGAAGCATCAGGCTTACCGTAACAAATATTTTCCCTGATCGAACGTGAAAACAGGAAGGGATCCTGGGAGATGATGCGTACTTGCTGGCGTAAAGACCGCATGGTTAAAGAACGAATATCCTGGTTGTCGATCAAGATGGTGCCGCCGCTGACTTCATAGAAGCGTGTGATCAGGTTGGCAATGGTGGTTTTACCTGCACCAGTTGGACCCACTATAGCGGCAGTCTTGCCAGGTTCGATGACCAGGCTGATGTCATTCAGAACGGTAGGAGTATCGGGACGGTATTGAAAGGTCACATGATCGAAAGTGATCTTTCCCTGGATATCTGATAGGGCCACTGCTCCCGGTGCATCGGTGATCTCTAGAGGGGTATCGAGCAGCTTGAATACCTGTTCCCCGCCTGCCATGGCAGACTGAAAAGTGGTGTACATGCGGCTCAACTCCTGGATGGGCTGGAAAAAGCGGGTGACATAATTTAGAAAGGCAACCAATACTCCCAGGGTGACCGTTTCCTGTAGCACGAAATGTCCGCCGAACCACAGCACAATGACCGTAGCCAACATTCCCAGGAATTCCACTGCCGGAAGGAAGACGAAGGAAAGGTTCATGGCGCTGATGTAAGCATTTCGGTTTTCACGGTTGACCTGTTCAAAACGCGTCTGTGAGGCTTCTTCCTGGGTAAACGCCTGGATGGCGCGCATGCCGTTAATGTCTTCTGCGAGGTCGCCCACCACTGCTGCGACCTTCGAACGAGTCTCACGAAAGGCCTTGCGCGCTTGGCGGGAAAACAGCCAGGTGGCGAGGAACATAAGAGGCAAGACAATGAATGTCAGCAATGCCAGCTTCGCATTCATGGTGAGCATGATGATGATAATGCCCACCAGCACAACCAGATCTCCCAGTAATGTGATTACACCCTGGGAGAGCAATTCGTTGATCTCTGCTACGTCATTGATCACCCTGGACACTGTGACGCCGACGATATGGCGGTCGTGGTACCCCGGCTGCAGCCGCTGAAGGTGGCGGAACAGATCTCCGCGCAGCGTGGATAACACTTTTTGTCCCACCCATGAGAGAATGTACCGCTGACCTGAACTGACGATGAACAAAACGATATACGCCGCTGCGATCTGAAGGGCAATCGCCAACAGTCCATCCCTGTGCCCCGGAGTGATGTACTGGTCGATGGCCACCTTGACCAGGTAAGGGGTTAACAGGGTCAGTCCGGATTCGGTCAGGGTGAGCACCAATGCCGAAAGCATCTTCCATTGATGCGGGCGAAGGTAGGCGAGCATACGTGAAATGACCTTGCGGTTGTAAACTTCGCCACCCTGTGCGCCGGTACTGCCGAAATCTTCCAGCGTGGACCGCGGCCCCATGCCGAACGTGGAGGAACCGATGGAGAAACTCATGGCTGTTCCTCCTGTTTCTTCAACTGCTGGCTGTAGATTCCGCGGTAGAGATGCGAGGAATTGATCAGGTCTGCATGAGTTCCCTGGGCAACAATTCGCCCTGATTCAAGAACAAAGATCACGTCTGCATCCTTCACCGTGCTCAAACGGTGTGCAATGACAAAGGTGGTGCGCCCCTTGATGAGTTGGGCAAACGCTTCCTGGATCAGATGCTCGGTTTCAGTATCTACCGAGGCAGTGGCGTCATCCAGAATCAGGATGCGCGGGTTTAAAAGCAAAGCTCTGGCAATTGCCAGGCGCTGTTTCTGACCTCCGGAAAGAGTAACCCCGCGTTCTCCAACACGGGTATCGTAACCCTGTGGATTTTGCATGATAAAGTCGTGAGCCTGAGCAGCTCTGGCTGCGTTGATGATATCTTCCTCGCTGGCATTCTTCGATCCGAAGGCAATGTTCTCGCGGATCGTGGCAGCGAATAGGGTCGTTTCCTGCAATACGATCCCGATCTGACTGCGAAGTGATTTCAATGTGGCATCCCGTATGTCGGTTTCATCGATCAGGATTCGCCCGGAGGTGGGATCGTAGAACCGGGGAATCAGGTTAATGATCGATGATTTGCCTGAACCGGTGGTACCCAGCAGGGCAATCTTCTGGCCGGGCTGCACATCAAAGGTCACATCCTTGAGGATCTTGTTTTTTCCGTACCCAAAGGTAACATTTTCAAAGCGGACCCGCCCCTTAATCTTGCGCATTGGTTTAGCATTCGGGGTATCTCTCACGTCGGAAACAGTATCGAGGACATCGAAGATACGCTCCGATGCTGCCCCGGCAATGGCGACTGCCGGGATGATCATTCCCAGGCGGCGGATGGGATCGACCAACTGCCCCAGGTAGCTGATGAATGCTACCACTTCGCCGATGGTCAGGTTGCCGTCGATGACCTGGCTGCCGCCGTACAGGACGATCGCGACGGTTCCCAGGTTGGCGATGAGGAAGAGCAGCGGAACGTTGACTGCCTGCATGCGTGCTGACCGGTTTGAGAGGTTGAACCAGTGTTCATTTTCCTTTTCGAACCTGGAAATCTCGGCGTCTTCCTGCGCATAGGCTTTCACCACGCGGTTGCCGCGCAGATTTTGTTCCACTGCCGTGGTCAGCACCGCAAGCTGTTTTTGTACCAGCAGTGAAAGCGGTCGAAAACGGATGCCAAAACGGACTGCCTGAATGACGAGGAAAGGGATAGTGATCAGGATTAATAAAGCCAGCCTGTAATCCATGACGAGCATGATCACCAGGGTAATAATCAACAGCAGAACCGCTTCGAGAATGCGCAGCGTCGCCCGCCCGGTTAGAAAACGAACCCGTTCCACGTCCTGGATGGCGCGGGAGAGGAGTTCGCCTGTCTCGGATTGATCGTGAAACGAAAAGGAAAGGTGGGTCAGCTTTTTTTGAAGTTCATTGCGCAGATCAAAAGCTACGTTTTGCGAGGCAACTTCACTCCACTTTCCCTGAAAATAATTCAAAACGCCTTTGAGCAAGGTGAGTCCGAGCAAAGCCAGCACGGACCACGCCAGCACCTTCAGGTTCTTTCCCTCAATACCAGTGTCGATAATCCAGCGCGTAAATTGCGGAATGAGTGCATTGAGCGCCAGTATACCGAGAAGCGAAAGATAAGCCCCGGCTGTTTGTTTCCAGTAGGGAACCAGGTATCCGTAAACCCTTTGCAGAACTTTTAACAAGGGTGTGGCGGGTTTGGGTAGTGGAACATACTGTTCCGTGAAATGGGCTGCAGGCATTTTTGCGCGTACTCCACAATTCCTAGAATACTACAAATTGCCAGAATGGATTAATTGACACACATATGGTCAAATGTCACCAAATCTCACTCCGTTTGTTATAGGAGGATCTTTTGTCCTGTCAGGGCATACGCAATGGAGATTGGGCTGACCTGTTGTTGGAATTTCTCCAACACCATCTGGTAGTGATGCATATTCCACAGTTCTTCAGGAATGCGGCCGATCTCGTGCATATGCGTGATCACAAGGCGCTCGGGGTTCAGCAATGAGAAGAACTGGATGAAGGCATCAAGAAATGGCGGATAGGCCTCCAGTGCCTTGCCTTTTCCCAACCATAAGTGGGCAAAGGAACCATCCAAATGCCCAAGGAGAGGGAACTGGGCATAGTCGTAATTGCGAATGTCACCGGGGAATAACCAGCGCTTGCCGTTGAATTCCGCCAGGTAACCCAATTCTGGTACGCCGTAGATTTCCCTGATGTGCAGCCCGTTGAAAGGAGTGAGTGTCAACCCCCTGATTTTTATCGGGATTCCCGGCCAGGCAGTGATGATCCGTTCCCGCGGCAGCGAGACATTATCGAGAATCAATTCCAGCATAAACTCAGGGATGACCCATTGGATGGGTAGATCCTGCAGCGCACGCAGTAATTGCAGATCGAGGTGATCATTGTGCCGGTGCGAGAGCACGATCATTTCAAGGGCGGAAAGATCAGCGGCAAGATCAAGGTCATGCTCTGCGCGGATGCGGTGCATCAGGCAGTAGGGATCGATTGCCCAGTGTACCCCTGCTGTACACAGGAGGTAGTTGGCGGCGTAGATCATCCAGGCGGCATCTTCGCTGTTCTGTGAATGCCAATCGGAGATGAACTTGCGCCAGAGGAATGGGTATTCTTCTCTGGCGCGTGCGATCAAACCTGAAGTAGAGGTTGTAATGGGATCGGATTGTGGATTAAGCATAGTATTTTTCGATGAAGGCTTCTACTTCACTGATGGGGCGGTTGAATGGTCCAACGCGTTCAACCTTTAAACTGGTAACAGCGGCCGCCCATTTACCGGCTTCACGAGGAGGAAGGCTCAGACGCTTTGTGACATAGGTGCCAACACAGGTATCGCCGCGCCCGCTGCGGCCAGCCATCGAGCTAGCATGGAAGGGATAATGATAGCAATTTCCATCTGCATAAATAAGCACACCCTCGCTGTGGGTGAGGACGATTTCCTTCGGTCCGAGAGTCGCATAGAACCGGGCGGCTTTTTCGATATCTGTCTCACCGGTCAGATATGCTGCCTCCACAGCATCGGATTTGAGGATATCCAGATTTCTTAAAACATCCGGCATCTCACCCCAGGGTTCGTAAACGAGAGCCTGATCGCGTACCACCCGTACAAACCCCTGCACGTCGGCAGAGAGTAGGACGCCGTTTCTTTTTCGAATGGTTGAAAAGAATTCAGGTTCCACCTCGCCGCGCAAAGATGGACTGACCACAACCGCTTGTGCTTCCAGCCCGTCAAGGTGTTCGGATTTGATGGTACCGGCGATTCCTTTCACGTATAAATTGCGCTTGTCGACGTCCTGCGTCTTGTACTCCAGGGTCATCAGTGTGGATGAGGGGGAAAAGAATGGATAGCAGTCGATCCCGTCTGCCTGGATATTCTTTACGACATGTTCATCTTCCAGGGCCAGCCGGGTGACTACCGCGGCTCTAATTCCCAGGCGCTTACCGGCATGAGCAGCATAATTCATTCCGCCGCCGTCAACATAATGGGTACCCTCAGGGGTAATGATCGTGTCTTTGGTGTAATTTCCTGCAAAAATGATATCGTATTGTTTCGATGTGTTCGTCATGGAAAGATCCATTCTAGAAGAGTTGGATGAATAGGGGAATGCCGCTGCTCAAGAGCCAGTAAATACCTGCAGCGAGCAGGGCTGTTGAAGGGATGGTGAACAACCAGGCAGACGCAATTTCACCGGCCACCCCCCAGCGGACTTTGCTGACGCGTTCGGCTGCTCCGACCCCCATGATGGCGGTGCTCACCACCTGGGTGGTGCTCACAGGTCCGCCTAGCAGAGATGCTGTAAGTATGACGATGGCGGAAGTAATCTGAGAGGCAAACCCATGTACCGGGCGAATCTTGTAGAATTTCGATCCAAGCGTGCGGATCAACTGCCAGCCGCCGATGGACGTTCCCAGGGCTATGGCTCCTGCGCAAACAAGCATCACCCAAAAGGGGACTTTAAAGGCTGGAATGAGGCCGCTGATGAGCAACCCCAGGGTGATGATCCCCATCGTCTTCTGGGCATCATTCGTCCCGTGGCTCAGTGCCAGCCCAACGGAGGTGACCACCTGCAGTTTCTTGAACACTCCATTTACACGGGGGGTTGCATTCCAGCACAGCAGGTAAACGATGTTGGCAATGATCACCCCGGCAAGGAATCCAATGATCGGGGAAGCAAACAGAGAGACCAATACCTTCCAAACACCGGCCATCCTGATCGCATCGACTCCTGCGCCAACGAAGACCGCACCGATGATCCCGCCGATGAGCGCGTGCGATGAACTGCTTGGAATTCCAAGAATCCAGGTCATGATATTCCATACAATCGCGCTTGCAAGGGCAGCGATGATCACCAGCATGTTCAGATATTGCGCTTCGACAATTTCATGACCGATGGTATTGGCGACTGCAACGCCAAAGATGAACGGCCCGCAAAATTCAGCAATGGCGGTGATCACAAGTGCGGCCCTGGGCTGGATGGCACGCGAGGAGATCATCGTGGCAACGATATTGGATGAATCATGAACGCCATTCAAGAAATCAAAGATAATGGCAAGCACAATTAAGACAATGAGAAGTGGAGTCATACAGTACCTTATGTTGTCTTGACCACAATGTCTGCCAGGGCGTTGGCAGCTTCATCCCCGCGGTCGGCGGCATTGCTCAGGTGCCTGTAAACTTCACGCAGCTTGAGCATGAGCACCAGTTGTTTCACGTCATCAGTTTCAACGAACATGGCTGCCAGGGCTTCACGATAGACGTCTTCAACTTTATTCTCGAGTGCTTTTGCCCGCTGGGCATGTTCGGCTGCGACACCGGGATGATCCTGAAGCCTTTCTACACCTCTCAGGATTTCAAAGGTGGCATCTCGCAGCAGAGAACAGATTCGCACCATATAATTCGTCGGACGAATCTTGAAGATTTCGATTTCATTCATCGTACTATATGCATAATCCAACACATCGTCCACTGCACGTGATAAAGCGAAAATATCTTCCCTGTCAAAGGGGGTGATGAAGGTACGGTTGAGTTCGTCAATCAGGATGCGGCGTGATTCATCGGCTTCTTTTTCCTTCGCGGTCAATTTTGCAGCCAGTTCCGGGGTCGGATCCAGAAGATATGCTTTGAGAAAATCCATGCCTTCCAATGTGATCGATGCCTGTTCGTGTATGAGGTTGATGAAAACGTTGCGGCGTTTTTTGAAGATCTTGAACATGTTTCTTTCCTCCTGCTTTTAGAGTCTTTCAACACACTCGGTGTTGGCTAAAACTTCCATTCCCAGCCGGATTTCATCCAGGGTCAAGTCCGGTGCAACTTCGAGGGTGCGGTAAGCGGTGGCGGGCAAATAATGGGCAATCATTCCAAAATCTACGTCACCGGTACCCGGCTGTTGGTGGTCCATAATTCCCTTCACATCGTGAAGATGAGTGCCGATGATGCGTTTTCCGAAGCGTTTGAGCCATTCTTCGTGTTCAAAAATACCCAGTGCCCCCAGAGTTTGTGCGTGACCGCTATCGTATTGGAATCCGAACCAGCTTTCTTTGCATAGATTCATCAATTCTTCCATCTCATCGATGATGGGAATGTCGTAATACCGGTATCGATTTTCCAGTCCAATCCACAAGCCGCTAGGGCGTGCACATTCGATGATTTCGCTGACGCTTTTCAAGACCTGGTCGAAATGCGGGCGCGCCAGTTCTGCCCTGTGAGCGATCATCTCATTCTTTAGTGTTTCATATTCGGGGGTGTTTTTCAACCCCTTGCGGTACATTTCCCTTAACTTACGATCTCTGAAGCGGTCGGTTACGATCATTCCGGGGTGGATGACCACCGTTTTTGCTCCCAGGCTGTAGGCCGTGTCTATGGATGCTTTGACGATATCCACACCTTTAATCCGGCGGGTTTCGTCAAGCGAAGAAACCTGGTAATCATTAACCTTGAAATCATCCATCGTATAGACCGCCGGGCAGGGATCATGCACGGATGAAATATAGAAACGGTTTTTTTCCCATTGATCGAAGAGCTCAGGAATCACTTTGTGATTTAGCTCAAAGCGCCCAAAACCGGCTTTGCGGGCTGCCGAGAAGGTCTCGTTAAAGGGCATTTTCTGATCGACACCCCACATCGTCGACAAGGCGGCATCGTACATGACAACCGGTTTATTGTCTTCAACAACCACGGGTATTGATTTTTCTACACCGTGATAGATATCAAGCAGCTCACTTAACCGGCCGATAGAGTGATCCGGCTTAAGAATCAGGTGAGCATCTTTTTCCGGTTCATAATCATCGGGGTCGAATTCGTCGTCGAAATAGCCTGCAGCGTTGATAATCACGGCCTCGCCGTAGTTCGATTGTCGTGCTCCCAACAGGTCCCTTGAGGGGCGGTCACCGACATATGCACATTCCTGCGGCTGAACCCCAGCCTGCCGCGCAGCTTCAAGGAAGAGTGAAGGGTGTGGTTTTCGTCTGCCGAATACCGCAGAGAGAATGACACACGAAAAGAGATTAGTCAGATTGTTTTCAGCAAGGATTTGATGACCCTCTACTGATGAAGTAGTGTTGCTGATCAATCCCAACTTGTACCCGCGCTGCGAGAGTTCAAGCATGGTACTGGCCATGTCTGGCAGCAGGTGTTTGACATGTGATTCGCGCCACAGCTGGTTGATCTTTACCGCGTTTTCCTGTATGAAGGATTTTGGATACTCGGGAAGCAGGAATCTTGTCCACAATTCGGCTTCAGAAAGCTCAAGGTATGCGGGTTTGCTCCATTTACGGTAAGCTTTCTCGCCCTTGCGGATGCGGGCTGAAAACTCTTCGACGGAACAATTCTCGCCAAGGAAGGCGATCAGTTCCTCGATCTTTCCGGGATCGCGGCCGTTCTGATCCTCCGAGACTCGAAGGGTACCGCCAATGTCAAAAAAAATGGCTTTAATGGTTGGTTCCATGTTTACTCGTTTCTACCAGGAATATTGTTATGAAGATAATAAGGGCACCTGTAAAAGATCGCTGAAGTTATCAATATACACGTCAGCGACAGCATGCTTTTCATAATTGAATGCGATCGTCTTGAATCCAACCGCGCGGGCTCCTTCGAGTTCGTAAGCCTTGTGACCGACAAATACAGCCTCGCTTGGTTTGAGGCCGGTCTGTTGGATGGCTTCCTCGTACATGATGCGATTGGGTTTTCGTACCCCGATCTCTTTTGAACTGATCACCACGTCCCATACCTGTCCAAATCCGTATTGGTCGAACCAGTTCAATTTTCTTGAAAAGGGCATGGCCGTATCGGTGATGATTCCTAGAATATATCCTTTCTCTTTTAATTTGTTAATCGTTTCTGGGACCCCGCTGAAGATGGCAACGGTATCATCGTCTTTACTGATCGCAGCCATCCCCTCCTGAATATCCTGCTCATCCTCTATACCGTATAAACGAATAACTTTTTCGTAGTAATCATGGCGTTTGATCTGTCCCGAGAAAGCCAGGTCTTTCAATCTTGATCTTTCTGATTCGAAGTCTGGTGCAGGTTGGATCTTTTTACCTGAGAGGAAAGATTTCAAGTATTTATCCCTTTCAGGCCGGTGATAGAGGATGTCACCAGCGTCAAAGAAGATCGCCTTGATCGATTTATTTTCAACAGGGTGGTTGTTTTGTTTGCTGCATTGCATGTCCGCTTCGAGAATCGGCAGCAATTCGGTCATGGAGTGGATAATAGCGTCGGGAACCGCGCCTTCATCTTTTTCACCGTCATCATAGATATGCCGGATTTGCAGTGCCAGCCTGAATCCAGCTTTGCGTGCTCCCAGGACGTCACGATTGATTTTATCACCTATGTAGGCGCAGGCACTGGTGGGCAGGTTGGCAAGCCTGGCGGCGTGATAGAAAATTGCAGGATCGGGTTTTCGCCTCCCATATTGAGAAGAAAGCACGATTGGAGAAAAGTATTGTGAAATTTGATAGTTTTCCAGAGTTTGTGGTACCTGGGTAAGACTCTGGGTATTGCTGATGCATCCGATCTTTAAACCCATCTGCTGGATGGCTGCCAGTACTTCAGGGATTTCTGGCCGAAGTTCACGTAAGTAAAATTTTGTTTCATATATATACGAAAGTTCTTCAGAAATTTGTTGCAGCGCAACCGGGTCGATTGGCAGGTTTGTAAAAACATATTTTGACCAGATTTCGAATGTTGACAATTCGATTTGTGAGGTTAATGTCCACTTGCGATAAGCTGTAATTCCTGCAGAGATCAAGTCCGTTAATTCCTGGTCATTCTGAGGCAGCAAAACTCCAGCACCCTGCAGACATTCGCGGAAGTAGTGCACCTGATTCAGGCGAAATTCTTTCGTAAATCGGAAGTTCTCGATTGTACCGCCGACGTCAAAGAATATCGCTTTGAGTTCCATCATGTATCTCCAATAAAAAGATAATTGCTCTTTACAAATTACCGATGATCGTATTTCCGTTCCGGTCTTCAGGCACGGACTCTTTCGAATCCGTGCCCGAATTTATGGCCGGTGATTTGAACTGATTATTCTGCCAGATTGAGTAGATAGAAATCGCGCGCCTCGACCAGATGGTCATAGGCATATTGCTCTGCAATCAACCAGGTCATTGTCTGAATTTCATCGAGGGTCTTTTGACCTTCGGGAACCACGTAGGTTGAATCGGGGAAGAATGTACCGAACTTCGCCCAGGGATCGCGCCCTTCTTCACTGGAGATGTACTTGATCCACAGTTTGGCAGCGTTGGGGTGAGGTGCCTGGTTGAGAATGCCCAGGTAACTCTGACTTTGAATACCAACGATGGGGGTCATTCCCCAGCAGGGTTCGAATGCCAGATTGCCGTCCAGAACGTCAGGATAGTTGGAATAGGATCCCAAGGCCATGTAGCTTTCAGTCATGCCCGGGGTAGCGAAAGCGGAATCGACTTCGTCTCCACCCGATTCGGGAATGGGGCCGTTCTGTGCAAACCGCTTAAGCCATAACCATCCGGCATCCGGTGTGTCTTCATCCAGAACAGGTTCGCTTCCGTACAACGCGACATAAGCAGCTTTCATTTCGTCTGGATGTGCGACAATTGTGATCAACTTGCTGAGGGTGGAAGCATCGTTCAATGGATCTTCGATGAAGATCTTGCCTTTCCATTCCGGCTGGGTGAGTTCCCAGATGTTGGTGATCGGGCAGGTATCATTGAGTTCGGAGTTATATGCCCAAACACTGGTTCCCAGGCGGCTGAACAGCAAAGGCTGGGTATATTGTTCAGGAGTGACCGCTGCAGTACTGTCAGGCACAAAGCGCCAGACATAATTCTTAGGCAGGACATTACCGACGAGTTCCGCGCCGCCGCTGCTTGCCCAGACATCACCGGTGAAGGCACCGGCCTTCTGTTCTTCCACGGTCTTCAGCAGCACATCGTCGCCACCCAGATCGAACGCCTGAACCTTGATTTCAGGATATTTCTCCATGAAACCTTCGGCAGCCTTTTCCACTTTAGAGGAGTTGGCATAAACGAGGAGTTCTCCTTCCGCTTTGGCGGCGGCTTCGATGGCGGCCCAGTCTTGTTCACCTGTATCATACTGACCAAGCTGGTTTGCTTTCAGCCATTCTTCCTGTGCTGAAAGAGGGGCTTCGGTGGCTGCAGCTGGTGCTTCGGTACCTGCTGGAGCTTCAGGTACATTAGCAGGAGCTTCTGTAGCCTGTGTACAGGCCGCCAGGAAGCTGATGACGAGAATGATTGTTATAACTCTTAGTAACGCTTTCATTTACCTTCCTCCTTTTTGAATTTGACCTTTTTTTGAATTCCAAATCATACCGACCGATTTTTTCCGTTTTTCTCCTCCTTTTTTCCAGAGTCTCTCGCTACTGGAAAAATATGTCAGGCCATTAATGGGTGATCAAATTGCCACTGGCCTTATCATACAAATTGATGTCATCCTTTTTGAAGGTTAACCAGATCTTTTGGTCCATTTGGAGTTTGCTGACGCCAATTTCTTTTATTGTTAATTCCGTATCACCTTTGCGTGCAATGATCGTGGTGTCGGCACCGGTAGGCAGCACTGAATAAGTGATGAATTCAACACCACCATCGATGGCATGAGTGCTAACGCTGATATCTTCCGGTCGGACTCCGACCACCACATCACCAGTATGATTGAAAGTTGGCACGGGTATATTGAATTTCCCAAGGTCCACCAGATCAGGTCCTGCAATCCAGCCTTCCAAAAGGTTAACCTTCGGATTGCCGATAAAGTCAGCCACGAAGAGATTGGCAGGGTAGTGATATACCTTGTCAGGAGTATCCATCTGTTGAATGACGCCTTCTTTCATGACGGCGATGTTGGATGACATGGTCATGGCTTCAAGCTGATCGTGGGTCACGTACACGGTCGTGGCGTCTGAGATGTGATGCAAACGTTTGAGCTCCGTGCGCATGTCCATACGTAGGCGGGCATCGAGGTTCGAAAGCGGTTCGTCCATCAAAAACACTCGCGGGCGATAAGCCAGCATACGGGCAAGGGCGATACGCTGCTGCTGTCCGCCGCTCATTTCGCGCGGGTAACGATCCTCATAACCGCTCATCTTGACTTCAGCCAACGATTCGGTGACACGTTGTTTCATTTCTTCCTTAGACAGTTTTTGAATCTCGAGAGCAAAGGTCATATTCTTGTAAACAGTCATATGAGGCCACAGGGCATAATTCTGAAATACAAGTCCAAGTTCACGCTGTCCGGAGGGGATGGAGATGCCTTTTACGTGTGAATAGACCAGTTTGTCACCGATATAAATTTCGCCTTCATCCGGATCTTCAAGCCCCGAAATGCAGCGCAGTAAGGTGGTTTTACCGCAGCCTGACGGCCCCAAAAGGGTGAGAAACGTTCTGGGTTCAATGGTGAGGGAAACGTCGTTGACAGCAATGACATCTCCAAATTTTTTTGTAAGGTTCTTGATTACAATTGTGGTTTCCATGTTCTCCTCTTTTTACATTCCCAGCCCTTTTTTCAGGCTGCCACCGCGGAAGCGGCTGATAATGAAATTTCCGATCAATACCAGGAAGATAAGGATCAAGATGACAGCGTCAGCTTGCTGTTCATTTCCGTTCTCGATATAGCGCATGGTCATACTGGCAAGCACTGCAGTTGTGGGTGTCACCAGCAGGATGATCAGCGACAACTCACGCATGGTGGATATGAAGTTGAGCAGGAATCCGGATACGAATCCTGTGCTGGTGAGGGGGAAGATGATTCGGATAAACCGCCTCCAGGGTGAGGCGCCAGCGATTGCGGCTGCTTCTTCCAGTTCTTTACTTACCTGAAGCATGGCTGAGACGCCAGTACGGGCGGAAAACGGCAGATGTTTTGCTACCGACACCACTACCAGCAGGGCAAAGGTGCCGTAAAGCGGCGGAATGGGCCCGACCGATTTGGTAAACATGGAAATATAAACGGCACCAAACGCAATTCCCGGAATGACGTATGGTATGAAAGCCATTTGTTCCACCCACTTTGACAGGCGTGTTCCGCGGCCTTTTACAATGGCGTATCCGAGAATGACGCCGAATATCGAGGTAAAAAGGGCGGTGAGCAACGAGAGTCGTATGGAGTTCCAGGCACCAAGATAGATCTTTGGGTTGCGCAAGACACCGGGTTCGCCGTTGTTGATTGATATATCGCCCTTTCCGATCCAATGCGCCAGGGTGAAATTGCTAAGGCTGTAGTCACCTGTGCGTAACATGAAGGTACTGTAGAGCAGAACGACCAGAGGGAGGACGGCGATGAGGAATTGAAAGACCACTACCAGGCCGGTCAGTAATCCTTTGAAATTGCGCAATTTTACCTTCTGCGACATAAAACCACGCCCACCGATCGTTTCATAACTCTTGCGCGTGCCCACCAATTTTTGATTTAGCATGATGGTTGTCATGGCAAAGAGGATCAGGACAATGGCCAGCACAAACCCGTCACCATAGTTGCCGATGCCTGTATTGGATCGCAGCATGGTCGAAAGGGTGTAGTACTTCACCGGAACACCTAGAACATTCGGTCCGCCAAAAGTACCCATGGTTTTGGAAAAAGTCATAATAAAGCCGGAGGCAATTGCAGGAACCACGAGCGGGAAGGTAATCTTGCGCATGATGCGCCACCGTCCTGCGCCTGCCAGTTCCCCTGCCTCTTCCAGTGACGAATCGATGGAAAGGAGCGCTGCTGACACAAACAGGAAAAAGAACGTGTAGTAGTGTAGTCCGCTACTCACAATGATGGGAATCGGACCGTAGGCAAGCCAGTCTGGAGGCGGTGTGCCCAGGATATACTCCAGCAGCCCGGGTGTACCGCCTGTGGTTCGATTCTTGAAGATCACCGTCCAGGCCATGGCGATCGTCCAGGAAGGCATAATATACGGAATCGTTGCCAGCATGTGGATGGTATTGCGTCCGGGCATATCCGTGCGCACCACCATCCAGGCCATTAACCCGCCAATGACGAGTGCGAATGCCGTAGCACCCAGAGAGACCACGATCGAGTGCAGCAGCGGCTCGTAGGTCATGATTTTGGCGATCTTGCTTGTCAGCATTCTCACCCAGTGATACCAGGTGAAATCGCCAACTTCCGCGTCCTTAATCACCCTCAGGTCAATATCTTGCACGGTAATGGTGGTTGTGATCATTCGATATAGTGGAATGATGACCAGATAGACCATTACCGCCAGCATGATGATCGAAAGGATTACATGCGGAGTGGTCAACCAGCGCAGGAATCTGCGCATGATTGCGGTCCATTTTTGTGAAGCGGATAACCTTGAATCTGATAATACTGCCATCTGTTTTCACCTCTTTTGCTCTTAATAAGGACTGCAATGGATCTTCAATAGCTTTGAGTTGGAGACAGGTTCAGCGTTGTTTATGGATAAGATTAATCACCATTCGAGTTCAATAATTTCAATTGTTCCCGCAGAGAATCAAGTTTATCGAGGATGGGCATGATGTTCGATTGTTCTTCGCCGGCTACCGACAGCAGCAGGGCATTGATCACGGTCATCGGAACGACCAGGGAGTGAAATTCGCCGACCGGCCCGCGGCGGGCTGCCAGAATGACGTCAGCGCTTTCGCCAAGGAGTACGTCCAGGGTATCGGTGAGCATGATCACCGGACAGCCGGTCTTTTTGCCGTAATCGAGAACCAGTTTCAATGCCGGATTCTGATCAAAGAAGCAAATGACAAAAAGCAAATCGTCTTTGGTCAAAAGCAAGAGCGGCTCCAGCAGTTCCCGCCCTGATGCTTTGAGAGGTACGACGTGCTTGCCGAAGCGGTGCAGCCTGATTTCCATCAGGTCGACGAGCGAGATCGAAGGACCAAGACCAAAAACAAAAATCCGCTGGTGTGAACGAAGCAGGTCCACAGCTTTTTTCATTGCCTGGCGGTCAATGGATTCCAAAGCCTGGGTGAGGTAGTCAATTTCGGTTGCCGTGGTGCGTTCGAATATATCGCCGCCCTCGCGCATCTCGTTGAGCCGGCCGCGCAGGCGGGTGGAGTGGGTGACACGCTGGCGGAAGTTCTGCTGGAGCACGGATCGCATGGCAGGATAACTGCTGAATCCCAGCGTCCGGGCAAACCGGACCAGGGTGGCCTCACTGAGATCAAGCCGTTTGGCAATTTCACCGGCAGAAAGGAAAGCCGATTCTTCCTGGTTTTTTCGCAGAAAATTGGCAATGCGCTTCTCGCTTTTGGTCAGGTGATTGAATTGTTCGCTGATCAACAAGCTGAAATCGATGTTCTTGGGGATATTTTCATCACTCATCTTTGAGCCCTGTATATTCAGTTATAAAAAGAGGGAAGGTAGCAGGAATTTAAAAGATGCAATATTACTTGCATTTGAAACAGTATACAGCAAATAAAAAATGGATGCAAGAATAATTGCAAAATGATGATTCATAGCTGAAACTTACCTTTTTTCATGCTTCCAAGATTTGTTGGATTTCGGGCGTTATCCAGAAGGCTGCGTTCGTGGTATCCACAACCATGTCGCACAACAACATTTGCGGGCGGTAGATTTCTTCCGCCATGATGAATTGTTCCCTAAAATAGCGGTTGAGGAAATAAATCGGGTCGTATTTCTTCCGGTAGTCCATATCTCGTTTCCATTTGCGTTTGAGGCGGATATCGTCCTCGGTCAAATAGACTACTTTTATATCGATCAAGTACGCAATCTCCGGCAGAAGGAAAGGAAAATTGCCTTCCATGAAAATCACGTCTGCGGGTTCCACGGTGAGCAGTGAGCAACCGGGCTTAAGTGTACCTTCGAGGTCGTGGCTGGATGTGGCGCTGACGAAATCGTACCTTGGGATACGAATACGTTTCCCGCTGCAAATATCAATCAGTGCCTGCTTGAACAGGTCGTAATGGAGAGCTTCCATACCGCGTGAATCGATTCCATGTTCCTCGCGGTAATCGCGGTCGGTGAGAAAGTTATCCATCTCGATGGAAGTGACATGCTTGCCTGCGCTTTTAAAATGATCATAAAGCCGTGATACGATCTCGGTTTTGCCTGCAGCGGTTTGACCGGCGATTGCAATTAGAATAGGCAATCCTTTCTTTTCGGACAATTTCTTTACGGCTTCGATGAAACACTGATCTATCTTTGTGTTAGCTGCCTGGAATGCTTTATACCCGATACTCTGCATGTGGCTGAAAACCTGACGGTGATCGGGAAATTTCCGCCAGGGCTTACCGCCCAGGTAAGCCGTGATTTCGGGGGTAAAGTAATCAGTGCGGTGGAGGAAATAGAATCCGCGGATGTCAAAATAGAAATGCCGGTTGATCCATTCGACGGGGTAGATATCCCAAACCAGGCCGCAAGCCAGCATGCGCGAGAGGGTTAGGATCTGCTCGTCCATTACCATACGTTTTCCCTCGTAGGGTTTGAGCTGGATCGATTCATAGTATCCGATGTCGTTAACTTGCTTTTCAATCTCGCCCATCGGAACCGGTACTACAGATTCCCATCCCTCAGCGGGGATAAGCCCTTCCAGGGCGTAGCGGAATTCATATAATTCCATATCCTCAATTCCCGGGCACACCGGCTGTAATTTGGCATAGAGTTGTTTTGAAAATTCGTTGTTGTCGACCTGGATTGGTTTCGTCATGGATGTCTATGCTCCGTATTTTGAAATTCGCCCGGCATGTGCGAGGGCAAGCGGCATGACGTATGTTGCGGGGATCACTCCCAGGCCGCCCCTGGCACAGGCTCGCTCTCCAAATTCAGCAATACCCTCTGGCCGGCAGCAGGCTGCATTAAGCAGCAGCGGTACCGGATGCCAGCTGTGTGAACGCAGCAATGCCGGTGATGAATGATCACCGCCGATGATTACCACGTCGGGCTGCAGCGCCAAGAGACGTGGAAGCAGGGCATCGAATTCCTCGATGGCTTTTACTTTGCCAAAAAAGTCACCGCTTTCACCGCAGGTATCTGTCTTTTTATAATGCAAGTAAAAGAAATCAAAGGTTTGCCAATATTTTTCGAGGGCAGTGAATTCGTCCGCGAGAGTTGTACCCTTGACTGGTAGTACCTGCATGCCAGCCAGCCTGGCTACCCCGCGGTACATCCCGTTGACCGCAATTGCGGCAGGATTCAGTTTGTAGATCTCCTGGAACGTGGGCAGGGTAGGGAACCTGGCGAAACCGCGCAGCAGAATCATGTTTGCTGGTGATTGATCTGACAGCAGGTCGCGTGCGCGCGACAGGAACTCATTGACTGCGGCTGCGGTCTTTTCTGAACCGGGAGTGTTTGCCTTGATGGTCAATGGTGCAGTCCCTGTGATGAGGGGGTCTGAATCCGTGAGGTCCGCTTCGTACCCGCTGCCGCGCAGGATGAAGGCAAACCGGTGTTCCTTTACCGGTTCGATGAAAAGCTCGACACCTTCAACTTTAATCGTGCGCAGCAGTTCTACCATTTTTTTACTTACTTCCGTAGGCAGACGTCCGGCACGGCGGTCAGTCAGTAAGCCGTCATGGTCGATCGTGCAAAAATTTCCGCGTGCAGCCACGTCATCAGGGCCAACCTCGAAATCCACACCAAGGGCTTCGAGCACACCGCGGCCGATCTCGTTTTGAATCGGATCATAACCAAAGAGTGCCAGGTGTCCGGGTCCGCTGCCGACGGTAATCCCCGGGCCGGCGGGCTGGGTTAGTCCAAGGGTCGAACGCGCGGCCAGGGCATCCAGATTTGGGGTAAACGCCGTTTCAAGTTCAGTCTTTCCGCCTGGTTCCTGGGGTAATCCACCCAGGCCGTCAAGGATGAGCATGGCGATTTTTGTCTGAGATGGAACCGTTTGGTTTCGAAAGAAGGATTCAAACATGGTATTTCCTGTTTTCTTCTAATGTTGATTGGATTCTTTGCCTTGTGCTGCGGTCAGGCGGGCTTCCAATGCGGGAGTGATCCAGATGGCAGCGGACGTGGTGTCGACAAGCATGTCGCAGACTTCCAATAAAGGCCGGTAAACTTCTTGAGCTCGCAGGAACTGGGTTCTGAAATACCGGTTGCAGAAATAGACCTGGTCGTATTTCTTACGGTAATCGATATCCCGGCGCCATTTTCGTTTTAACCGCACAGGGTCATCGGTCAGGTAGACGATCTTAACCCCAATCCTCTTTGCGATCTCGGGCAGGTGAAATGGAAAATTGCCTTCAAGGAAAATAATGTCTGCCGGTTCGATGAGCAGGGGTGTTTCACCGCTGCGCAGGTTTCCTTCAAGATCGTGACTGGAGGTGGTGGTGAGAAAATTGTAACGAGGGATACTGACAGGTTTTCCCTCAAGGATTTGCTGCAGGCTTTGGCGAAAGAGATTGAAATGGATGACATTTTGATCGAGCACCTTTCCGTCGCGGAATTCCCCGTCCTTGTAGAAATTGTCCATCTCGATGGAAGTGATCGTTTTTCCAGAACAGGAGAGTGTGCTGCGCAGCCGATCCACGATTTCGGTCTTGCCTGCGCCTGATGGACCGGCGATCGATAATAAGAAGGGGGTCCCGCTGATCCTGATCAGTTTTTCGAGAATACCGATGAAGGCCTGATCGACTTCGCGGTTGGCTGAAGCAAATTCCCTGAAGCCGACGTCCTGGCAGGCATCTAATTCTTTCTGCCTTTTTTCGAATTCAAGGAATGGTTTCCCACCAAAATGGGCAGTGATTTCCGGGGAGTCATAACGGGTGCGTACGAAGAACAGAAAACTGCGAATATCAAAATAAAACAATGAATTGATCCATTCGGGAGAATAGATGCCCTCGACTAATCCTTTGAATAATGTCTGGGTAAGGGAAGCAATCTTTTCATCCAGAACGATGCGGTTCTCTCTTACCGGTTTCAATTGGATATTTTTAAAGAAATCAACCTGGCTGATGCGGTTTGAAATTTCCTCTCTTTTTAAAACAGGAACGGCATTCCAACCGGATGGCGGGGTGAGGTTATCGAGAGCGTAATCAAATTCGTACCATTCCAGCTCGGTAATGCCTGGATGGATCTGATGCATTCTTGCAAAAAGATCCTTGGAAAAGGCTGTATGGCCACTGAAAATGGAAGGTTCGCTCATTTTATCCTTATTGATAATACTGACCATCACCTCGAACGAAGGCATCATATGCCTTTTTGATCCTGGCGTAATTTCCATCGCGATCTAGAGCGATCCCGCGGCCAATGCCGGTTACAACTTGTCCGATGCCAATATTTGCCATCGACTGTTCCAACTTTTCAAGCAGCGCAGGGGCGCTGCCTGGTTCTGTGCTGCGGCCGTCGAATATCAGGTGCAAATAGACCTCATCCAGCCCGTGATCACGGGCCATTTTCAACAAGGCCAGGGGATAATCGATGGAGCCGTGGGAGCTTTTTTCTGTCAGCAGGCCGATCAGGTGAAGGCGGGTTTGGCGTTCCTTGACCCCGTCGATGGCTTGGAGGAAGATGGTGTTTTGATAGAACGAACCATCGTTCAGCGCATTGTCGAGCCGTACGTCGTCTTGAAGAACGACGCGTCCGGCGCCGATATTCAGATGACCGGCTTCCGAGTTTCCGGTTTTACCGCTTTGTAGCCCAACAGCATCTCCGGACGCTTCCAGCCTGGCACAACCGTATTGCTGTATCAATCCATCCCACACGGGAGTATTGGCGAGGAAAATGGGATTCGAGTCATCAGACTTGCCAATTCCCCAGCCGTCGAGGATGATAAGCAAGACCTTCTCTTTTTCGTCTTCGCTGCGGTCGGGTAAAAGGTTCACACCCGTCATGGAAGGGGGAATGTTAATTCCGAGAAGGTGCAGGATGGTCGGTGCAATGTCTGCCAGTTTTCCATCTACAGGTTTTTGTTGGTGACTTCCTTTGGAATCGATCACGATCAGCGGAACCGGATTTGCGGTGTGGGAGACATGAGGTTTCCCTTCAGCGGTGAAGAGCTCTTCGAGGTTGCCGTGATCTGCCGTGATGAGTATTGTGTACCCGGCAGCTTCAGCGGCTTTTACCACTTCTCCCAGGTGGATGTCGACGGCTTCAGCGCACTGGATCTTTGCCTCTCGGTTCGCAGTGTGTCCAATGACATCTCCGTTGGCAAAGTTGGTCACAATCAGATCGTAATCTTTACCTGCTGCTTCAATGACTTCTTTAGAAACCTGCGAAAGGCTCAATTCAGGTATTGTGTCGAAAGGGACACCTTTTGGAGAAGGTACTCGTTTATCTTCTTCGGCCGCGAAAGACTGGTGGTTGCCGCCATTCAGAAAAAAAGTTACGTGTGCGAATTTTTCCGATTCCGAGCAGTGGAACTGCCGCAGGCCAGCCTTACTGGCAGTTTCTGCCAGGGTATCCTCAATGAGCGAGGGCAGGAACGCCACGGGGAGGTCTTTGAATTTCTCATGGTAAAGGGTGAGAATGATGAAATTCAATGGGGAAAGGTCGCACCGCTCAAAATGAGAAAATTCCGGATCGGTGAACGCTTCGGTGAGTTCGATCTCGCGCTCACCGCGGCGGCAGCAAAAAACCACGGCATCGCCTTTCTGAAATCGGCCTAGCGGTGCGCCGGTGTGATCCACCCGCACCAGCGGTTCCATGGAGTAGTCAGTTTGTCCTGCCTCGTAAGCTTGCGATACTGCTATCGCCAGTTGCCTGCCGCCGTGTGAAAGGTTTTTTGTCATATCAGCCCTTTCGATTTCATTATTTGCACCCTGCCCTTAATACCTACCTGACATTCCGAAAAGATTATCCCTGGGTGGCTATCGTTTTGAGTTCTGCCGGACGAATGTTATCGGTGCATACGCTTGGAACGCCAGGAAATAGTTGAAGCAGTTCATTGAATTCATGGATGATCGCATCCGGTCTGTTGGCCTCATTTACTTCTTCCTGCGCCAGCTCTTCCGGACTGATCATGATGACGACCATCCCAAAACCTGCGTTTCGCGTTCCTGTTACGTCGCGCTGCAGATTATCTCCAACATAGACGCATTTTTTTGGTTCGGTACCTGCCCGGCGGGCAGCTTCCAGGTAAATTTCAGGGTCAGGTTTCCGAATGCCCATCACCGAGGAGAGCACGACGGATTTAAAATAGGGTGCCAGCCCATCCTCCTCCAGCCAATCGGGGATCTCCTGTGACGTGATCACGTTGCTAATCAATCCCAGGGTGTAGCCGCGGCGGTAAAGCTCTGAAACCACTTCCTTTCCGTTGTCTACCATCACTCTCAATCCCATGGATTGGCGGTACTGGTAGGTCAATTCACGTCCCAAGGGGGCAATGAGTTCAACCGGGAATTCAGGTGCAAGCCAGCGTGTCCATAATTCTGATTCGGGAGCCTCCTTCATATTGGCAAACGCCCACTTACGATAGATCTTGTACCGTTCGTCTACTTTCTTGATGAAAGTATCGGGGTCTTCATCGGTGCCGACCATTTCAGTGATCCGGCGCCGGGCCTGTGATTGGTGCAGCTCATTCTTGGTCAGGATGCGTAAGGTGTTCCCTACATCTAAGAAAATTGCCTGGATCTCGGAATTCATACTCATTTTCCTTTATCTGGCCTGGCGTCAGTGTGATTTCCGCGGCGGGAAAATATCCAGCAGTTCGCAGGTTTCCTTGATTACAAAATCAGGCTTGTGTTCACCTGTTGGAGGTTCCTTTTCAAGCGTTGCCGGTTCTTCGAAGAGAATCATCATGCCAAACCCGGCGGCCCGCGTTCCATCCACATCACGTACGGGATTGTCGCCCACGTATGCACACCTGGCTGGTTCAACACCGATATCACGTGCAGCCATCCAGTAGATCTCAGGATCGGGTTTGCGGTACCGAACTTTAGATGAGAGGATGACTGTCTTGAAATACTGACTCACACCGTCGCTTTCCATCCAATCCGGGATTTCGGTCTCGGTAATAGTGTTGGCAATGATTCCCAGTTTGTAACCGCGGCGGTCGAGTTCAATGATGGTATCTTTGGCATCCGGGCGCGGTACGCGGCGTCCGTCATGATCGCGCCACAAGCGCGTCAGCTTTCCAGCAAGGGGGGCAATCTTCTCAGCAGGATAATCAGGAAGCAGGTGAATGGTCCACAATTCTTTTTCGGATGCTTCGATGAGATTTTCTTTTGAGCTTTTACGGTGTTTTTTCCACCGGGCTTCCAATTTCTCAAAGAACTCAACTTCGGTTTCTGAGGTCCCAACCAATGCCATCAGGTCCTTGCGCGCCTGGGCCTGGAATTCAGGCTCTTCAAGCAGGATGCGCAACGTGTTGCCAACGTCTAGAAAGATTGCCTCGATATCGGTATTCATATGTCCTCACGCCTGAAAGTATGGAATCTTGCAAAATTACAATTGATGAAATATTACTTGCATTTGTATATATTACGTCAAATTGATGCTTATTGCAAGCCGTCCTGCATGAATGTGGGGTTTTCCTTTCATACAAGTAAAAACAAATTCCTTAAAATTTTTCAAGAATTGCCAAAGAACCCCATTTTCCTGCGATAATAGGCGAAAGGGGATGATTGGTAACAAGAAAGGAAAACATAATGCATGATCTACCATTATTGATTAATATCACTCTAGCCCTGGTCGCGGCGTTTTTCGGGGGTATTCTTGCGCGCCGTGTCGGGCTGCCGACGATTGTTGGATACCTGATTGCCGGAATCGTGATTGGCCCCTTTACCCCCGGTTTTGTGGGTGATGTGGATACCATTCAACAGTTGGCGGAGCTGGGGGTGATCTTCCTTATGTTTGGTGTGGGGCTTCACTTTTCTCTGTCACAGTTGTGGCGGGTGCGCAAAATTGCCATACCGGGTGCACTCATTCAGACCATAATTGCCACGCTTGTCGGGTTCGGATTAACCCGGTTGTGGGGTTGGAATTTGATGGCAGGGATCGTTCTGGGGCTTTCGATTTCAGTAGCCAGCACGGTAGTGCTGCTGCGCGGTTTAATGGACAACAAGCTGCTCAATAGCAGCCACGGCCAGGCTGCCGTAGGCTGGCTGGTGATGGAGGATATCCTTTCTGTTTTAATTCTGGTTTTTATGCCCGCTCTGGCTTCAAGCGGTACGGGATTTGACTGGGGGGATCTGGCGATTACCTTGTTAAAAGCGGCTGCCTTTGTAGTGATCATGTTCTTTATTGGGACGCGTTTCATTCCCTGGCTGCTGGAACGGGTCGCCCACATGCATTCACGCGAGTTGTTCATCCTGGTCGTGCTTGTAATTACCCTCGGCACAGCAATGGGTGCAGCTGAACTCTTTGGGGTTTCCTTAGCATTGGGTGCATTTGTAGCTGGAGCGATCATCAGCCAGTCGCATCTCAGTCACCAGGTGGGGGCGGATGTTTTTTCCTTCCGTGAGGCATTCTCGGTCCTGTTCTTTGTGTCTGTGGGAATGCTGGTCAACCCCGTTTTTCTATGGCAGAACCTGGGACAGGTGGCGGCGTTGTCTGCCCTGGTCATTGTTGGAAAAATGGTTATTGTCCTGCTGATGGCGTTGATATTTCCCCAACCTGTGCGTACCTTTGTGATCATCGCCTTGGGGTTAAGCCAGGTGGGCGAGTTTTCATTCATCCTGGGGCAGGCGGGATTGTCATTAAGTTTACTGACATCCAATCAGTATTCCCTGATCCTGGCAGCTTCCTTGATATCAATCACCATCAATCCCTTTATGTATCGATTGATTACCCCGTTGGAAAAGTTCCTGGAGCGGCTACCTGGTTACCGCAATAAAACCAATCAGCAAGTTGAACAGGTGGAAACAGGCGCTGACACACTTAAGGATCACGTGGTGGTGGTGGGTTATGACCGTGTGGGAAAGCACATGGTAGATGTGCTGACCTCGCTTAATGTACCGCTGCTGGTCATCGAAGAAGACGTGGACCGTATTGCAGAATTAGGGCAACGGAAAATCCCCGCGCTTTTTGGCGATGCATCCAACTCGGAAGTGATGACGCATGCACATCTTGAGAAGGCACGCGTCTTGGTCAGCACCATTCCTGATGAAACTGCCACTTTACTAATTGTCACCAAAGCACACGATCTCGCACCTGAATTGACCATTGTTGCCCGTTCAGCAACACAGGAAGGGGTGGGTGACCTGGCAGACATGGGAGCAAACTATATTGTCCAGCCTGAATTGGAAGGTGGTCTGGAACTGGTTCATCACACTCTACTCGAATTAGGCTTTCCACTGCGTGAAGTACACGAATATGCCCAGGCGGTGCGCCGCGATCACTATAACATTGAAGTCACCAGTGCCGACGAGCACCGTTCGCTCGATGACCTGCTATCGGCGTTCGAAGGTATTGAGATTACATGGATGAAGCTTCAGGGCGACAGTCCTCTGGTGGGGAAGACACTGGCCGAAGCAGGCATACGTGCATTTTCTGGCGCATCTGTTGTGGCGCTGATCCGCGATGGTCAACTTTTACCCAATCCAAAATCCGTTACTGTTTTTGAAGTGGGTGACCGGCTGGGAATCATTGGCGAAAAGGACCAGATCGAGACTGCCAGGGAGTTGATCTGTAATGAGGCTCCCTGCGGTACCGAGTAATACGCTTTGGGGGTTCATTCATCTCAAGGTCACAGGTAATCCTCCTGCTCGCAATTACAAGTATCGCAAGCAGGAGGTTTTTGTATCCTGCTCGTGGTTTTCTACTGCTGTTTTTTTCTCCGTAGCAAAAAACTCCGCGTTGAATTGAGGATGAAAATCACTATAATGGTATTAATCGCGACAATACAGGGAGGTGTCGTAATACGAAATTCAGTTCATCTATATTCGAAAGGAGAAAACATGGGTCATAAAAGATTGATGCTCGTAGTTGCTTTTGTTTTGATCGCCACAATGCTGCTCTCATCGTGCGCGAAAACCGGCGACAAACAGCTTGAAGTCTTTTCATGGTGGACAGGTGGCGGTGAAGAAGCCGGATTGAACGCCATGATCAAGATCTGGGAGGAGAAGTATCCTGATATCGAATTTGTGAACGCCGCGGTTGCAGGAGGTGCCGGCTCAAACGCCAAGGCAGTGCTTGCCACCCGCTTATCAGCGGGCGATCCACCTGATTCCTGGCAGGGTCACGCAGGCCAGGAGTTGATTGGAAC
>Ga0116191_1000172_pt1 | contig 63122 bp, 37 predicted proteins | sample AD_UKC111_MetaG_FD_89897 | JGI IMG/M metagenome (GOLD analysis project Ga0116191, IMG submission 89897) | Active sludge microbial communities of municipal wastewater-treating anaerobic digesters from Hong Kong - AD_UKC111_MetaG | ecosystem: Engineered > Bioreactor > Anaerobic > Digestate... | reverse complement strand
CTAAACACTTTATTGTTTTTCTCTATTACTTTCCCTAGCCCATTATTTCCTTTTTTATCAATAACTGAATAAAATAAATTATAAGAACAAACATATTTATATTCTTCATAATATGTATCTGAATATATAACAGCTAATTTATTGGTATCATTGGGCCAATCTAAAACCAATGTAGCTTGATTACCTGCATTACCTTTATATCCTGTTAAACCAACTTCTAATCCAGCTCCATTATCCATAATATTTAAAGTGCTATCTGTTATTTCTCTTCCATTACTTGTCAGAATTAAGTTTCCCTTATTATCACAATATGATACAAAAGATTGACCTATTTTGATCAGTACATTTTTACGATAAGCTTTAGTAGGATAGTTATGAAAGTCAATTATAGCACCTCCAAATAGGGAATCAGGATTGGGTGAAACATATCCTAACATCCAAATATAATCGTTTTTGTAATTATTATATTGATTTTGGGCTTCAAGCATTGATGAATAATAAATAAAAAATAGAAGAAATAATAATTTTGTACGCATAACATTTTCTAGGTTAATGTATTTAATGTTAAAAATAAAATTTTTAAGTATAATAAAAACTTAAATAAATGAACTATTATTTTTCAAATATACACATATAAAATATAATTTGCAATATAATCAATTAAAATGTGGCTCTCACCTGTGCTCTAACATTTTGAACAATATTACTGTTCTGTGTTTTTCTACCATCATAACTGATGCTCAATTGAGTATTGGTAGTGATACGTTGATCGAACTGCAAACTCCAGATAAAGTTTGTTCCATTCTGTAATCCATCCAATAGAATGAACTCTAAAGCTGTGTTTTTCAGTCCGTTATAATGGATGTTCACCCACTCCACCCTACTCCTAATATTACTTTTGCTCGACCGATTGTAGGTTAATTCCAAAGCATTATTATTGATGGTTGCTTTTTCCAACCCTCCAATTCTATTCTGCAAAAAATCAAATTTATTGCTCAAGTCTGCTCTGAAATTGCTTTTGAATACCCATAGCAATTGATGTTCTATTCGATTGGTTTGCACATAATAATTTCTGGAAATCAAAGCCTGTGAATTATTGGATTTTTCAAAAAATCCTAATGACAAAATACTCGATAATTGTTTGTTATAATTCACTCGAATTCTAGAAAGATATTCATCTAACACTCTGCTTTCCAATCCATTAATCAATATTAATCTTTGGAAATTTCGAGTATGTGAGAGTTGTATATCATAGACTGAATTGCTGCGATTGAACTGTAATAAATTCCTTAAAAGTAATGTGGAACTCACCAAACTCGTATCGCTTTTGATAGTTGCAAAAGGATTTACAGTATTTTCCCCAACATCACTCCTAATTTTTCTCAATATCTTTAGATTGGATTGAAAATTAAATTTTCTAAATATTTTTAATTTGCTTTTATTTTCAGCCAAAATAATTCTAGGGTCAATAGAAAATGAGGCATTTAAATTCACATTATTTGTAGGGATAAACTGGTTAGATAATACTACCACTCGGATATAGTCAGCTTGGATAGCTGTGGGAGCAATTTCGAATTCATCTTGTTGGGCAATATCATCTTTGTTGCGATCTATCCAGATATAATTTCCTTTCCCAGCAAATACTTTTATGTAGTTATACTCAATTTTTTGTTCCTGCCCAGAGCTGATTTCATAAGTCAAATTCCCACGGATAAATCCTTTTTTAATCAATAATTGTTGATCAAGTCTGCCCAACAAATTATTCAACTGATTTTGATTATTTGTATTGAAATCTCTTTTTATGAACGAAAAAGTGAGTATGTTTTCTTTTAATTGCGTCCATTTCCCTTCAAAATTATAATCATTTGCATTGGTTTGTTCTTGAAAAGTATTTGATTTTGGTAAATAATCAACTCGATTCGAATAAGAAAATCGCCATGTAAAGTTTTTATTTTCAGTCCTTTGGATATATACACTTTTTATATCAAACCAGAAACTTTTTGAAGTCAATGAGTCATTAGGTTGCAGTCGGATAACGTTTTGTTCCATTTCCCACTTAACACCTATTTTAAAAGTATTATTTTTGCCAAAATATTTCCCAATTTCTATATTTGGTCGATTGTATGTGCCATTTTCTGATTTGAATTGCTGGCTTTTTAAGTATGAAAATTTTGTGATAGTCTCCCAACCTTTCCATTTTGCATTGAATTGAATATTTTGCTTTGCCCCATTAAATATTTGTTCTTTTGTATAAAAATTAGTTTCAAATAATAAATTCCCATACTTCGTATTCATAATATTCACTCCAGCACTTGCCAATTGTTCATTGGCATAAATTCCAGATTGCAAATTCCAATCTCTCACAAATTCTGCATTTCGAAATGGGTTCAAGTATCTAAACGTTTTTTCCAAAAATTCATAATGACCATTTGCAATAATTTTCCATTTTTTACTAGAATCTAACTGTATATTTTGCTGATAATTAATACTTAAAGCATGACCAGAATGCAAAGAATCTAGTAGAGGTGCAAACCGATTTCTATCAATCATACTTCTGGAACCTTCAATTTCAATTTTCGATTTAGCATCTTCATACCTAGTTCCAAGTGAGAACAATTGATTTTTTGAAGGAGCAATTAATTTATAAATTGGCTCATAATTTCCTGTAGGATAGCCAGTTAATGGATCTGGAGCTACCCATTGATAGACTTGTCCATTGATTGTGTTGTTGCTCCGAATATAGTTGCCTTTATTATTACCTAAATCTGTAAATCTTGCGATATAAGTACCAGTATTAGATTGCTCATATTTCAGAATTGAATATGATTTTTGATTAACTATTGTATCTATTTTTATATAGCGAATTGGGTCTGTTGTTTCGGTTGTGGCAATTTCAATTCCATTCAACCAAATTTCGTTTGTCGGACTATTAGAAATTGTTTGAATATCTTCCTCTCTCAAGGTAGTTCCGTTATTCAACGATTTTCCATCTTGTTCGGAATAGCTATTAATATAAACTTGAAATTTCTTATAATTCCATTTTGAATTGGCTATCAGTAAGGAGCGATTGTAGGATGCAGTATTATATTCAAACTCTACGATTATTCTCGAATAATTGGTAATAATTTTTCTATTTGTAAAGGTCACATCAGCTCGGTTATAGTCGATTACATAATCTTCATCAATGCCTCTTTTCAATAAATTTCCATCTAAATATACTTTTTCAGAGCCAGATAAAATAATGATAAATCGTTCATTGTCTTTGCCTTGCAAACGATATGGACCTTGATTTCGCTCTATTCCTTTTATTTCTTGTCGATTGAACTTTCCTCTGGTCAGTGCAAAGGAAATTTGGTTTTCTGTTGAAATATGCTTATTAATTTTGATTTGATTAAAATATTGAGCTCCTTGTAATTTTTTGTAATAATTCATGAAATATCCTGTTGGTTTGTTCACGTCATAATCACCTGCTTTCACGAAATGCCCATTCTTGGATAATTGAATAAAAATCCTATCAAAATCCTGCAAACGCTGTGTGTTTCCATCAGGTTGAATAGGTATATTATTGTCGTTTAGCACAGCACTCACTTGTATATCATCACCAATAACTCCATTCATCTGTATATTAAAATTGGAGTTTAGAGATAAATTTTGATTATTACCTACATTGATACCTCTTGAATAGACTCCAGAGTAATCTAATCCTTTTTTCTTAAAGAAAATGTCATTTTGTAATTTTAAATCCTCTTCGGTAAGTATCAAATCTCCTTTGTAAGTTTTTTTTAAAAGAGAGGTGTCCAAACTTTTAGATACATCAAATAGATTTTTGGACAATTTCCTACCTTTAATGAGAATATTTTTATTGACTAAATTATCATCAACATATAATAAATTTCCTTTAAAAGTGTATAAATGATTAGATATCAAATGGTTATTTTCATCTATAAGTATTGTAAAAGCTGGATCTAATATTATAGAATCGGGTAAATGATTTACTTTTTTTAACTGTATTGAAGTAAAATATTGATTGGACAATTTAATTTGAGCTGTGGATTTTGCAAAATAGCAAATATTCAAAACTAGAAATAATCCAATTTTAAACATTAATTGATGATTTGAATCAATATATTGCTTATATTTTGTAAAATTTTTTATTTTTTGAATAATTATTTATTGTATATTGTCCTAAATTTTTGCAAATAATGGAATTATTACCTTTCAAAGCTGTCTATCCAAATTTGAATATTGCAGAATTGTCAGATTGTTTCTCCGACAAAGTTCGTGAATCTTATCCTGAATTGAAAAGTAAAAATTATTTTCATATAAACGATAAGGAGAGTCTAATTATTTATGAAATTTCCTATGATAACAAAAAATATACTGGAATAATCGGATTAGCATCATTTAAGGATTATCAAAGTGGAATAATAAAAAAGCATGAACAAACTTTGGCACATAAAGAAAAAGAGCATTTAAAGTTATTTAATGATAGAAATGCAGTTGTAAAACCAATTTTGCTAACTTATCCACAAAATAATAGATTTTTCGAACAATTAGAAAAACTAAAAATTGAAGAGAATAAATTTTTTGAGTGTAAAATTAATCACGAATTACATCAGTTTTGGCAAATTCATTCTGATGAAATCCAACAAGAAATTGCTGAAATCTCACATTTATACATAGCTGATGGACATCATAGAATGTCAATTGGAAATAGCTTATACCAATCTACTGGTCTTCCAAAATTTGAACATATACCAGTAGTCTTATTTGATTTTTCTCAATTAGTTATAAAAGGTTTTCATAGATTAGTTGAAGTGAACAATGTGACAAATGTTTTAGAGAAATTGTCATTTTATATTGATTATAAGCACATTTCGGCAGCTACTGCTACAAAAATGAAAAACGAATTTATCATTTATTTTCAAAATAAATGGTATTTAGCAAAATGGAAGCAGCCAATAATTGATAAATATTTGCACAATACAATTTTGTTAGATACCGAAATTTTAAATGATGAAATTTTAAAAAATATATTTCATATCCATGATTTTAAACATGACCAAAGAATACAATATATTGAAGGAAATGTGAATTTGGATAGTTTTGTAAAAAAAGTGAAAAAAGACCAAATTTTCTTTTTATTGCATCCTTTAAGTATTGAGGAGTTTCGAATTGTATCTGATGAAGATATAAAGATGCCACCAAAATCAACTTGGTTCTACCCTCGAATCAGAAATGGATTAATCATTTATGAATATTAAAAAAAGGTAACTTAAAACAATAAGCTACCTTTTTCATTACAAAAAATAAATAAGTTTTATTATAGAAATACAAATATACACTAATTGTTTTTTTTTGTGACAACTATTTTCTATTTTTTTTCATTTTTATACAATTCATTCAATTCACCAATAACCTCGTTAGTAATATCTAATTTCTTACTTCCATATAGCATTCCAATACCAGCTGAGGTATAGGATAAAATATAATCATAGCCATGATCTTCAGCTTTTTTGGAGAGATATGCATTGATTTTGTCTTTTAATAATTTATCTAACTGCTGTTGTTGCTTCATCAAGCTTTCTTCTACTTTTGCTTTATAGGCATTCAAGCTTTGCTCTTTTGCTGCAAGGCTTTTCTGAGCAGCTTGCATTTCTACAGGTGTCATATTATCTCCTTTTTGTTGATAGCCAACATATTCTTTTTGAATGGAAGTAGCTCTTTCTTCCACTTCTTTTTGCATATTTTTTATCTGTCCTTCCAAATTATTCTTTGAGTCTTGATAAAAATTATATTTTTCCATCAAAGAATCAATATTTACATATACAATTTTACCTTTTTCATTACTTTGTTTTGGGGAATCAGTAACAACAGGTTGTGGAGAAGGAGCAGAAGTTTGTTGTTTACAAGCAATAATATTGAAAACAACAAAACCAACGAGGGCTATTTTGAAAATTCTAATCATGTTAATTTTTTATTTTTTGCAAAAGTAAGTATTGTTGAATTATTAGTGAAATATTTGTTTGGTTAGTAATAACGATTTATTTAATTCTTCATTATTTATTTGATTATCAATATTATTTGCATTGAAATACATGATCATATTTTCAGTTGGCATATTACCTGTAAGATCGTCTTTTGCCATGGGGCAGCCTCCATACCCTTTCAAAGCACCATCAAATCTTTTACAACCACTTTTGTAAGCAGCATCTACTTTTTCGAGCCAATTGTGGGGTTGAGTATGCAAATGTGCACCAAACTCTATTTCATTAAATGTTGGTATCAAATAACTAAATAGATAATTAATAGAATCCGGATTAGAGACTCCAATCGTATCAGACAAAGAAATTATTCTAACACCTAAGTTTACTAGCTTTTCAGTCCATTTCATAACTATTCCTGCATTCCATTCGTCCCCATACGGATTTCCGAAGCCCATTGATATATAAATAACTGGCTCTTTGTTATATTCTTTACATAATTGAATGATATGTTTGGTTCTTTCTATGGATTCTTCTATAGTTGCATTTGTATTTCTCAACTGAAAAGTTTCAGAAATAGAAAATGGATAGCCAATATACTTTATTTGATCATAACTACAGGCAATATCGGCACCTCTTTGGTTAGCTACAATTGCTAATAATTTTGTATTTGACTGACTCCAATTAATATTTTGAAACACAATTTCGGAATCTTGCATTTGTGGAATTGCTTTCGGCGACACAAAACTTCCAGCATCAAGGGTATCAAAACCAACTTTTAACAATTGATTCAGATAGGCAATTTTTTGCTCTGTATCAATAAATTCTTTGATACCTTGCATTGCATCTCTCGGACATTCAATTATTTTTACCATCTGAACATTGAATTATACAAAATATTATTTTGAAAATAGGTTATTTTGATTCAATTAACCGAATTAATTGTACAAATATAATTCATAAAACATTATTTTAATTAATTTTGTGGCAAAATAGAAGTTAATGAACAGAAATGTTATCAAAATAATTGGTTTTTTACTATTCTTTTTTGGAATGTTATCCTTTGTTTTTCTTCTAACTGGCATTAATTTCACTTTTCTAACATGGATTGACGCTTTCGGAAATTTGACTGGATTAATTATTCGAATCTTTATGATTTGCTTTGGTTTGCTTTTAGCCTATGCTTCAAGTATAGAATCAGAAAATTAATTTCATTATTACTTTATTTGATTTATGCCTTTTTGTCATCCTGTTCTGACAAAATTTTACAATATTTTCAATTTATTTTCATTTCGACTGCAAAAAAGTCAATGATTTAATGATTTTTTGGGTTGGCACTTCAATTGATATTATGGAAGTATTAAATTAATTAAATAAAAATTATATATAACTAGTATGGGTAAAATAATAGGAATAGACTTAGGTACTACGAATTCATGTGTAGCTGTAATGGAAGGAAATGAAGCAGTAGTAATTGCAAATGATGAAGGAAGAAGAACTACCCCTTCAATAGTTGCATTTTTAGACAATGGCGATAGAAAAGTAGGTGATCCTGCTAAACGCCAAGCAATTACAAATCCTAAAAGAACAATAGCATCTATCAAAAGATATATGGGACATCGATTCAGTGAAGTAAATAAAGAAACTGGATTGTCTTCCTATTCTGTTGAAAAAGGTGATAATGATACAATAAAAGTAAACATTGATGGAAGACCATATACACCTCAAGAAATTTCAGCAATGATTCTTCAAAAAATGAAGAAAACTGCTGAAGACTTTTTAGGACAAACTGTAACTGAAGCTGTTGTAACAGTTCCAGCTTATTTTAATGATTCTCAACGTCAAGCAACTAAAGAAGCTGGCGAAATTGCAGGGTTGCATATCAAAAGGATTATTAATGAGCCTACTGCAGCTGCTTTAGCTTATGGAATGGACAAAAGAAATAAAGATATGACCGTAGCTGTCTATGATTTAGGTGGTGGTACATTCGATATTTCAGTATTAGAATTAGGTGATGGCGTTTTTGAAGTGAAATCTACAAATGGTGATACACATCTTGGAGGTGACGATTTTGATGCTGTAATCATCAATTGGTTGGCTGATACGTTCAAATCTCAAGAAAATATAGATCTTAGAAAAGATCCAATGGCACTTCAAAGGTTAAAAGATGCTGCTGAGAAAGCGAAAATTGAACTTTCGTCATCTGCTGAGACTGAAGTAAATTTACCTTATATTACTGCAGTAGATGGAGTTCCAAAGCACTTAGTGGTTAAATTATCCAGATCAAAATTTGAACAATTATCTGATGATTTGGTGAAAAGAACTTTAGAACCTTGTCGATTAGCGTTGAAAGATGCTGGTATCTCTGCAAATGATATAGATGAAGTAATATTAGTAGGTGGATCGACTAGGATTCCTAGAATCCAACAAGCTGTTGAGGACTTTTTTGGGAAGAAACCAAACAAATCAGTAAATCCAGATGAGGTGGTTGCAATTGGAGCAGCTATCCAAGGTGGAGTATTGAGTGGTGACATAAAAGATGTTTTGTTACTAGATGTTACGCCATTATCAATGGGAATAGAAACTATGGGAGGAATATATGATGTAGTAATTGAAGCTAACTCAACAATTCCAACTAAAAAGTCAAAAGTTTATTCAACTGCTGCTGATAATCAACCATCTGTAGAAATTCACATTCTTCAAGGTGAGCGACCAATGGCAAAAGATAATAGAACTGTTGGTAGATTCATTCTTGATGGTATTCCACCAGCACCAAGAGGTGTTCCACAAGTGGAGGTTACATTTGACATGGATGCAAATGGTATTTTGAATGTATCAGCATTAGAGAAAGGTACTGGTAAAAAACAAAATATTAGAATTGAAGCATCAACAGGATTGAGCAAAGAAGAAATCGAGAAAATGAAGGCAGAAGCTGCTGCTAATGCGGATAATGATAAGAAAACTCGTGAAAATGTTGAGAAATTAAATATGGCTGATAGCCTAATTTTCCAAACTGAAAAGCAATTGAAAGAATTTGGCGATAAATTGCCAGCTGATGCAAAAGCTAAAGTAGAACAACATTTAGAGGAATTGAAAGAAGCTCATAAAAATAGTGATTTTGCAAAAATTGAAACAGCATCTGCAGCATTGACAACTGCATTCCAAGAAGCTAGTCAAAATTTATATCAAAACACTCAAGGTGAAGGAACTCCTCATCAAGACGGTAATGATCAAAATCAACAAAATAATGACAACATTGCAGATGTTGAATTTGAAGAAGTTGATGACACAAAGAAATAGTTGTTGAATTTTATTTAATTAAAAATCCGGATGAATTTAAAATTCATTCGGATTTTTTTTGAGGATAGTAATAATATTAAAAAAGCTAATCTAGATTTCCAGATTAGCTTTTTTTAATTAATAATAAAATGAATTATGCTAATTGAGCATTGATTTTATCAGTTAGAACTTTCTTTGAAGTCATACCAACATGTTTATCAACTACTTCCCCATTTTTTAATATCATTACAGTTGGAATACTTCTGATACCAAATTTCATTGATACTTCAGGATTATGGTCAACATTAAGTTTTCCAACTTTTACTTTATCGCCATATTCAGATGCCAATTCTTCAATTATTGGAGTAATTGCTCTACATGGTCCACACCATTCTGCCCAAAAATCTACAACTGCAACAGTATCATTAGCTAAAGCTGTTTCTGAAAAGTTAACATCTGTGAATTCAAATGCCATAATTTATAATATTTTTTTATTAAAGAATTTAAGATATTTCAAACAGTAATCTATATATAAAGTTCAAAGAATTCTACGATTTTATTATTTTAGTAGTAAAAATATATTTTCCAAATATTAATTTACACAGATAAGTGCCTGATGGATAATTAATTGCATTGATATTTAATCTTTTATCACTTGAAGAATTGAGCTTTTCTTCTATTTTCTTCCCAGTCATATCATATATTACATATTTCCAATCATCATTCCAATTATTTACAGTTATGTTGAAATCATTTTCGAAAGGGCTAGGAGAAATCGAATAGTCTATTTTATATTTTTCTATATCTTCTATATTATTTGTACATAGTGTTTTGAAATTTAGAACATTGGAATTCTCAGTTAACTTCCCATCACAGAATGAACGAACTCGAACATTGTAATCAGTACATGTATCTAACCCTGAAAATGTATAATAATTTGTATTGGATACTATGATTACATTCCAATTTGGATCAGAAGCTTTTTTATAATCAATTAATATACTATCAGCAGTTAATTCATTGTCCCAAGTTAATAAATCATTGTTTTGTAAATTCTTTTCTACTTTAACATTCTGAATATTTTTACAAATAATATTTGGATTAATTGTTATACAATAATCTTCTACTTCTCCGTAATTAAAAGATTGGCAGGCATTAAACGAAGTATCCGAACTAGTAAACCGCATTAAAATACGAAGCCTTGTAACACCCGATTTGGCAGATTTTGGTACATAGAAATTATAAGCAATTGTCACTTTAGTTTGTTTTGGTGATATAATCAATTCGTCATTAGAAAATATTCCATCTTGATTGTAATCAATCCATGCTTTGAATACTTCATTAGATGTACTTCCATTGAAACCAGGAGAAAGAATCAATTGGTAATTTTCAATTTTATTGAGCGATGTTGTTAAATTAGGAAAATAGGCATAACCATTATTATCTCCAGAAATGTTCTTCAAAGTATTAAGTACAACAGTATCAATAAATTCTATTGAAGTTGAACCTCCAGGATTTTGACAATAAGTAAGATCGTAGCATGCACCACAGCCTTTTGTCTTGAATGTTTTTGCACTTGATCGAGTTAGAGTTGAATCATTACAATAAGAACCTATTGTAAATTCATAATTAGTACATAGTGATAAATTACTCACTTCAATATTTGTTGCATTAGTCAATTTCTCAATTACTAATCCTGTTTCTAAATTCTTAATATTTAAAACGTAATTTTTCGATGCTAAAACTTTGTCCCAATAGAAGAAAATTGTAGAATCATTACGAACTACAGTATTAATATTTGAAGGAGAAAGACAACAGCCATCTGTTTTGAAAGTTTGAATATCACTAAATCCTAAAGATGTATCCGTACAAATTGTATAGACCTTATATTCATAAGAAGTACATGATCTTAAGTTTTTGATTTGCAAGGGCAAAGTAACATTTTTCAATGTATCCCAATTAGTATTATTTGTTGATCTATAAACTAAATCAAAATGTTGATTTTGGTTTAAACTAGCCCATTGTATAGTAACTGATGTGTCAGTTAAGTTTGTAGTTTTGTACCCAACAGGTTTCGGACATGATCCACAACTTGAAAGCAATGAATTAATACTATTGTAGGCATTCACTCTTCCTCCATATTTTGTTAAATCCTTAAAATTTGCCAGAACATCTACTCCATTAAATATTGCATCTCTCACTACTTTAGCTGCTTCACTAGGAGAATATTTGTATAAATTAGATAAATTCGGACATGGTACAGAATATAACAAACCCACAATTCCACTTACTAGTGGAGTTGCAAATGAAGTCCCACTAGTATTTGTATATGAATTTGAAGATGTTGTATAGATTTGATTTCCAGGTGCTGCTACGTCAATAGTAGTTTTTCCATATCCTGCAACAGCTTTTTTATCAGCATAGGTTGATGATGTGACTGCTATTAAATATTCACTTGGGCATGATGTTGGTAAATCACCATCTACATCAATATTATAGTTCTGATTTGCAGTTGCTCCAACACTCAAAATTCCATGAACACCCATTGTGTCGTAGAATGCACACCAAATTGGAGAATTACTAGGTTTGCCTTTATCAATTCCCCAAGATGAATTACAAGCCACTACGAATGCACCTTTTTGTCCATTTGTTTCATTATAGAGCATTCGTTGCTTTAAAACATAAGAATAAGATTCAACAACATTCGATTCGGTTAGACTATTGCTATATTTTACTTGCATTATTTTTACATTCCAATTAATGCCAGTAACTCCAGTTTTATTATTTCCTTTAGCTCCTATCATGCCAGCTACACTTACACCATGACTCCCACCAGATACAACGTCATTGTCGGTAACGATATTCCAACCATTGTAATCATCTACATAACCATTATTATCATCATCAATTCCGTTACTAGGAATTTCATTATAATTTTTCCAATAGTTTTCTTTTAAATCAGCATGAGTTAAGGATGCACCATCATCTACTACAGCTACTACTATTGTATCACCTGAAGATGTCAACCCACCTTTAGAGATTTCCCATGCTTTTTCAGCATCCACATCTGCATCAGTAGTTGAGCCTGTGATTGATCCATTATTTACCCATTGCCATTGTTTACTGAAAAAGGTATCGTTAGGAATAACATCTCTTTGATAGATATAATGATTTTTTTGGGCAAACTGAATTTCAGGAAGCTTCAATAATTCTTGGATTGCTGCATCTAATGAAATTCTATCATCAACTTTAAATAAATAGGTATTTAACTGATTGGATAATAATTTATCAAACTTTAGATATGATTTAATTGAATTGCTTCTATCATTTACTCCAAACCAATTGTTAATTTGAATTGGGTTTTTAAACATAATAATTAATTCATCTCGAACAGCGTTTTCTTGAGCAAAAACGTTAAAATTTAAGATAAAAAATAAAGAAATAAAATAAATTCTGAATATCGAAATTTTCATATAATACCTTTCACTATTTTAAACCATTCTCGAAATTATATTTGCATTTACAAATATACATACTAATTTATTATTTGCTAATTTTACTATTTTCTATTTTACTTTTGCTCAGAAAATATTTTTTTTCTTATCTTTAACACAAATTAATTTCTAACATTATCTTTTTATTTTATGAGTACAAAATTTAGAACTGGAGTCTTATTTGGTGATGAAGTTACCGAAGTATTGAATTATGCCAATGAGAAGAATTTTGCATTGCCAGCAGTAAATGTTATAGGTAGCAATTCTATAAATGCCGTCATTGAAACAGCTAAAGCAGTAAATTCTCCTGTAATTATTCAATTTTCTAATGGTGGAGGTGTTTTCAATGCAGGAAAAGGATTGTCCAATGATAATCAAAATGCTGCAATTGTTGGATGTATTTCTGGTGGAATGCATGTACATCAAATGGCAAAAGCCTATGGAGTTTCAGTCATATTACATACAGATCATTGTGCAAAGAATTTATTACCATGGATAGATGGTTTGATGGAGGCAAATGAAGCATATTTTGCAAAAAATGGTCATGCACTATATAGTTCTCACATGTTAGATTTATCAGAAGAACCTTTACATGAAAATATTGAAACTTCTGCTTCTTATTTGAGAAGAATGGCTGCTATTGGGATTACTTTAGAAATTGAATTGGGAGTTACTGGTGGTGAAGAAGATGGTGTGGACAACTCTGATGTGGATAGTTCGAAGCTATATACACAGCCTGAAGAAGTATGTTATGCTTATGAAGAATTAAAAAAAATTAGTGATAGATTTACAATTGCTGCTGCTTTTGGGAATGTTCATGGGGTTTATAAGCCAGGAAATGTGAAACTTCAACCAATTATTTTGAAAAACTCTCAAGATTATATTCGAAATAAATTTCAATTATCAAATAGCAATCCAGTAAATTTTGTATTCCATGGTGGTAGTGGATCGTCGAGAGAAGAAATTAGAGAAGCAATTGAATATGGTGCTGTGAAAATGAATATTGATACCGATATGCAATGGGCATTTTGGGACGGTATCAAGAATTATTATGAATCCAAAAAAGGTTACCTACAGAGCCAAATTGGAAATCCTGAAGGCGATGATAAGCCAAATAAGAAATTCTATGATCCAAGAGTTTGGTTGAGAGAAGGAGAAAAATCTTTTGTAAATAGACTTAAAGTTGCTTTTGAAGATTTGAATTGTATGAATAGAAATTCTAACGTATAAAAATTTGAAAATGAAGAAGACTTTATTGTTTTTTTGTTTTATTTGTTTACTTTTCAATTTTTCATTTGCACAAACTACTGTATCAGAAAGAGTTAGTTACATGAAGGATTATGTAAGTAATATGAAAAGTAGTTTGATTGAAATTAGGGCATTATTAGACTCATCTCAAAAATTGAATAGATTAGATTCGTTAGATAATTTATTATTGAATTTAGAATCGGACATAAATAATATACCTATTCCAGCATCAGAGCTTATTCCACCTCAAGTGGTTGAAAGTCAGGAAATAGTGATTGACGAAAAATCTACGAATGATAGTGAAATGGAAATACCCATGCCACCACCTGTTGAAGGAGATTTTGATCAATTTGGTAATAAAGGCAAAAAAGGAGGATTGGATTATTTATCTTTTTTTAAAACTAAATTATATCTAAATTTTGGTTTAAATGGATTAATTGCAATAGATAAAAATTCAATTTCGAGTTTGAATCCAGAAGTAAATACTACAAAATCATGGTATTGGACATTTGGATTTAAACGACCAATCAGATTATCAAATAATGAAAAAATTAGATTATTTTATGGCTTAGACTATAATGAAAACTCATTTAGTATTGAAAATAATTTGAGGCTTTACAATGATATAAATAATGTACCGACCTTTATTCCTGTGGATAGCTTGTCCAATAACAACAAATTAAAAATAGGTTATATTCGATTGCCAATAGAATTAAATTATTCATTTTCAAGAAAATTTAGTTTGAGTGTTGGTGCATTTTTAGGATACAGAGTATATTCAGTTCAGAAGTTTAATTACCGAAAAAATGGAGAGAATATAGAAGAATCACGTTATGGAAAGTTTGGATTAAATGATTGGTGTTATGGCGGAACTGCTTCTATAGGTTATGGTTTTTTCAAAATAGTAGGAACCTATAATTTTTCAAATATCTTAAAAAAGAAAAACACTTATACTTTAAATCCTTATTCGATTGGTTTTTCACTTGTATTTTAAATTCATTAAAATATTATTTTAGTTTGATTTTTTTATCATATAGAAAATATATTTTCAGATAAATGCAAAAAGAAGAAATGAGATTTGTTAAATCTCATTTTTTTTTGTATTAATATTTTTAAAATATTGAAGTATTCATTAATATTGAGCCATCATTTTATTAAAAACATAAACAATACAACATTTTACAGTTTTAAAGTATCTTAAAAGATTAGTTATAAACTATTTCCAAAAATTTTGAATCTTATGAAATTTAAATTTACTAAATTATTGTTTGTTAGCATTTTATTTTTTATTAGTGCCAATTATTCTTCAATTTTTTCACAAAATAATTCGAATCAATGTGGTACAATGGAAGTTCATAAAAGAATGATGGAAACTGATCCATTGTATAAAAAAGAATATGAAACATTATTCAATTCTAATGACAAAAGAATGGAAGATTATCTTCATAATCCTGAGTATAATAATCAAAGAGCAGGTAAAGTACTATATATTCCAGTAGTTTTTCATATTTTAGAAACATCAACTTTTAGTGTTCCAAAATCAATAATTGAACAAGCTTTAAAAAATTTGAATGATATATATAAAAATTTGAATGGTGCTGGAGTTGATATGGAAGTTCAATTTTGCTTAGCTCAAAAGGATCCTCTTGGAAATCAACAAGAAGGATATTTACAAGTTGATTGTAATAATGTGGCAAAATATGACACAGCTGGAATGCAATTTAATATGGCTGGTAATGGAGCAAGTGAAGCAGAATTGAAAGGAAAATCAAAATGGAATAATAAACTATATTATAATATTTGGGTAGTTAATCAGATTCAAAATGGAACTAATAACCCAGGTCCTGGTCCTGCTGGATTTGCATATTTCCCGAATCAAGGTGGAACTTTGGATGGTTTGGTTATTGATGATGACTATTTGTTAACTACTACAATGGCTCACGAAATTGGTCATGCTTTTAATTTATTACATACTTTTCAGGGGGATAATGGTGATAAAATATGTCCACCAAATATGAATTGTGATCTTGATGGTGATCAAGTTTGTGATACACCACCACATAAACAAAATGATTGCGGTGCTGTAAATCCATGTACAATAAATGGTGTTTGGGATAATTCTAGATTTAACTATATGAGTTTTTGTGGTAATAAAGATCGATTTACTCAAGGACAAAAGGATAGACTAAGACTTTGTTTACTTACAACAAGAAAATCTCTAACTACTTCAGAGGGTTGTTTTAGTACAAAACTTACAAATGAAATTGGAATAGTTAATATATTATATCCAAATACTGGACCTCTTTGCTCAGATGTCATTAGACCAAAAGTATTATTTAAAAATTTTGGAACAAATGATTTAGTATCTTCAAGTATAAAAGTATTAGTAGATGGAATACCAGTTGATACTTTTTTATTTACTGATTTTCCAGGTAAAAATCCTCAAAATGACACGTTGACCATAACTTTTGATCCTATGACAGTTGCAAGTGGTACACATACCATTAGTTTTGAAGTGCTAAAAGTGAACAATTCAATTGATGAAAATGATTTGAATAATTATGCTGAAACAAAATTTAGTTATATTGGTGTTAGTTCTACAAATAATTTTTGTATAGATTTTAACAATTCAAAATTATATGATGAATTGAGCTTAGTTACAATTAATAAATTCACTCCAGACACTGCTAAAGTTGTAGGTTGTGATAACAATCCCAATAATGTTTGTTTAGCTTTTAAGTCTTTTAAATCACAATATAAAGATTCAACAACTTCTGATTTGTATTTCAAGTCAATTGATTTGTCAACAACTCAATATGCTCAATTCTCATTTGATATTTCAATGAGACAAGATAGAGAATGTGGACATTGGTCTTACATTGCTGTAGAAGCTTCGAAGGATTGTGGTATAACTTGGAAGACATTATATTATAAAAATGATGTTCCGCCTCCTTGTAACCCATTTAACAGTTTTCCAGAATTATATCCAGATATTTCACAAAAAAAGTTATTTACAAAAGCTATAAATTTTATTAATCCTCCACCATATAATGATTTTTATCCAACCTCATGTAGTGATTGGAGAACAGATACAATCAATTTAAGTGAGTTTGCTGGTGGAAGTGTTCAAGTGAGAATGAGAGTTGTAATGGATAGTACAGGTGGTGGTGAAAATATTTTTTTAGATAATTTCTGTTTTTATACGTGTAATATTGGTTCTGATTTCACTAAATTAGGAACTGAAGTTATTTGTTTTGGTGAAAATCCAAATATGGTAATGAAAGGAGATGATAAAACACCTGGATTAACATATACTTGGACAAAAAATGGAGTTGATATTCCAAATCAAACATCTAGTACTTATACAGCAACAAATATTGGTACATATCAATTGAAAACGTCTAATGGTACATGTTCAATTCAAAGTGAACCAGTAGTAATTAAATTTCAAGATTCCTGTATATATAGTCCTAGAACTAATTGCCTAGAAGAACAATATTTCAAAAATAAAGGAAGATTTGATATTCATTATGCAAATAATGAGTTTGGTTATGTTTGTTCAGATGCTGGAACTATTTTTTCAACTCAAATAGCTTATCATTATAGTTCAAATGAATATATAGGTAATGAAATATGGCAACAGATGTCAACTGAAACAAATAATCATTTGTATGGAATACACGTAGTTGATACTTCTTATGGATTAGCTGTAGGCGAAGCTGGAACCATTTTACAATTAGATAAGCAAAGTTGGGTTTCAATAACAACCAATCCTGCTATACAAGTTGATCTAAATGATGTAGCTTTTGCAGATAAAACAAATGGTTGGATAGTAGGTAATAAAGGAAATGTGTTCAAATTGACAAAAGCATTAAATTTCACTTCAAGATTATTAGGTACAGATAATTTGATGGGCGTTAATTTTGCAAACGCTAATGTTGGTTGGATTGTAGGTGAAAATGGAGCTTCTTATAAAACTATTGATGCAGGTGTTAATTGGACTAAAACTACAATTGCAAATTTAAATTGGAAATCAGTTTATTTTGTTTCGGTTGATACAGGATGGGTTGTAAGTGATCAAAATGTAACATACAAAACTGTAAATGGTGGTTCTAATTGGACTATTCAGAATCAAGGAATATATCAAAGTTTAACCGAGCATTTGGCAATCCAGCCTAAAACTCCTTCAGCATTAGCAACTAAAAATTATTATTTGAATTATGGTGGTTCAACCTTGAATAATTATTCAAATGCTGGAAATAGATTTAATCAATTTGTTGGATTTGAAAAATCTACAGCTGCGAAACTGATTGAATTAAAAGGTACAGTTGGTTATAATGAATCTAAGTTGGTTTTAGAGTCAGAATATGTATTTTCTAAAAGTGATTTATCCTATTATGCTAATGTTTCTAATGAAAATATTGATGTATTAGTTGGTATTCAAGAAATTGTATTTACAGATCCTATGCATGGATTTGCCGTAGGTTCACCTGGATTATACATGTTTACAACAGATGGTGGAGTCACTTGGAATAAACAAATTTTTATTACTTCATTATTAGAATTAAATGCTATTAAATTCACTTCGCCTCAAAATGGTTATATAGTTGGAAATTTCGGAACAATATTTAGAACTACAAATGGAGGTAATAATTGGAGTTTAGTTTCAATTAATGGAAGTTATAATTTATATGATGTTGATGCATCTAGTAATAATTATATTCATGCAGTAGGTTCAGATGGATTTTTATTAGAAAGTTTAGATGGTGGAAATAATTGGTCAGCAACACAAATACCACCAAAAGAAGATATTTATAGTATATCTAATCCAAAAGATAGCTTAATGTATGCTGTTGGTATTAATGGATATATTTATAAATATGAAGGTGGTGGTTTTTGGAGAGCTGGTAGAGTAAATTCTCATGTTCCACTTGTTGATGTTTGTGTTGTGAATAATTTATATGCTTTCACTGTAGGCGGCAAAGAAGCATATAAAACTTTTGATGGTGGTCAGAACTGGTTGCCAATGTTAGGTTTATTTGGTTTTGAATTGAATAGTATAAAATTTGTTAACAGAGATACTGGATTTGTTACAGGAAGTGAAGGTACTGGTAAAGCAAGATTGTTAAAATCAACAAATATTGGCGAAAATTGGGTAATGTTGAATCCTGGTTCATCTTTGCCATTAAGAGGTGTATTTATCGATAATAATAGAGATGGTTGGGCTGGTGGAAACCAATTCGACATTATTAAAATTAACCGACCTGGATTTAGTTCTAGAATTGATACAATCTGTAGTGGAAATACATTTACTTTAGGTACAGGACATGGTATATATACAAAAACTGGTATTTATCGCGATACTTTTAACGACATAAAAGGTTGCGATAGTATTGTTACAATTAATTTATATGTTCGACCTGGGAATTTAATAAAGGCAAATAATACTACCACATTATGTAAAGGAGATTCAGTTGGGTTATATTTACCAAATGCTCAAATACTACCAAATACAACTTATAAATGGACATTTAATGGATCAATAATACCTAATCAAACAAATAGTACAATTACTGTAAAAAATGCTGGTGATTATCAATTACAAGTTTATCATGGAGCTTGTTATGTTTCATCGGATACCATACATATTGATACTTTATCACTTCCAAAACCAAAAATTTTGGGCAATCCTTTTACCTGCCAAGGCGATTTTACAATTCTAGAAATTGAAAATATTTATCCAAATTTTACTTGGTCGAATGGAAAGAAAACAACTCAAATAGCAGTGAATACTCCTGGAGTATATGCAATAACTGTAACTGGAGATAATGGTTGTTTCGGAAGAGATAGTGTGAATGTTCAAGTTGGAACAAAACCAACACCTACAATATCAGGTGCCTTGGCAATTTGTCAAGGAGTTGGAACTACATTAGATGCAGGAAAATATAGTAAATATATTTGGTCAACAAATGATACAATACAGAAAATAAATGTAACAACTGCTGGATCTTATTCAGTAACTGTTACTAATAGCTCTGGATGTACTGGTGAAACAATTGTAGAAGTTACAGAAGAAGGAACTCCTGATCCGGATTTTGATGGTTTTACTACTTTCTGCGAAGGAAAGTCAACTCTTTTAAAAACAATAAATGGACCATTTACAACTTATAAATGGTCGAGTGGTCAAACAACCCCAGATATAAATGTAACTTCTAAAGGAATTTATACTGTTACTGTAACATCTTCAAAAGGTTGTATTGGTATTGATTCTATTGAAATGAATGAATTACCTGCTCCTCGTCCTGAATTAGGAGATTCAATTCAACTTTGTGATGGTAAAACAATTACATTAACTCCTGGCTCAGGATTTAATACTTATTTATGGAATACTGGTGAAAACACTGAATTGATAAATGTAACAACTTCAGATAATTATTCTGTTACTGTTACAAATGATTTTGGTTGTGATGCTGCTGACACAATTTCTGTTCAAGTCGGTTTCAAACCAAATCCAGATATTTCTGGCATATTGGCTATTTGTGAAGGTACTAAAACTAAATTGACTGCAAAAAGTGGTTTTATTAATTACTTATGGAGTACTTCTTCCACAGAAGATTCTATTATTGTAACTACAAAAGGCAATTATTCCGTTACTGTTACAGATAAAAATGGATGTATTGGCTCTCAACAAGTATCAGTTACAGAAAGTCCAAGCCCCAAACCAGCTATAAGTGGAAATTTGAATATTTGTGAAGGTGCGAAAACTGACTTAAATGCAGGATTAGGATATTCGACATATATATGGAATAATGGTATAAAAACTCAATTAAATTCAATTTCAACTGGTGGTGATTATTCCGTAACTGTCACGAATACAGCAGGTTGTTCGGGTGTAGCATCTGTAACAGTAAATTCAATTGCATCACCAATACCTCAAATATCAGGTGTTTTGAAGTTCTGTTCAGGTGATAAATCTACTTTAGATGCAGGTTCAGGATTTACATCATATAGTTGGACTGGTGGCACATCTTCTCAAACTCTTGATGTAACAAAATCAGGAACTTATATTGTAACCGTTTCTAATTCAAATAACTGTAAAGGTTATGACACAGTTGATGTAGTTGCTCAGCCTTTGCCAAATCCTAATATAAGTGGTGTTCTTGGTATATGTGAAGGAGAACCTACCACATTAAAAGCTGATACAGGTTTTGTGAGTTATGTTTGGACAGGTTCATTTACTGGAAATTCATTAACTGTTTCAAAAGGTGGAACTTATAGTGTTACAGTAGTTGATCAATTAGGTTGTAAAGGTAGTGATACAGTTCAAATCAATGAAACATTAAATCCAAAACCTACAATTACGGGTTTAAAATCTTTCTGTGAAGGAACTTCTACTACTTTGAATGCAGGAAATGGATTTACTACCTATAAGTGGAGCAATGGAACAAATGTCGCTCAAAATATTGTAAATAGCTCAGGAAATTATATTGTAACTGTTACCAATAGTGCTGGATGTTCTGGAAAAGATAGTATATCTGTTACAGTACTGGCAGCACCTAATCCAAGCATTACAGGTAAGTTGAGTTTCTGTGAAGGATTGAATACTACCTTAAATGTTGGTAATTTTAATACTTATAAATGGTCGAATGGGACTTCAAATAATTCAATAACTGTATCAAATCCAGGTAATTATAGCATCACAGTTACAAATATTGATGGTTGTCTTGGTTATGATACTGTTACTGTTTCAACACTTAAAAATCCAATTCCGATAATTACTGGTAATACTAGTTTATGTTCTGGTGATACTGCAAAATTATCTGTAGGTAATTTCACATCGTATAAATGGAGTAACAGCAGTAATTTGCCAGAAATTAAAGTTGTAAGTTCTGGTACTTATACTGTTACAGTTACAAATAGTGATGGTTGTACAGGTACTGACGATATTTCTGTAAACTTCAATGCAAGTTTAAGCCCTGATATTACTGGAAAATTAGATATATGTGAAGGACAAAGTACTTTATTAGATGCAGGTATAGGATATTCATCTTATAATTGGTCGAATGGGGCTTCAGCACAATTTAATCAAGTTAGCACTTCAGGTACATATTTTGTCACTGTTACAAGTGCTTCTGGTTGTAAAGGAATTGACTCTGTAAAAGTGAATGTTTTAACCAAACCATCACCAACAATTAGTGGTAATTTATCTATTTGTAAAGGAGAAACTACTAATATTACTGTAACAAGTTCTTTTGCAAAATATGAATGGAGTGATGGTAGTTCCAATACTAACATTAATGTTACTAAAGGTGGTACGTATATAGTTACAGTTACAAATGCTGGTGGATGTACAGGTACAGCACAAGTTACAGTAGTCGAGAATGCTTTGCCAACTCCAACAATTACTGGAAATTTAACAATTTGTGAAGGAGCAACCACTGTATTATCTGCTAATACTGGATATGCTGGTTATTCATGGAGCACTAATGAAACAACCGATAATATAACAGTTAGTAAGTCAGGAAGTTATACTGTAACAGTTTCAGATGCAAATGGATGTAGAAATACCAAATCAGTAACAGTAGTGGTTAACCCTAATCCTGTACCTACAGTTGGTGGAATTTTGAGTATTTGTGATGGTAATAGTACAACATTATCAGTTGCTTCTACATACCAAAATTATGTTTGGTCTTCAGGCGAAAATACTTTCCAAATAAATGTTACTAAAGCTGGAAGTTATACAGTAACTGTAACAGATTCAAAAGGTTGTAAAGGAACATCGAGTGCAACCGTAAACGTAAGTGATGCTCCAAAAGTTAATATTTCTGGAAATGCAATTTTCTGTGAAGGATCATTTACTGATTTAGATGCAGGATTTGGTTATAAATCATATTTATGGTCGAATGGATCAACTGAATCGAAAATTTCAGTAGCAAATGCTGGTCAATATTCTGTAACAGTAACAAATGATGCTGGATGTAAAGGTGTTTCTACAATTAATACCAATACAATAAACAGACCTATCGCAAAAATATTAGATGATGTCAATGAATATTGTCCAGGAGACACTATTTTGTTGTCTGGTATAGGTGGTGAGACTTATAAGTGGTCAACTGACAATGGAGTAATTGGTTATGCAGATACATCTGATACCTATTTAGTTACTAATGTTAATTCTAATGTAAAATTAGCTGTAACGAATTTGTGTGGTTCAGATACTGCAAGTATTTCATTTACAATATTGTCTTCAGCAACAGGAGGAATCGATAAAGATACAATTTCTTTGCTTAAAGGAGCAAATGTTACAATTACTGCTACTGGTGGTGGAACTTACTCTTGGATCAGCCCATATACTTTAAGTTGTAAAAATTGCTCTAAACCCTTATTGACACCTACTGAATCAACTAATATTTATGTGATTATTACAGATAAAAATGGTTGTAAATTAAAAGATTCTGTCTTCCTAAATGTTGAACTAAACTTAGAAGATATAATTGAAGTAGTTAATACGATCACACCAAATGGGGATGGAAAGAATGATAAATTAATATTGAAAGGACTTGAATTATTTGAAAATGCATCTTTAACTGTTTATAACCGATGGGGAGATGTAGTTTATAATAATAAATTTAATGGAGATAAAAATAAAATAATTGATGATGCTTTCGATGGAACAAAGAATGGTTTACCATTGCCAGCAGGCACATATTATTATGTACTTAAAGTGCTAGATACTGGAAAAGAATTCAAAAGCGTCTTAATTATTGTAAGAGATTAATAATCTGTTAATTATTAAATGATTTAAAGTTGATTTTATGAAAAATAATTTATTATATATTCTAATATTATTACCATTTTTTGCTATTTCACAGCAATACCCTATTACAAATGCACTAAGGCAACATGAATTTATATGGAACCCAGCAATGACGGGAATCAATGAAAATGCTGAAATTGGCATTTCTTATCGCCAACAATGGTTGGGATTTGCTGGTGCACCTACAACTGGTATTTTATCTGGACAAAAGACTTTATCAAGAATGAATATGGGGTTTGGAGGTGCTATTATGTTTGATCGGACAGGTCCATTAAGTTTTATTGGTGTAACTGGAGCTTATAATTACAAATTTTCAATGCAATGGAATGATGATGATCAACTTAGCATAGGTGTTTTAGCTTCTGCAGGTCAATATCGATATGATGGGAATCTAGCAAAAATTGCAGATGCCGGAGATGAATTGATTATTGGAGCTCAAAGCTCACAATTTAATTTTAATGCTGGTGTTGGAGTATTCTATTCATCTGTTCCAGATAGTAAACAAAATGAGTCTAATTTCTATTTTGGAGTAGCCGCACCACAATTATTGCCTTCAAAATTGAGTTTTTCTGGCAATAGTTTGGAAGTGAAATTGAAGAGAGCACTACATGGAAATATAGTTGGCGGATTCAAAATAGCTAATAACGAATATTATACTGAACATACAGGTTGGCTGAATTATGCTGATGCAAAATTATATAACTTAAGTTATCAGTTCAAATTTGAACAGATTGACCAATTTTGGGGATCATTGTACATTAATACAAATTTTACAACAGGTATCAATTGTGGTTTTATTTGGAAAAATGATATGTTTGGAGAAAATGGACAACTTAGAGTTGGTGTTGCAGGATTATATAATTTGAGTAAAAACGGTCAATATCAAGGATTCAGTTATGAACTAATGACAGCAGCTAGATTTTAATTTAATAAAAAGCAGCAAAAAATCATGATGAAACGTTTAATTCGTATCATCATGATTTTTTTTTAATATCTATCTATTGAATCAATTATTAATAAAAGATAAACTAGAAAGTGTAAATAACAAATCTGGATTGAAGATATTGCAGGTTTGTAAGAAATTTCCCTATCCATTAAAGGATGGTGAGTCTATTGCTGTAAAACATTTAAGTAAGGCAATGTATGAATTAGGATGTGATATTACATTGTTAGCAATGAATACTTCTAAACATTTCATCGATATTGATCAATATAAAAATCAACTAACCCATTATAAATCAATATTTGCCGTTGATATCAATAATCATTTGAACCCTATTGATGCACTTTTAAATTTAATGTCAAAAGATTCTTATCATATAAGTAGATATATTTCAAAAGAATTTGAAAAAAAATTGATTGAAGTATTTGAAGATAATTACTTTGATATCATTCAATTAGAAACTCTATATTTATCGCCATATATTCCAATTATTAGAGCTCATACTAATGCTAAAATTGTAATGAGATCACATAATGTTGAATTTGAAATCTGGGAAAGAATTACAAATAATTCTAAACATTTAATCAAAAAGACTTATTTGAATTATTTGACAAAAAAACTAAAAAGATTCGAATTAAGTCAGCTCAATCAATGGGATTATTGTCTTGGAATTACTAAACGAGATTTGGATCATTATATTTCTTATGGTATGCAATGTCCAGCAATGGTTTGTCCTATTGGCTTAGATATTTCAGATTATATGGCTAATAGCAATTGTTATAAAAAACCTTTAGCAATTAGTTTTATTGGTTCACTGGATTGGATGCCAAACTTAGAAGCTTTAAGTTGGTTCTTAGATGAAATTTGGTCTGGAATTTCAAATCAAATTCCAGATTTGAAGTTTCATATTGCTGGTAGAAATACTCCCTTGAAAATCAAAAAATTGCAAAACGAAAGAATAATAGTGCATGGCGAAGTAAATTCTTCAATTGATTTTATCAATTCATATCCAATCATGGTAGTTCCTATATTATCTGGTGGTGGGATGAGAGCAAAAATTTTGGAAGGAATGGCTTTAGGTAAAGTTATAATCACTACATCAGTTGGTTTGGAAGGTATTGAAGCAAAGGATATGGATGAAGTATTAATTGCAAATACTCCTCAAGATTTTATTGATAAAATTTTATGGGCAAATAATAACTTCAATGAATTATTACCTATTGGACAAAGAGCCCAAGTGTTTGTTGCAAAATATTTTGATAATTATCAGATAGCAAATCAAGTTATTAATCAATATAATAATTTAACTAAGAAAAAATTCTTTTCGTTAGAACCTACATTTTCATAACCATTTTTTATAAATCATTTCCATACTTTTATTTACTTTGCATTAAATATTTTTTAATGTGAAAATACTTTTAGTATCTTCAAGGTTTCCATTTCCTCTTGAAAAGGGTGATAAATTAAGGTTGTTCTATCAAATTAGAGAATTATCTAAATATCATGAAATTATATTATGTTCATTAACTACTATTCCAATTTCAGAACAAGAATTATCTCCTTTAGAGCCATTTTGTTCTAAAATTTACATATTAAAGTTAAGTAAATATCGTGTTGTCATCAGGCTTATTCGTTCTTTTTTCAAGAAACTACCATTTTCAATTGGATATTTTTATAGCCAAAATGTCCAAAAAAAATTAAACCATATTATTAAAGATGAACTGCCAGATCATATTTATTGCAATTTGGTGAGAACAACAGAATATGTCAAAGAAGTAGATATTGATAAAACTCTTGATTATATGGATGCTTTTTCAACAATAATGAATAAGCGAATATCGATTTCAAATTTTTTAACAAAAAATATTTTCCGAAGAGAGGCAACTTTGTTGAAACAATATGAAGAGAAAATTTTCTATTCGTTTGATAATCACTGTATTATTTCAGAACAGGATCGATCAACTTTAGATTTTAAGAATGCAGACAAAATAGAAATTATTCCAAATGGTATTGATTTGGATTTCTTCAAACCAAATACAGAAATTAAGAAAGAATATGATATTGTTTTTGTAGGTAATTTAGGTTACCATCCAAATATTATCGCTGTTAATTATTTGATTGATGAAATATTACCCTTACTTTTAAAAGAAAATCAGGATATAAAAATACTTATAGCTGGTGCAAGACCAACTAAACATATTTTAAGTCTTGCTTCAAAAAATATCATAATAGAAGGTTGGTTGGATGATATTCGTTTTGCTTATTGGAAGTCAAAAATTATGGTCGCACCTATATTTCAAGGTGCTGGTCAACAAAATAAAATTTTGGAAGCAATGGCTTGTGGTGTGCCATGTATTACAACTTCAATTGTAAATAATCCTTATCAAGCTATTCAAGGCGAAACTATTCTAATTGCAGATAATAATATAGAATTTGCGAAACAAATAGAATTGGTTTTGAAAAATGGAAAATTGTATAATAAATTGATTTGCAATAGCTTAGAATTTTCAAAGTATTACAGTTGGGAAGCTTTTGGGCAAAAGTTGAACAAATTGATTGAAAAAGGGAATTGGTAATTTATTTGGATTTGTTCATTTGTAATTCAAAATAATTGCTAACAAATTCAATTTGGTTTTTAGTTGAAATTCTCCAATAATTCCAATTGTGATCTCCTGGTCTTTCTATGTAAGTGTGATCTATATTCAAACTCAATAATTTTGCATGTAATTTTCTATTAGCATTTATCATAAAATCTTTTACTCCACAATCAACTATTATAGGTGTCTTTTTGGGCAAATGATCACATAGCTCAAGTACAACATGATGATCCCATAATTCTTTGTTTTTCTCGTATTTGCCAAGTTTTTTATAAATTTCCCATGAATCAGAAAAATCTCTAAAATCTACTCCCCCACTCATACTTCCTGCTATCCCAAATACATCTGGATGCTCAATGGTTAAATATAAAGCACCGTGACCACCCATACTTAAGCCAATAATAGCTCGAAATTCTCTCTTTTGAATTGTTCGATAACTAGAGTCAATGTAATGAACTACTTCTTTTGCAATATGTGTATCATATTTGCTCGTTTCATCTTTCGGGCTATCAAAATACCAACTGTTAAAACCACCATCTGGACAAACTAAAATAACTTGATGCAAATCTGCCAATTGTCTAATATTCAACATATTGTCAATGTATCCTTTGAAATTTCCACTGTAACCATGAAGCATATAAATAACAGGAAAATGTTTTAAGCTATCTGTATTGTAATTAGCTGGTAATATAACTGCGGCTGGGATATTTTTCTTCATGGATTGACTAAATATAGATATAGAGTCAATTTGTTTTGAAGCAATTGATAAAATTGTATATAATAATCCCATAAATGTTAATCCAGCTTTTAGCAATGTTTATATTTTAGTTGTTTTCTAATGATATTTTTCCTTGCACTCTTAATAATTCTATTTCTGCAATTTTTGAATTGTATAAATATAATATTTGTCTGTTTTTAGAATCTTCAAATGACTTTTGTATTTCTTTTATTTCCAAATAATTAGCACTTTGATTTACTCTAAATCTTTCATTTGCAATGACTAATAATTCATCAAGAATTTTTATTGTATTCAATTCATTATTAAAGAGTTGGACAGTAGAATTATAATCATTCAAAGCTTTCTGATAAGACAAATTCAGATTGTCATTTAATTTATTCAGTTGAATTTGAGTCGATATTGCATTTAATTTTGTTACTTCAATTTGTCTTTTCGTATTTTTCCAATCATATATGAGCATATTTGCATTCAATCCTACCCCTAGTCCATGAGTAAGGTTAAATAAGGAAAAACCAGCTTGGCTTTGCGAAAATGACAAATTATAACCAGTAACAAAGCCTAATTGTGGTTTTGTAAGGGACTTCGCCTCATTTATTTGCTGCTCAGCTATTAATTTCTGATATTCCAAACTTACTATTTGTTGGTTGTTCGAAAAGTTTTGATTTTTTGAATAGTCTTTAAATTTATTATTGATATTCAAAGTGTCTGATATTTCAAAATCGGTATTTATATCTTGACCAATGATTTGATTTAGTGTTATTTTTGAATTTTGAATAATACCTTTTTGAGCAATAAGGTTGTTGGTTTGAATTTGTAATTCAATTTGAGTTTGTAAATAATCCATTTTTGATGCTGTCCCGACTTCATTTCTTGTTTTTGCCAATACTAATCTGTCATTAATCAATTGTATTAATATCTCTATAGTCTTGTATTGCAATTGATTACGAGCAATATCATAATAGGCTTTTATCAAAGTTGAAATATTATTATCTACTGAGTTTTTAAAATTTGCTTCTCCTTGTTTTTCAATTAATTCTAACCTTTTTTTAGTTGCCGACATTTTATATCCATCAAATATTGTCCAATTCAATACTACTCCAGTATTCAAATTATTACCCATCACAAAATCTCTTTTGATTTCAGTACCATTCGTAAATTTTTGAAATAAATTGTTATTGCTTACATTATCAGAAATGTTTAAATTTATTTTGGGCAACATTCCTGCATTAGCTTTTGTATTATTTAAACTTGCAATATTCCAATCATTTTTAGATAATGCTATATCATAATTGTTCTTCAATAATATAGTTATTGCATCCTTTAAGCTCAATTTATTTTGAGCTGAAATAGAATAAAGTGAAAAACAAAAAAATATTATATATAAAGAACGACTCATGATTGATTAATTTTGTCTCAAATTTAGTATAATGGATAATATTGTCATTAAAAATGCAACGATAATTAACGAAAACAAAAAATTTGAATCTGATGTTTTGATTAAAAATGGAAGATTTGAAAAGATTGTACCTAATATAATTGTCGATTTTCGAGTGGATGAGATAAATGCTGAAGGAAAATACCTAATTCCTGGTATAATTGATGATCAAGTTCATTTCAGAGAGCCAGGACTGACACATAAAGCCACAATTTTTTCAGAGTCCAGAGCAGCTGTTGCTGGTGGTGTGACTAGCTTTATGGAAATGCCAAATACCAATCCACCTGCATTTACCCAAGAGTTGCTTCAACAAAAGTATGATATTGCTGCTCGAAGTAGTATAGCTAATTATTCTTTTTATATGGGTACCTCAAATGACAATTATGACGAAATAATGAGGACGAATGCAGAAAATGTTTGTGGGATAAAAATATTTATGGGTTCGAGTACTGGAAATTTATTGGTTGATGATGAAAATGTTTTGAATCGAATTTTCGCTAATTCGGCAATGTTAATAGCTACTCATTGTGAAGACGAAAAAACAATCATTGAAAATAATAGATATTATAAGGAATTGAATGGAGATACCGCTACAGCAGCATTACATCCAATAATTCGTAGTGATTTAGCTTGTTATATATCATCGGCATTAGCGGTCAATTTGGCTAGAAAAAATGGTACTCGGCTTCATATTTTACATATTTCTACAGAAAGAGAAATTGAATTATTTGATAATAAGTTGCCATTATCAGAAAAAAGAATAACTTCAGAAGGTTGTGTTCATCATTTGAATTTCTATGATAGAGATTATGAATTATTAGGTAACTTAATAAAATGTAACCCTGCTATCAAGACTGAAAATGATAGAAATGCAATTCGAAAAGCAATTTTGAATGATAAAATTGATATTATTGCCACAGATCATGCTCCGCATTTATTAGAGGAAAAAGAGCAAAAATATTTTTCTGCACCAAGTGGATTGCCCCTCGTTCAGCATAGCTTCGACATGATGTATAAAGGTGTTCAGGATGGTTGGATAACTTTAGAAAAAGTTGTAGAAAAGATGTGTCATGCACCAGCAATTTGTTTTAATGTGAAAGAAAGAGGATTTATTCGAGAAGGATATAAAGCAGATTTTTTCTTATTTAATCCAAATAAAATTTGGGAGGTAAATAAAAGCAATATTTATTATAAATGTAATTGGTCGCCACTTCTAGGAAGTACCTTTAATGGAAAAGTAGAACAAACATTTGTAAATGGGAAACTTGCTTTTCAAGATGGCGATGGATTTTATGATGTTATAGGACAAAGATTGTTATTTGACAAAAAATAATATTCTAAAAAAATATTAGTTATAGTAGTTTCATGAAATTTAATTTTGTTTTACCTTTGCAACATTAATATTATTGTATTGGAATCGTTATTTATTTCTAAGGAAAATGATGTTGAGTGGGCAAATGTAATCACACATTTTATAGGAATTTTATTCTCAATTTTTGCCTATTTTCATTTTCTTCCCTACTATTCCTCAAATATTGGACTTTATTTTTTTGTATTTGGGCTATTTGCAGTTTATACTTCATCGACTTTATATCATTTATTTAGCAGAAAATCAGTTAAATATACTTTTAGATTATTAGACCATTTGGCAATATTTTTACTGATCGGAGGCACACATTTACCATTTATTTATGGTTTTACAGAAGGAAAAACTAGAGAATATTTAGTTATTACTATTATTTCATTAGTATTATTAGGATTTGTTTACAAGATATTTTTCTTCGAATCTTTAAAGCGATTTTCTTTATTTTATTATTTAGCTTTGGGCTGGTTTGCAGTAATTGATATACCTTTGATGTGGTCCAAAATGCCAATTGAAACATTTATTTATATCATGGCAGGTGGAATTAGTTATACAGTAGGAACGATATTTTATAAAATGGTAAATTTAAAATACCATCATGCTATTTGGCATATTTTCGTTATTTTTGGCAGTTATTTTCATTATTTAGCAATAAATATAATGTTAAAAAATTAGTTATGAGTTATACAAATTTATTGACTGAGGTTCAAGAGAAAATATTATTTGTTACCATTAATCGACCAAATGCTCTAAATGCCCTTAACAAACAGACCATGAGTGAACTCAATGATTTGTTTTCAAATCTGAAAATAACTTATCCTGACATTGTAGGTGTAATCATATCAGGATCTGGTGAAAAATCATTTGTAGCAGGTGCGGATATCAAGGAGTTTTTAGGCTTGGATGCAGATCAAGGTAAAGCTTTAGCTCAATTTGGACATGATACTTTTAATTTAATTGAAAACCTTCATATACCAGTGGTTGCTGCTGTTAATGGTTTTGCTTTAGGTGGTGGCTGCGAATTGGCAATGGCTTGTCATATCAGAGTAGCAAGTGAGAAAGCAAAATTTGGGCAACCAGAAGTAAATTTGGGTCTAATCCCTGGTTATGGTGGCACTCAAAGATTAATTCAATATGTTGGCAAAACTAAAGCTTTGGAGCTAATGTTGACTGCTGAAATTATCACTGCACAAGCTGCAATGGACTTAGGATTAGTCAATTATGTAGTACCTATGGGTATGGAAATTGAAAAATCTATTGAATTATTGGAAATAATTTCTAAAAAAGGACCAAAAGCAGTTGCCGCAGCAATTAATTCAGTTAATGCATATTTTAATAATCAAAATGGTTTTAATGCTGAAGTTGAAAATTTTGGAAAACTAACCAAAACTGAAGATTTCATTGAAGGGGCAACTGCATTTGCAGAGAAAAGAACTGCAAATTTTAAAAATAAATAAGATGTTCGAAACAGATATAATTATCATAGGTGCTGGACCAACTGGACTTTTCACTGTATTTGAAGCTGGTTTGCTAAAATTGAGATGTCATTTAGTTGATTATCTACCTCAGCCAGGTGGTCAATTAACTGAAATTTATCCTAAAAAGCCAATATATGACATACCAGGATATCCTTCTGTATTAGCTGGTGAATTAGTGGATAATTTGATGAAACAAATAGAACCATTCAAACCTGAATTTACTTTGGGCGAAAGAGCGGAAACGATCACAAAATTGGATGATGGCAAATTCCAAATCGAAACTGATAAAGGGACAAAACTTATAGCACCAGTAATTGCAATTGCTGGTGGATTAGGTGTGTTTGAGCCAAGAAAACCGCCATTGGAAAATATAGAAAAATATGAAGATAAAGGAATAGAATATATCATAAAAGATCCAGAATTTTATAGAGATAAGCAGGTGGTAATTGCAGGTGGTGGCGATTCAGCATTGGATTGGACTATTTTTTTGGCGAATGTTGCCAAAAAAGTTACTCTCGTTCATCGAAGAAATGATTTCAGAGGAGCTTTAGATTCTGTCGAGAAAGTTCATGAATTATTCAAAAATGGCAAAATTGATCTGATTAAAGAATCACAAGTTATTGGTTTGAATGGAGAGGATAAATTAGAATCTGTTGAAATTCAGCATGATATAAAAGGGAAGTTTCATGTAGAAACTGATCATTTTATACCCTTATTTGGGTTGTCACCCAAATTAGGTCCTATTGGCAATTGGAATCTTGAAATTGAAAAAAATGCTATTGTGGTAGATACTTTTGATTATCAAACCAATATTCCAGGAATCTATGCAATTGGTGATATTAACACCTATCCTGGAAAGTTGAAATTAATTTTGTGCGGATTTCATGAAGCTACTTTGATGGTTCAATCGGCATTTAAAATAATTCATCCCGACAAAAAATTATCATTCAAATACACTACTGTGAGTGGAATAGATGGTTTATAAAAATATTTTGAGATAAGTTATTCATTTATATAGAGATAGATTTTATTGCACATAATATTTTTTCTAAGTTTTTTTTATTGAGCAATAATTTCTCAATCAATACTGTTATGTATTGGAGAAATTAATAATATAACTATTTGGCACACCATTTGGAATTTAATATATTACTAAAGAATTAAATATCAGTATTTTGTCAAATTAGCAAACCAAATTAATCATGAAGAAAATAGTAAATCAACCAATTTTTAGATACTTAATGTTATCGAGTATAGTTGTGGTTGGATTGTTTACAACAATTGCTGCACGTTATAGTAATTATAATAAAATTACTTTTCATACTGGCGACATTGCCTCTGCACAAAAATTAGCTAAAGAGCAAAACAAATTATATTTTGTAGATTTTGTAGCTTCATGGTGCACACCATGTAAATTTATGGAAGAAACAACTTATAAAAATGCAGTATTGGCAAATTATATCAATGATAATTATATTCCAGTAAAAGTGGATATCGATGATTTTGATGGATTTGTATATAAAAAGAAATACAATATTAAAGTTTTACCTACAATAATGATTTTCAATGAAAAAGGTGAAGTGCTAGGTAGAAAAGAAGAATCATTATCTGCAACAGATATGTTATCTTTTTTGAAATCAAAGAGAGGAATATCAAGACCACCACTACCTAGAGTGAGTGAATCGCCAAAGATATTGGTTACTAATCATGTTGTAAGTACTTCAAAACCAACAACCACTACAACTAATAATACTGCTGCTTCAACACCTAATGCAAACTTTAGATATTATGACCCAAAAGCAGATAGCAAATATTTTGGAGTTCAAATATCTGTTGTGAGCAAGTTAGAATCTGTTGATAATGAAGTGAAAAGAATTAAAAACTTGAAAGTGAACGAACAAGTGATCATATTCAAAAAATGGAAAGATGGTACGCCATTATTTCATGTATTGGTTGGGAAATTTGCTGATAAGCAAAAAGCTGAATTGTACAAAGCGAATTTGAAAAGTAAAAATATAGTGTCGGGAATGGTTAAAATGTATAGCCAGATATAGAAATTCAATAATATTGATTTTGAAAAAGTGATAAGTTTTTTATCACTTTTTTTTATTTATTTTCTTTTTCCTTTATTTTTTCCATAAGCCATTTGTCGGAGGCGATATTAGATTCATTAGACACATCTTTTTTAAGCTTGTCAATTGATTTAGTATCACCAGTATTGATTTTTGATAATTTCCTTGTAAATTTAATAAGATTGGAATAACTTAATTTCCTAGCTTCTGATAAGGTTTTATTTCTACTGATATAAGCTCTAAAACTGTCAAATAAAGAATACAAAGGTTCTAAATAATCCATTTCATAATAAACAGCCAATAGCATAGATTTACTTCCTAAGTTATAGGCTTCATCTTCATATTCCACGTTTTGTAGTTGAGAAATCACATCGTCATATTTTTTTTGGTAGAAAAATAACATTGCCAAATTGTAAGTAACTGCGTTTTCTCTAAAATCTGGATGAATAAACTCTTTATTTTTTTTAATAAAAATTTCAGTCCAATCAAATTTATTTATCCTTAATGCTGCTTGAACAATATTTTTAAATCGCCAAGGTGATAAATATCCATCCTTGAATATTAATCCCATATTTATTAGTAATTCATTTATATTTATATAATGATCTAAGAATTCTATACTTCCTTTATTTCCTTGACTTATACAATAATTAAGTAAATGATTATAAATATCTAATAGAACATTATCATTTATCTTCTCCTTAGAATTATTTACTTTGATCTGTAAATCATAAAAATTTTGTTTTTCATCAGGTTTTAAATACAATTGTACTATTGAATAAAATATTGATATTAATTCATTCTCAAATTCATTTTCATTCAAATAATCAATAATCTCTTCAATAAATTTAAGATTGTAGTTTAAAGATGCATTTGTTTGTCTTGATAATATTGTACAATACCATCTTAATTTTTCAATAAAATAAAATTGATCCAGATTGTTGATAATATTTTCAATATTTGCCTTTCCTGATCTACTGATTTCAAAATCTTCAATATTATAATAGTTACTTTCCATTTCATATAAATAGTAAAAGTGGGATGTTTCTATTTTTGTATTTTTTTCAGCAATATTTCTTGCATTCTTGATTGTTGAATTATAAAGTGTTGTAATCTTTTTTTTTCCAACAGCATCCATTAAGTAATTGCTTTGTCGCATTGGGTTTTGATCATAAACTTCTTGAGCAAGATATTGCTCTACTAATTTTAATAACTCCGAATTCAATTTTCTAAATCGGACATCATCATAAGGTTTTCCCTTATATAATAATTTCCATACGGCTTCTTTGCTTTTTTCTTTTCTTCTATCAGTATCCAAATCTTTTAATAAAATTTCATATAAATCCAAAAGCACTTGATTTGAATTAAAATATGGAGATAGTATAAATTTTCTTAACTTATTTATTTCCAATACGTTGAAGTGTGACAATAAAAAAGATACTTTATTTTTCATGATACATCATAATAATTAAGGACAATTTATGAGTTTAATTTTGTTTTATCAAATTATATAATATTTGTAATTCTTACATTGTTCTAATTTTTTTTTTAAAAAAATAAAAATATTTTGTCAAATACTTAAAAGTTAGTATCTTAGCTGCATTAAATACACGAATCATGAATAAATTTTTAACTAAGCTGCATCTTGCAACAGTTATTTTATTAATTACTCCTTTTTTATCAATTGGTCAATCCTCTATTTTCAATCAACATAAGCTTATTCAAGGAGATTCATTAGTATTTCAAAGTAATGGTGGCTTATCAGGATTTGTTATAAATCCTAAAAATGGTGTTTTAACTAAAACACAAATTACTGGTGGTTATATTTTCAAATACAAACCCAACTCAAATTTTGAAGGTAGAGATACTTTTCTTTTTAATATGTTTAATAACACTTTCAACTATGTTGGATATGTTGTAAGTGTTGCAAACTCTTATATTGAAGCCGCTAATGATTACACTTATTGTGCTGTTAATTCTGCAATTGATGTAAACGTTGTGAATAATGATACTAGTTCTACTGGAACTAAAGTACTCACTAAAGTTAGCATTGTTAATGGAGGTACTGCAACAATTTTGAATAACTCGACTTTGCATTTTGTTCCTGAAAATGGTTTTTCAGGTGTTGCAAGACTTTATTATACTGTTTGTAATGAAGTTGGAGTTTGTAGTGAAAGTAGTGTTTTTATTGCTGTTAATTCTAATATTAATTCTGATACGATCAACATCTTTTTAAATAAAAATAAATCTAATTTAGTCATACTTCCCAACAACGACTATACCTTATTGAATAACCCAAATAAAGGAGGAAGTTTACAAAGTATAGCTTCTAATGCTTATACTTATTCTCCAGCAAATAATTTTTCTGGTGATGAAGTATTTACTTTTATTAATTCAAATGGCAAATTATTTCATGTAAAGGCTAAAACGTATAATACTCCTGCACCAAACTTATTTGTTTCCAATGATGTATGTTTTACTCCTGTATCTACACCTGTTACAATTAATGTTCAAAATAATGATATTGATAAAACAAAATTTACAATAACTACCTATACAACATCACAAGATGTTCAATCAATTACTAAGAATGGACCAATTTTTACGATTACGCCAAAACCTAATTTTAAAGGTACCATAAACTTTACCTATAACTCAAAATATATAGGACCAAATAGCAATAACGCACCTGCAAATGAAACAGGAATAGTTAGTGTAATTGTAAGTGATCAAAGACCAATTCAAAATACTTATGAATTAAATGTAATCAAGGATAACCCTTTGATATTGAAAAATAAATCTACATTACTAGCTTATAATATTAATATTATTGATAACCCTATTCATGGTGTACTATCCTATTACCCAGGTTTTAATTCAATATCTATAAATGGTAAAGTAGTATCGGGATATAATATGTTGATATATAACCCAAATAATGGTTATGTTGGTCAAGACTCTATGTTAGTGGAGCATTGTATTAATGGTGTTTGCAATAATATTTTATTAAAAACATCTGTTGCTGCTAAAGATTATGCATGTTTCTCAGATTGTGTTTGGCCCGGAGATGCAAACACTGATGGTATTGTAGATTTCGAAGATGCCTTAGTGATTGGAAGATTTATGGGTAAAATTGGTGATGAAAGATCAGATGCTACTTATGATTATTATCCACAAGATGCTTCCAATTGGTCAAGCCTTTTCTCTGAAACACCAGTAAATTACAAACATTTTGATGCTAATGGTGATGGTTCAATATCTTTTGAAGATTTGACTGCTATTGATGATAACTATTTAAAGACCAATAACTTAACTAACGAAACGTTTTCTGTTTTCAAAGCATATCCTTTTGATATTGTAACAGAAAAACCAGGACCGTTTTATGCTGGCGATAAAGTAAAGTTCAACTTAATATTAGGTAATTCTAATACTCCTGCAATTGATATTAATGGAATCAAGTTTTCAATGTATATTTCTCCAAATATAGCAAATGCAGATAGCTCATATTTTGTTACAACTAATTCATGGTTGATTTACGCATCAGCATTCTTTAATATGACGAAGAAACCTTCTCCTGGAAAAACGGATATGGTGATTTCAAGGGTGGGTAATAAACCTGCTAGTGGATCAGGAATTATTGGTGAATTTAATACTGTAGTTGAAACTGATTTAAATGGATTCCAATCAACAGAAGCAGTAATAAAGGTAACTGGTATAAAATTAATGGGAAGAGATGGTGAAATTTATTCTTTACCAGATATTATCAAGCCATTACAATTGCTAAAAGAAAGACCTGCATTGGATAACAACCAATTATTATTAATGCCAAACCCAACAAATGGGTTAGTAGAATTGAGAATGAATGGTGGCTACCTAATGAATAAAATTGAAGTTTTCAATACAACTGGCCAAATGGTAGAAACGATTAAAAATTTGAATACCAACCAACATACTATTGATTTGTCTAATTTATCTTCTGGATTGTATATATTAAATATTCAAACTGCCGAAGGAACTTTAAGACAAAAAATCGAAGTAATTAAATAATCCGTTATAGGATTTATAAGATATTTTTATTGATTCGTGATGAATAACCCGTTCTGGAAAGTCAGGCGGGTTTTTTCTTTATTATAAATATTCCACGAATTCCGACTGACTTTAATATTTTAATGCTGCAAATTAAGAATGGAATTTATAGAAAAAAAAAGCGAAATTCTCAATTTGAAAATTCCGCTTTTTTTATTTAGTTGCTTAATGCTGGATTAGCTGCTTTTTTCCTTTCGTGTTCTTTTAAATAGATTTTTCTCAAACGAATAGATTTCGGTGTAACTTCTACATATTCATCCGATTGTATATATTCTAATGCTTCTTCTAATGTGAAAATAGTTGGAGGTATTAATCTCATTTTATCATCAGAACCTGATGCTCTCATGTTTGTCAACTTCTTGGTTACAGTTACATTCACAATCATATCTCCTGGTCTGCTGTTTTCACCAATAACTTCACCTTCATACACTTCTTCATTTGGCTCAACGAAGAAAGTACCTCTATCTTGAAGATTATTGATACTATATGGAATTGCTGAACCTGTTTCTTTAGAAATCAATGAACCATTTTGTCTGCCAGGGATATCTCCTTTGTGTTCTTGATATTCCAAAAATCGATGTGTCATAATCGCTTCACCTTGAGTCTGAGTTAACATATTGCTTCTCAAACCTATAATTCCTCTAGAAGGAATTTCGAACTTTACTATTACTCTATCGCCTTTAGTGATCATATCTGTCATCATTCCTTTTCTTCTTGTCACCATATCTATTACGGTACCTGATGAAGTTTCAGGAACATCAACAGTCAATTCTTCAATTGGCTCATGTTTCTTTCCATTTATCGTTTTGATAATTACTTGAGGCTGACCAATTTGAAGCTCATACCCTTCTCTTCTCATCGTTTCGATCAAAACGGATAAGTGTAATACACCTCTTCCAAACACTTGGAATGAATCGCTACTACCAGTTTCTTCGACACGAAGAGCTAGGTTTTTCTCCATTTCTTTCTCAAGTCTTTCTCTAATATGTCGAGAAGTTACGAATTTACCTTCTTTACCAAAAAATGGAGAATCATTAATCGTAAACAACATGCTCATTGTTGGCTCATCAATTGAAATTGTATCCATTTGCTCTGGATTATCGTAATCAGCAATTGTATCGCCAATCTCGAAGCCATCAACACCAACTACTGCACAAATTTCGCCAGCTTTTACTTCCTCAACTTTCATTTTACCAAAGCCTTCAAATACATAAAGTTCTTTGATTCTGCTTTTTGTAATAGATCCATCTTTCTTTACTAATGAAACATTCTGTCCAGTTTGTAGTGTTCCTCTATTCAATCTTCCAATTGCTATTCTTCCGATATATTTGCTATAATCGAGAGATGTGATGAGCAATTGTAAGCTACCATCAGTAACTAATGGAGCTGGAATATGTTGAATAATAGTTTCTAATAAAGGAATGATATCTGAAGTTGGTTTCTTCCAATCTAAACTCATCCAACCTTGTTTGGCAGATCCATACACACAAGGAAAATCTAATTGATCTTCAGTTGCATCCAATTGGAACATCAAATCGAAAACTTGCTCATGAACACCATCTGGATCGCAATTTTCCTTATCAACTTTATTAACAACAACAATTGGTTTCAAACCTAGCTCAATTGCTTTCTGAAGTACAAATCTCGTCTGAGGCATTGGTCCTTCAAAAGCATCAACTAATAAAAGAACTCCATCAGCCATATTTAATACCCGCTCTACTTCGCCTCCAAAATCACTGTGACCTGGAGTATCAATAGTATTGATTTTATAATCTCCAAAACGAACTGAAACATTTTTGGCTAATATTGTAATTCCACGTTCTCTTTCGAGATCATTATTATCTAAAATAAGCTCACCTGGGACTTCATGTTCTTTGAATAGTTTTCCAGCTAGTAGCATTTTATCTACCAATGTCGTCTTACCGTGGTCAACGTGAGCAATAATCGCAATATTGCGAATTTTTTGATTCATAAAAGATTGAATTTACTAAAGAATTGATTTCGATAAAATAAAATTTTGTAATAAACGATTGATTATTAAAAGAAATCAAAACAAAAACTATATTTTTCTTAAAAATTTCGGCAAAATTAGAATAATATTTGGTAATAAAAAAATAATTCTTTCATCCACTATCTTTTTATTTTTCTTTTCCATTCATTATCTAAAAAAGATTTGATGATTTCAATATTTGTTATTATAATGATTGATTATATATTAATAATAAATTTTATTTTACAATACTAAAACAAAATTGACGATATTTGTTTTCTATATAAAATTATATACTTATTAATATGACAATAATTCTGATAATAATTATTTGTTTAGTATCCATTGCTGGATTTAATGATCGAAGTTTGCTTGAAAAATTGATGCATTATCCATATTTAGAAAAAAGAAATCGGGAATGGTATAGATTTATCACTGGAGGATTTGTTCATGCCGATTGGCAACATTTATTAATAAATATGTTTGTTTTATATAGTTTTGGTGGAATAATTGAAAATATATTTCGTGAATATTTGAATCCAAATTATACAAACTTAGCATACATTTTACTATTCTTCTTTTGTATAGTAGTTGGAAATATTCCTTCTTATATTAAAAATAATGATAATCCCTATTACTCTGGTGTAGGAGCTAGTGGAGCTACTTCAGGATTAGTTTTTGTTTATATTTTATTTTATCCATTTCAAAAAATATATGTAATTTTTTTTCCTATGCCAGGAATATTGTTTGCAATTTTATATTTATTCTACTCAAGTTATGCAGCTAAACAACAAAGAGATAATATTGGTCATGATGCACACATAGCAGGAGGAATTGGAGGATTATTATTTGTAATTTTATTAATTCCAGAATCTATTCAAAGTTTTATTAATCAGATAAAATATTTTTTACATTAATTTCATTATCATTGTTTTATATCTTTTCCAAATTATTTGCAATTTTTATAATACCGCTCAACTGGATTATATTCTTATTGATCTTAAGTCTGTACTTTAAGGATAAATGGAAAAGATTAAGATTTATGAAATATGCATTATTCCTTTTATTAATATTTACCAATCCCTTAATTCATCATTTCGTTTTCAATTCTATTGAGCATGAGCCAATTAACTTCGATGATTTACCAAAATCTGAAGTAGGTATATTATTGGGAGGGTATGCTGATACAGAAATGAATAATTTGGAAATTCCGCTACAAATTGATTTGTCAGGGAATCGATTATTGACAACACTAGAGTTATATAAGAGAAAGAAAATCAATAAGATATTGCTATCTGGAGGAAATGGGAATCTCTTTAATAAAAATAAGAATGAGGCTGTAATAGTAAGAAATTTTCTACTTAGAATGAATATTGATTCATCGGATATATTCATAGATAGCCTTTCTAGAAATACTTATGAAAATGGAATTTATAGTAAACAAATTCTATTGAATAATTATGGTAGAATTCCATCGACATCGCTTATTACATCAGATTTTCATTTGTGGAGGGCTCAAGCAGTTTTTAGTAAATTAGGGATTAATTCTATTATTGTGCCAAGCGATAAAAAAGCCAAATTATTTGAATGGAACTTAAATGATGCAATCAATCCAGACCCTAATTTATTAAAAGATTGGCAGTACTTAATAAAAGAATGGTTTGGATTGATTGCTTATAAATTAAATGGCTATATCTAAACTTTTTTTAAAGTTTTAGTAGTCAAAGAATCATAGGATTTTAATGCAGTTTTCCTTTTCCCTTTTGTGTTTGCAGCTAATTTTAATGCTTCAAAAGCATTTATTGTACCGCCAGTCACTGAAATATCACTCAAAGATACTAAAGTGCCATCGCCTGGTCTTTTCACCTTTTGATTTTTCTTGTTCACTGATTTTAATAAAATAGATTTAACTTGTTCGGCAGTTAAAGTTGGATAATAGGAACGAATCAAAGCTGCGACTCCTGCAACAACTGGTGAAGCCATCGAAGTGCCATCAAAACTAGCATATTTGTTATTAGGAATTGTAGAAGTAATATCAACTCCAGGAGAAAATAAATCCACCTGATCTTTTCCATAATTAGAAAATGGAGCTACTAATTCTTCACCACCTTGCCAATTTAAAGCCCCAACTTCAATCCAATTCTTGAAATTTTTAGAGCTAAACCAACCTCTTTTTTCTTTTCTATCATTCGGAAAATTATCTGAATCGTCATTGTTTTCATTACTATTTCCAGCAGCATGAACTAAAAGCACATCCTTTTCTTGTGCATATTTTACAGCTTTATCCACAGCAGTTTTATCCCAAGAATATCCTTTGCCAAAGCTCATATTGATTACAGAAGCACCATTGTCAACAGCATAGATAATTGAATTTGCAACATCTTTATCTCTTTCATCACCATCTGGTACACATCGAACAGTCATAATTTTCACATTATCAGCAACACCTGAGATACCAATTTTATTATTTCTTACTGCAGCAATAATTCCTGAAACATGAGTACCATGACCATTGTAATCCATAGTCTTGTTGTTCCCATAATTTCTCTCATAAGAATTATTCGGATCGTCGCCAACTATATCTTTACGTACGGTGGAATATGGGTTCATTTCATCCTCCAATTTGTTTTTATATTCTTTCAATTGTTCATCAATTGATTGTATAACTACAGTTTTGAACGAATCAAGATGCTCTATATTCTCGCCACTTTCTATTATTTTTGTTAAATATTGTTTTCCGATATTCAAATTCATATCGCCCTCATCTTTGATAGCTTCTATATTTTCTTTTGTGGCTAACTTGCCATTCAAACTCTTCAAAATTGCATCTATTGAGTTGACTAAGAAAGTTTTAGTAAAATTCAGTTCTTCTGATTGAGCAGTTAAATTAGCTCTTTCTTCGTCAATTTCTTTTTTAATTTTTGTGAATAGAGCATATTCTTTTTTCTCCTTTTTGCTCAATTTATTTACATCCTTGTTCTTAAATTCTTGTTCAAATTTGGCATACAATCTCGTTTTTTCAGAAGTTTCTTTTGTGATCACTTTGCCATCTTTGCCACCAATATAATTCCAACCATAAACATCATCAATATAACCATTATGATCATCATCGATATTATTTCCAGCAATTTCACCTGGATTTTTCCATATTACATCTTTCAAATCTTCATGATCGTAATCCACACCAGAATCAATAACTGCTACTACAATTGTAGTTGATTTTTTTCCTTTTAGCAATGAATTATAGGCTTTCTCTGTTGATACTCCATCAACTTTATCCGTATTTGGATCAAGATTGAACCAATTATCTGGTGCTTGAGCAAATGAAAAAATAGGTAAGGCGATTAAAAAATATATAAATATTTTCTTTAACATAATTTGATTTTTTTCTTAAAACGAAATTGAATTGAATTTGTTATTTTTCTTCTTTGTCATTATAAATACAAAGTATATAGTCTGCTACTTGCTGATGTGTTTCTTCTAATCTGTTTGTAGATTTTTGATGAACGCAACTTATTGATTTTATTGTATTTATATCCACTTTCTTAGTTAAATAATAAATAATTCCTTCTTTATTATCTGAATGATATGACCCGTTGAAGTGAAGAAAATGATTACCTATCTTGTAATTTTGCAAAATGAAATATGCCATAGTTGCATCTTTCACAGCTTGAGCTTTCGGTAAATTTTCATTTACATGATCCAAATCCATTTCCATCATTTTTTTATAACAATTCACATTTATATCAATCGGAATTGGCAAAGGTGGCAAATAAGATTTAGCAGTTGCAGATAATGCATCCAAACTTTCTATTCCATTTCTAAATACCATTTTGGCATAACGATTTGGTGTGTTCGAAGCGATAAACCTCAATTTATTATCTCTTGCAAAAGTCATGAGCGGTTTGTAATCTTTTTTATAATTATTCCATAATCGACATTCTTTTTCGAAAATTCCATTATCGAAATATCCAGCTAAAAACTCGTCAATGATTAATTGATTATCGGTTTCGAACATTTCGGCAGCTAATACTAATTGTTGTTTGTGCTTTTTGAATAATTGATTGGTTAGCTCCAATTCCCACCAATGGGCAATAGAATCTGTATGAAGTTCCCCAAAGAATACAAAATCTGCTTTCTCTAATGAAGGAATGCTATCATAAATTGATATTTTATTTCCATTTTTATCAAACCATTGATATGCAATATCTTGAGCATTAATATTTTGAATAAAAATAAGTGCTAAGATAGAAAATAGTAATCTCATATAATATATTATTTTAATGGATATAACTTTAAAAACTTTGCAAATTTTATGGGGTAAATATAAGTGAATCTAATTGGAAATTGTTTTAAATGAGCCAATAGTCCCCATTTTTTTGACCTTCAATCATAAGTATCTACTATCGAACTTACATCAAAATTAATGCTTTTAAGATCAATATTTTGTTTAGGCATAAACGTCACTTTGATACTTTTGCCTGGAATTATATCAAAATAGTTGTCGCTAAAGTGCCCAGCTTCATTGGCTTTCAAATAAATATTTTTCGCAAATTTGTTTGTTTGTATTGTCAATTCTATTTTACCGTCTTCATTTTGCTTCGAAATCTCTATTTTAGGTTTTTCTAATTTTAAATTCTTAGTTTTTTCTAAAGGAATAATTGAGGATGAAATAATTTTTTGATTTACTATTAAGCTAAGATTAACAACACATTTTTCAACATCAATTTTCTTCTCTTTTACCCACTTATTTATATCCGTTTCATATATTAAAGTTGAAGTATTCCTTTTCATGACAATATCCAGCGAGTCTGAATTTTGTATATTACCGTCAAAATCAATCACTTGAATTGTCAAATTTGCATTCTCGTCTTTCAATAAATCATTTATGCTGTATAATTGCAAGTGATTTTCTTTTGTAATATTAGAAAGGATGGTGAGTGGTTCAAAACTTTTCTTTGCAAAATATTGTAAGGCTTTCCAATTGCCATAATAATCCATGCTACTCCACGAAGTGACGGGCCAACAATCATTCAACTGCCAATATAAAGTTCCCATACAATAAGGTCGTTGGATGCGATGTGCATCTATCCCGATTTTCATACCATCAGCTTGAAGCACTTGACTGACATACACAAAGGACTCAAAATCTTTAGGTTTGTTGAAATCTCTCATCATATACTCTGTTACCAAAGCATTTCCTCTTGGATGTTTTTGATGGTTCAACATGGCTTCTGAATCTATTTTGCGATCTGATGGATTGGTGATAGTTGCAATTGTATTCATCTCTGGAAAAGATTGAAATCCAAATTCACTCATAAATCTTGGTACCTTTTCCTTGAACATTTCAAATGGCTCCACATCGTGCCACACTCCCCAATAATGGGCATCACCCTCGAAAATAGATCGAGGATTACCCCTACCATATTTTGGTGAGGACTCCCAATAATCGACATGATTGCCATATCTAGCCACTAAATTGGGCAAAGTCTTCTGAAAGATTTGTTGATAATCGCCAAAGATTTTTTCAGCATGTTTAGTTGAAAAACTTTGCTTCCAGCCCCAGTGATTCCAGGCTTCAGCTATTTCGTTATTTCCACACCATAAGGCAATTGAAGGATGATTTCGAAGCCTTTTCATCTGTTCAATTGATTCTTTTTCAATATTTTCTAACATTTCAGAGTTGGCTGGGTACATAGCACAGGCATACATAAAATCCTGCCAAACCAAGATGCCCAGCTCATCGCAAATTTCATAGAATTTATCTTTTTCATACAAACCACCACCCCAAACTCTGAGCATATTCATATTTGCAACTTTGGCTTGAGTGAGTAAATATCGATAATTTGCATCTGACAACCTGCCATAAAAACTTTCTTGAGGAATATAATTAGCTCCTTTCATAAAGACAGGAACGCCATTCAATTCAAAATAGAAAGATTGTCCTATGCTATCTCTATTTGAGATTAATTTGATGGTTCGAATGCCGAAATTGATACTTTTTTGATCTACTAAATCATTTTCAATGGAGAGCTTGGCTTCTGCTTTATATAAGATTTGATCGCCTAACTCATGTGTCCACCAAAGTTTTGGGTTTTGAATATTGACATCAAAAACTATATTATTCGTTCCTTTTGAAAGTAAAATATCCTTTTTAAATACTTGATGGTCAATCATTAATCTTACTGAAACCTCTTTAACTATATCCGATTGGATTTCTACATAAGCATTTAACTTTGCTATTGAATCCGATTGGCTCAACTGCTCAATCCACAAATCTTGAATAATTGGTTGATTGATGGCTTCAATAAAAACTTTCCCTTGCAAACCAGAAGTAACATATCTTGGACCCCAATCCCAACCATAATGATATTGAGCTTTTCGGGTGAATGCTCTTTTCCCGCCTGGAAGTTCTATTCCATCATAAGCTTTTATTTTTTCATCTTCAATTTTCTCTGGTGCATGGAAAAGTATATATAGTTCATTATCTTTTTGTTTTGCAAATTGCTTGATGTCATATTCCCATTTTCTGAACATATTATCTGCTTTGAAAAGCAATTTTCCGTTCAAATATACATCAGCATAAGTGTCTAAAGATTCGAAAGTGAGCATCCATTTTTTAAAATCCAAAATTGAAGAATCAATATCAAAATTGCATCTATATTCCCAATTCTCTTTTTCAATCCATTGCAGTTTTTTTTCATTATCTCCCCAAAATGGATCGTCAATTAATTTATTCTCCAATAAGCTTAGATGAGTACACCCAGGAACGACTGCTTTTCTCCAAATAAATGTTCCTTGCTGACGAAACTCCCAATTTTTCAATTCGATTGTTAGAGGTAGGTTTTTATTTTCCAAAGCAAAAATATTTGTTAAATAGATTGAACAGATTAAAATGATAAAATAATTCTTTATATACCTCATAATTAGTTATTTATCCATATAATGGAATTGAATTATCTAACTCTTGTAGTCGCCAACATTCTTTTGATACTATATCTTCCACTTCCATTTGCAAATACCATTAATAATCCACCAGCTATTGCCATATTTTTCATAAATTCAATGGATTCAATTCTTTGGGTGAAATCACCAGAAAATTTCCAAAAAGGATGAACGATGAATGTGAATGGCAACCAATACACTAATAAGAGAACAGAAGCCAAGCTAGTTCTGTAGCCAATCAGAAGCAGAATACCACCTAATGCTACAAAGGTAATCGAGCTGTATAATAATAAATCTTGATTCCATGTAACGCCAAACTCTGTCATTTTCACCTTTGTTGATTCGAAATGACGGATGCGGTCGAAAGCATCCCATAAAAATATAGTAGATAATAGAACCCTGCCCAATAGATCGATTAAATCTTTCATTATTCTTTTGTTAAATATTTCTTTATTGATTTCGCCACATTCTGTCCATCCAAAGCTGCCGAAATAATGCCTCCTGCATAGCCAGCCCCTTCGCCACAAGGAAACAAGCCTTCAATTTCATTGTGCATATTCGTTTCTTTATTTCTAGGTATTCTAATCGGAGCACTGGTTCTGCTCTCAGTCCCCACTACATTTGCCTCTTCAGTTAGATAACCTTGCATCATTTTGCCGAACTGCATAACGCCTTGCCTTAGCCTGTCGTACACAAATGTAGGTAATATTTGGTGTAATGGAGCAGAAATTAGCCCTGGAATGTAACTTGAGGGGCTTAAATTTTTAGAAAATTTCCTCTGAACAAAATCTGTAAGCCGTTGTGCTGGTGCTTTTTGACTGCCATCGCCAGCTTTGAAACAATCTTGCTCTACTTTTTTCTGAAAATTCATAAAAACAAAAGGATCCTTATTAGTTTGAAAATCATCGAATTCGATAGAAGTGACCGTTCCAGAATTGGCAAACTTAGAATCCCTTCTGGACATGGACATTCCGTTCACTACAATTTCCCCAGGAGCTGTTGCAGATGGGACGATCAGCCCACCTGGACACATACAGAAAGAAAATACGCCTCGGTCTTTCACTTGAGTCACTAAGCTATAACTCGATGCTGGCAGATTTTGATCTCTAGGCGATTGATGATATTGCACAGAGTCTATCAGTTCTTGAGGATGCTCAATCCTGACACCAAGTGCAAATGGCTTTGCTTCTATATAAATATTTTTTTGATGCAATAAATAATAAATATCTCTTGCTGAATGACCAGTTGCAAGAAGCACCGCTTCGCCTTTTATTTCCAAATTGTGATTGACCTGAACACCAATTATCTTGCTATGATGTATCAAAAAGTCAGTAACAGATGAGTCAAAATGAACTTCACCACCATATTTCAAGATTGTTTCTCTAATATTTGCTACCACATTAGGCAGCTTATTAGAACCTATGTGAGGGTGAGCATCCACTAAAATATCACTGGAAGCACCATGCTCTACGAACAATTGCAAAACCTTTTCGATTTTGCCTCTTTTGTGCGATCGGGTATAGAGCTTTCCATCGGAATAGGTGCCTGCTCCACCCTCTCCAAAACAATAGTTGGAGTCGGGATTCACAATACCAAATTGTTGGATAGCTTTTAAATCACGTCTTCTAGTCTGAAGATCTTTCCCTCTATCCAATACGATGGGTTTCAGTCCCTGCTCTATCAACTCCAAAGCTGCAAAGTAGCCAGCAGGACCAGCACCCACAACGATCACTCTAGGCTTATCCTGAACATCTTGCAATTGTGAAAGTAAGGTTGGCGACTCTGAAGGAGTTTCGTAAAGGTAAATTTCTACTTTTAAGCGATAGACAACTACCCTACTCCTGGCATCTATGGATCGTTTGCTGATTTTCCAGCTCGTCACTTCATCTTTATCGATGGACAAAGCGGCACAAGCTTCAGAAAGGATAAAAGCATTGTTTTCAATATCTTTAGGTAGAATAGCTATTTCTACAGTAAATTGCATGAAATGATTTTGGATGCAAATATAATAATATAATGAAATGAAAAATGGATAATTCTATTTTGAAAAATAATGAAGGATTAGAAAACAAGAGAATTGTGAGACATTAACTACATATTATAATCCCAAGAACTTATGAGTTAGCAGATATTAATCCTCTAATTTAAGTAACATTCTATAGTTGTTTGTAATTTCACAAAATCTATTTGAATAAATATATTAAATTGTGGTAACATTATTATCAAATGGAAGACCATTATTATAAGTAGTGGAGGCATAATGTAAAATAGAGGAGTGATAAATATTAATGGTGGAGATATAATTATTGATGGTGGATACAAATATATGAATGGTGGAGTTATAACTATAGATGGTGGAAAAAATTATGTATGTGGTGGAGGCTTAATTATATAAGTTGGGGGCTTTAATACAAATAGTGGAATAATAAATATAAAAATTGGAGAAATAATATAAGATGGTGGAAAGAATTTGATGAAATTTCAAAGCATATTATAAAATGTAGGAAATATAATTTTCATTGGGAAGAATATATCTACTGAAAAGAAATGCCCAAGAAAAAAAATCTTGAGCATCTTCTTAAAACTTAAATATATTATATAACACTTATACCTTTAAACTAGTAAATTTCAAACCACTTATTTGTTTGTATTGCGGTGATGTTGCCCCAAAAATGGATTTTACATACATTTTGACATCCAAAACAATTTTATGGAGGTTATTTGCTGAAAGGTAGAATAAATCATTGCGTTTCAGTCTTGCATTCTTAATTTCTGTAAGTGCATTTACCACTAATGAATTATTTGTATTGAGTTCGGTTAGTAAAGTATTCAAAGTTGTCAATTTCAAATCATCTTCATTCGGATTGTATAAAGGTTCGGATTGCAATAAAATGATCAACTTAGAAAAATGTTCGGCTAGTTGACCATAGGATTGTTGGGAAACGGAAATGGATTTGTCTTTTTCTGCTGGTTGGTCATTCTCTGGTGGTGGCGGTGTATCTTTTTTGTCAACTCTTGTACCTTGTAGTTTTTTGTTAATTGATTTTGCCATTTCAAGTGTCTTTTCGTTGGTGCCACTTGCAGCCAATGCATTAACTAATCGGGTGGATAACTTCTTTAAATTTGCAAATTTGAGCTGTCTTGCATGATTCACATTCGCATAATCGGTTAATTTCTGATTCACATTTGTTAATTCTGTTCGAGCATTAGTTAACAAATCTGTAAGTGCTGTAAGTTGAATTGCGGGGTTGGAAGGGTGATAAGCACCACCGAATCCGGTGCAAAAAGATATTAAATCTTCTAAATGATTGACATTCTTTAAATGCCCTGTTTCTGATGTACTAGCCATATATTTATATTTTTTGAAAAATGAAATAATCTAGTTATTAACGACTTATTCAGATTATATTGTATGAATAAAAAAAAATTATTTTATAGTATAGATACACAGAATATAAATAATAGTTGAATTAATCAAAATTTATTTTAGAAAAAGTGAAGAAATGTCGTCTATTATACAAATTTGCATTTTTTTTAATACTTTATAAATTTATTTTATATCTTTGAAGCATAAATAAAATTCTTACAGATTTCTTCCCATCATAATTGATTTGATATAATACCCAATAATTTTTAATTAGAATTTACTTATGTTTTTTATATGAAAAAATTCATTACTTCTTTGTTTTTATTAGGCTTTATTATTGGGCAAAATACATTATTTGCACAAATTGATGAGCATCGACAATTAATAGATTCTTTAAATAAAATCAAACGTAATATTAAAAGCAATCCGAATCGGGCTAATAATCAATTTGTCTATGATAATATATGTGGCTGTAATGGTACGGTAAAATTGAATATTTATAAGGGGTTGGATGACCCTTCTCATAATTGGGGTGGAGATAAAGTACCAAATTTTGACAAATATACATTAGGCTCAGTAACAGTGGCAAACTTAAATGATACTGATGGAGATAGTATAGTGGATAATCTGGATACAGTTGTAATAGCAACAAGTAGAGGTGTTGATGAATTAGATCTGATGAAATTGGAAGTAATTGTAGATGGAAAATTTTCTCCTAATTGTAATAAAATCAAATTAGTGAATAAAAGTACGAATAGCTGCGTCAAGCTATGGCGAAAATCGAGCAAGGAAGTACAGTATGATTTGAACACTGAAATTACATTGCAACCTGCAAATACAAAGAAATATAAAAATGAGTTAATACAAACCCTTTGGGTAGAGGCTTGTGATGTAAGCACTGCACTAAGAGATATTATAATAGTGGGGAATAGAGTGGAAAAAGATACCATTAATGGAATTACCACTCTAGCACCAAAAGATTCAGTAAGTGCTACTGCTATTTGGGTGAGGAAGAAAAATGTGTATTATGATAGTATTACTAAAATACCGTTGCCAGTCCCAGCATTATTAGGAATAGATCAACCCGGTTTAATAGAATCAATTGATAAGGATGGTACTCAATCAAATCATGGATTTAGAGCTAAAGATGGATCAAGATATGGTTTTGGAAGTTTTGCAAAGAAAGATTGGACAAATTATTATACTGGTGAAGATTTATTTTATGGTGGAAGAATACTATTTGAATTTGAGATTTTTCCGCATGAGATTTGCAACAAGTTAAATATTTATGATATCATATTTGATATAACAAGAAGGAAGGATACTTATGATATTTTATATAATGATGAACATCACAATCCTAAAATAACAAAAGAATCATTTCCAATTATTAATGATATATCAAATGATGATACAAATGATTTATTTGATGAGGATAAGACTCCAAGTCCTGGAAATCATGAAATATTTTCTTATGATTCTCCGTCAGTTAATAGACTTAGTTTTATTGATCCAATTAAAAAAGATACAAATAAGACTAATACATTCGTTTTTAGAAATTTAAATTTTTCTGAATTTGTAAGAATTTCGTTAAAAAGCCAAAATTTGGAAGGTGATAGTATCTTAAGGGGAAGTAGATGTTCTAATAATATTGATTGGTTATTAAGTTCAGCAAGTTATAATTCTTGGACATATAATTCATCTAATCCACTAAATCCTATTTATCAGTATTCTGAAGTTGCAAAACCTGGGGCAACTTTAATTTCAACTCCAAGAATATTATTTGATTTAACATCTTCAAATGCTGGGTTTGATATAAAAGCATTGGGAATTGAATCTGTAAATCATGCTTATGCTCTTAAATACACAAAAGCCGATAGTTCTTTTTTATTAGCTGTTAAAAGGGATGATGATTCTGGTTGGAATACTTTAATAAATAAAAGTAGTGTATTAAGTAATGGTAACTGGACAATAAAATATCCTACAATAAGCCCATATATTAGAATAGATATTTATAAATCAACTATAGATTTTAATGATCAAGATGAAATTTTTTTTACAATTAAGAAAATACCATCAACCATATTAAATAAAATAAAACTAAAATAAATTATGAGATTTTTTATAATATTAATATTAATTATAACTTCATTAAAAGTATTATCAAAATCAGACACTTTGCCTGATCCAATAATAAAAGGTAGTAGTAAATATATTAATACAAGTAAAACAAAGGATCAAATATTATATGATAGTTTTAGTCAATTACTGAACTCATATATAGATGTAGAAAATAAAATGTTGACTATATTGAACAATGACACTCTCAATATTATTCAGTTAAGAATGTTAGCAATTGATTTTGTACCCTATTTTAGTAAGACATTAGAAAATAAATTGAATTTATTCACTAAATTAATATATAGAAATTTTCTTTTATTTCCAGCTTATACATCTGATTTTTACGGTATTGATCCAAAACCAATCACTATTCAAGATGGCAATTATTTTGACAAATTATTATCAGATTATATAATAAATAGTGGTGTATTAAAAGATTGTGATTTTTTTGATCAATTAAGATATGATTCAAGTGAAATTAGAAAATTTACAGATGAAAATAAATTTTTAGAAATGAAGAAATCTAATAGATATTCAAATATTTATTATTTATCAAGTATGATGAGAATCAATAGAGAAAAATTAATAATGAAAAAGGAAGAAATGAATTATAATGAGTGCTTTCAAAAGAATTCACAGTTATTATTAGATGCAATGGATAACAAATTAAGTAAATAATTATGAAAGTATTATTTCTCATATTATTCTTATTTCAAAGCTCTGATATTTTTTTGCAAAATATAAGAGCTTTGAAATTGGAGATTTCACCAAGTGAGATTAGACCATCAAAATCTCAATATGATTTTAAAATATCAGCTAGTGAAGATTCAGTATATTATCACTTATTGAGAAAACTGGATACATTAAACCAATATGAACTTGGTATTAGAAATGATATTGAAAAAATATCAAATAGGAATTTGAACGTGCAAATTGTTTTTGATTATATAAAGATGTTTGATAATTCGTTTGATGATCGATTGAAATTTTTTAATAATTATTTTAAAACTCCAGGTCAATTTTACAATCCAATAATAAATCCAAACGACCCATTTTTTTCTAAACAAAGAATATCTTCAATTAATAATCAATTTCTTTATTTATCTTTTGTATATAAAATATTGAAAAGCGATTCCTTTAAGCAAAGTGATTATTTTGAAAAAGATGAAAAAAAGAAAGATTTTATGGCTTGGTGTTTAGCTGATAAATCTGTTGATTTAACTAATTATCTATTGAGCGAATATAAATATGCAACAGGAAGTTATAAATCTAATTTAGAAGAAGTATTAAAAGTAATGAAAAGTAGAGGATTTATTCAAGACTACAAATAAGATTAAATAAAAGAAATTTTCATTAAAATTTACAACAATCGAAAAATGAAAAATATACTCTATATCCTATTCCTAATATTTATTATAAATATTATTCATGCCCAGCAAGATGCATTAACAGCATCTATTACGAATGCTGTTAATAATTGCAAAACAGGTGAGATTGATTTATATATCAATGGTGGCTACGAACCCTATTCCTTAGTTTGGAAAGATTCACTTGGTAATATAATTAATGGATTTAGAGGAATAACTGGCAATGATGGTCAAGAAGATTTAATTGGTTATTATGCAGGTAAATATCATGTTGAGGTTTATGATGATTTATGTGGGTTCGTTGAAGCTGATTTCGAAATCCTAAATGAAAAATATAATTATTCTCCAAATCTTTCTAAAATTAACCCTTCAAAATGTGGTGCTAATGATGGAAGCTTGACAGTAATTAATCAACTAGAACCAACAAAAGGATCAGGTGATTTTACATATAGATGGAATAAAGATGGAACTTTTTATAGTTTCTGCCCTCCATATACTATTTCTGGACTATCATTTGGTGAATATTGTCTAGTAGCTACAGACAATCTATATGATTGTGAATTTACAAAATGTGATTCTGTTATCGCCTCTGATGAAGTGTTAGCAAAAGTTGATACTATTATGAATCAATCTGAAGATAATATATTTGATGGTGAAATTCATATTTCAGTAACAAAAGGGTCTGCTCCATTTACATACAGTTGGGTAGGTCCAAATGGATTTACAAGTAATTTGAAAAATATTACAGGATTAGAAAAAGGAATGTATTACTGTACAATAACCAGTAGTAATGGCTGTACAAAAATTTTAAATGCTTATGTTCTTCAATATTGTAAATCTCCTTTTGTTATTTTTAGAGTTAAAAATGTATGTGATAATAATGGTATAGGTTCTATCTCTCCCAATACTCAATGGAATCAATGGGCATGTAATGATTTTAAATTCCATTGGTCAAATGGATCAAATGAATGTTATATAAATGGTCCTATAGGAATATATACTGTTACAATTACCTACCAAGACACTTGTATTAGGATTCAAGAAATAGAGATTAAAAAAGATTCCACACCAATTGTTACTGCAAATATTACTCATATCTGCGGTGATAATTCATTCAACTATGGTAAGATTGAAATTATTGGTAATTATAATTATTCTTTTAATTGGAGCGTTCCTGGTAAAAGTGGCAAGATACTTTATCCTATACTAGAACCTGGAGTTTATAAGTTAACGGGCATTCCACCTTATCCCGGTTGTCTAATAGATACAAGTTTTGTGATTAAGCAATCTCCTGATATAAATGTTACCATACTTGAATCATATAGTCAATGTGATCCTAATGCTGCTGCTAAAATTATCACACAAGCAACAGGAGGCATTAAGCCATATAAGTTCTTTTGGAATAATGTATTAGGTGATAGTATTTATAATTTTCCTATATCTAATACCACAAAAGATTCTGTATTACTAAAGCTTCAAGATTCACTTGGTTGTGTATTTACAAAATATTTCTATAAACCTATAAATAATAATATAGGGGTTTATTATTTGCCATATCCTGTTTGTACTACTGCAAAAGGAGCATTTGTAATTGAAAGCATATCTAACTTCCAATTACCATTCACATATCAATGGAGTAATGGACAAACTGGAAAGATAATGACTGGTGCAGAGTATGACAAAGAATATAGAGTGACAATAACAGATGCTAGAGGGTGTACAATAGTACAAAGAGATATGTTCGTAGGTAAGGCGTTTAGAAATGTTGGATCTTACAATCCAGTGGTAAAACATAGTTGCAATGGGTTAGCAAATGGGTTTATAGATATTAATAAAAATGATGGAGATCAAAGACTCATGTATTGGTCAACTGGCAAAAGTGGGATGAATAAAAACAAACTGGATAGCTTAATCCCTGGCAATTATTCTTTAGTTTTGATTGAAAAATCAAATGAAGATTGTGTGTTTTTAGGAAATTATAACATTAATAATATTAGTGGTAATTTTCCTGCTAAAATATTAAGCACCTGTAATGATGATAATGGGAGTATCTCAATAGATCAAAGCCTCAATAAGAATAATGCATTAAGTGTGAAATGGGGAGATGTGAATAGTACTGCTTTTGATAGATATAAGATAACTACTGGCACTTACTATGCAACGGTTACGTATTATGATTGCACATTTCCAAGCAGCTATACCGTTTATAATTTTTCAGATACTAATAGTGTAACAAGTAAAGTATTACAACCTTGTAAAGGGTTTAGAAATGGGTTTATACAAGCAATAGCACCTTATGGAGTTGCACCCTTGAAATATACTTGGTTGAAATCTCCATCAGATACAATAGCTATTAATTCAGAGGATAACTTTATCAGCGATTTATCAAATGGATTTTATTATCTAACCATTACTGATGCTAGAGGTTGTAAAGTTAGTACAATTTATAATTTATTAAATAAAACATCTGATACTGTTGATATAGGTTGTGAGCGAAAAATATATTGTGAAGGAACATTGATAAAGACCATCCCAAAATCAATGAAGGGCTTTGTAATGGCATATATATGGAACTCTGCACATGATGAAATAAGGATTATAGCTAGTTCAAATCTAATTGATAGTTTTAATGTTACAATTAACAAATATGGAAATAATGGATGGCAACAAGAATCCAAATTTAGATTAAATGGGACAAGAGATTATCTTATAGCTACCAATGGGGAATATCAAGTGATTATATCTGATGGTGAATGTGAACGAGATTATTATTTTAAAGTTTGTACGAAAGATATACATTTATGCTCAACTCCCAAAATTATACCATGTACAGGACCAAATAATAATGATGGAAAAATAGAATTAAAAACTCCTATTTTTTGCTCCGATAATAGCTCTACTCACTTGACTGATACCTTGAACGATAATGAATTTACATTCTTTTGGGTAAGGGCATCTGATGGTTATGAGTTTGGAGTAAATGAAAATATTATATCGGGATTAGCAGCGGATGATTATATTTTGAAATATAGAAGAAATGATTGTTGGTCTGGGTTATTCCAAAAAACATACACGATAACTTGTAATTGTAATATTAGTGGAGTAACCAGTATTATTACTAATTCTTGTCCTTTTATGAATAATGGAAAAATAACTTTAATGTATAACAATACTAACTATACTACAAAATGGAGTAATGGACAAAATGGAGTTAAAGAAATTACGGGATTAGCTCAAGGAGCATATAGTGTGAAAATAATTGAAAATAATACGGGATGTAGTAAGTTGTTTTCCTTTTATGTAAATAGTGAGAATGTGCAGCCTACTCATAAAAATGAATGCGTTTGGGAATATAATTGTAATGGGCAAAAATATGATCATAATTTTGGCATTGAAAGTGTAGATCCAATACCAGGGTCTTGTGATAATCTATATACTTGTAATACATATTTTAATACTTATACAAAAAGTGGTGGATCTTATTATGGAAACTTTAGAGTTGTAGGAGAAACATGTTTAGCTGATAAATTGTGCACAAATGGTAATGTAAATCAAAGAGATATTGTAAGAAATGTTGAATCTTTTTATGATAAACAACAATGTCAAAAATATAATAGATGTACTTACGAAAACCAAGTTTATATTATACCAAATTCTGTTGTTAATGGAACAGTTGAACTAGAATATCAATTGGACACCTGTAAAGCAATTGAATATTGCACATTTGCAGATGGTTCAAAATATGCTACTGGGAATGTTACAAAAGGCACAGCTAGTTGGTATAATAATAGTTTTAATTTTGGAAATACATGTGATTATACTGAGGAATGTGAAATTGGTAAAAAGAAATATTATACAAATAATATTTTAGAAACATCAAGAGATACTTGTTATTATTATCAATATTATTCAGGTGTTTATAATTGTAATATTGTATCATATTGCAAAAAAGACCCTGGAAATTACACTTATAATGTCTTTCTAACAGTTATTACAGACACTAGCGATTGCATTGCAAAATATAATAAATATACTAAATGCGATCCTAATAATCTTCCATTTTTACAAGCAGAAGAGAGAAATAATATTAAAACCATTGATAATTTTGATATTATTAAAAGGATATTTCCGAACCCATTTGATGATAAAATAAGTATAGATATAAAAACACCAAAAATATTAGACTTTAATTTGAATATTTATGATATGTATGGAAATGTTTTGTTGGATAAAATGTTTACAGCTTATCCTAATATTAATACAGTTGAAATATTATTACCTAATTTCCCCAGTGGAGTTTATAATTTTGTAATAAAAAATAAGGAATATAATATTTCTAAAAATACAAAACTGATTCATATTCAAAATTAATAGTTAATGAAATTCCGTTTGATATATATTTTTATTTTATTTTTATCTTTAAAGTTATGCGTTCATAATATTGAAGCTCAGTTAATAGTAAATCATACAGGAAAAGATTCTCTAACTTGCTATAATCATTCTGACGGTAATCTTGACTTATCAGTAAATGGTGGTATTAAGCCCTACAATTTCTTATGGGAAGATGGAAGTACATTAAATACAAGAAATAATTTGCAAAAAGGAATTTATTATTGCACCGTCTCTGATAATAGTATTCCAAAATTAATAAAAGTTGATAGCTTTCGGATAATAGCCCCTAATGATCCTATTTGGTATATAAACCCAAGCTTTAAAAAATGGGATTGTAAAACAGGATGGTTAACATTATTAGCCGATTCAGTTAAAAATATTACTTTCCCTATTCAGAGCTATTCTGGTTCTCAAAATGGGCAAATAACTTGGAATCCTTATTTTTATACAATAAAATTCCCATTTACCATAGAATCAATTTTTAGAGATAAACCATATAATTATAATGGCTTAGGAGATGCATTAGTTAGAGATAGTAGAGGTTGTGTATTCTTTGAATATCTGCCAATGGATACCATATTTGCTAAATATGTATCTGTAGGTTTTAGTGTATATCCCTTTCAAAATGATACATTAATTCATGAAGGGGAATCAATAAGATTAGGAGTATTATTAAATTCAGTAAACTATACAGATTCAATCGCAATAAATTGGTATGAAAATAATCAATTAATTCATTGCTCTTATTGTAAAAGTATAAGAATTAACCCAAAGACTGATACTAAATATAGAGTAGAAGTAAGTACTAAAGCAGTAGGATGTATTCAAAGTCATGACTTTTTGGTAAATGTAATAAAAGATTCAATTATTAATCCTGAAAATAAAGCTTACATTCCGAATATTTTTAGTCCAGATTTTAATGGGTATAATGATTATTTTATACCAAAATTTAATGAAACCTTATCAAAAATAAAGAAAATGATTGTTTTCAATAGATGGGGAGGAATATTATTTGAGAAATCAGATTTTTACCCAACAAGTGAAATTGATGGTTGGGACGGCAGAGTGAATGACAAGCTTTTAGATGAAGGCGTATATCTATATTATATCGAAGCTGAATTCAAAGATAAAACTATCGAAAAGTATAAAGGAGATGTATATCTACAACATTAAAGCTTTTTCATAGATAATATTGTATTATAAGTAATTAATCTACCTACAACTATTTCATTTCAATTGGCATCCTCATCTAATAATAAATTTTATTAGATTTCTTTCTATTTTTGTAAATATCATTTAAACTAAAATTATTATGAATACCTTAAATAAATTCTTATTTGTATTTATTAATTTGATTTTACTCAATTTCCCATTATTCGGACAAAATAATAGCAATATGAATGACCAAAACGAGACTTTTGAAAAGGAGTGGAAAGAAATAGAACAATTGAATCGAAAAGGTTTGCCAAAATCTGCTTTGGAATTGGTAAATAAGATTTATGATAGCGCTAAAGCAGCGAAGAACGATCCACAGCAGTTAAAAGCTTTTATCCAAAAAGAACAATTAGCTAGTGAATCTATTGAAAATACAATTGACTCCATTTACATTCATTATTTGAACGAAATTAAAATCGTTTCAAATCCGAGTGCATCTATTCTGAAAAGTATTTTGGCAGAAACGCTTCATAATTATTTGCAACAAAATATATGGAAGTTCCAGAATAGAACTGCTTTATCCGACACAGATGCAAATCAGGATATTCAGAGTTGGGATATTAGAAGATTCAATCGAGAAATTCAAAAACTTTACCTTAGTTCTGTTTACGACCTAACGGATAAGGCATTACCGATAGATACTTACAAAAGCATTATTCATAATGAGGATAAAAAATATTTGCAACAGCTGTATGAATTCTTGCTATATCGAGCAACTTTGGCGTTGAAATCACCTAATCAGTATATCACAGAGCCAGTTTATAAGTTTACTGTTAATCTACCAGAATATTTTGCATCAAATCTAGAATTTGCAAACTTGAATATCAACTCATTAGATAGTAGTTCTAATATGTATTTAACCATGAAGCTCTTTCAGGATGGAACGAAATATATTTTAACTACAAAAAATGAACTTGCACTGATTGATTTGGATTTAAGAAGACTAGAGTTTGTGTATCAAAATTCAACTTTAGCAAATAAGAAAGAACTGTATCTCAAAGCATTAAATCGTATTATTGAGCAAAATCCGAATCATTCAGAAATATTAAGAGCCTACTATTTGAAGGCAAACCTCTATTATGAAGAAGGATCAAGATACGATAAACAGAATAAGACAGGAAATAAGAATGGCTATGTGGAGGCTATGAAAGTCATTGATGAAGTTTTGAAAAAGCACGATAAAAATGTAAATGATTTTATTAATCTAAAAAACCAAATTACTTTAGTCACATTTGACCATCAATTGGAGGCTATAAATTTGCCAGATAAGCCTATTTTGATGAAATTCAATCTGAGAAATTCGAATAAATTATTCTTAAAAATAATTCCTATCTCTACGAGTAGCTATAAATCCTATTATTCAGAACAGAATTATGAGCAGAAGCAAAATAAGCTTAACGGATTTATTGAAAAATCATCTATTGCATCAATTTCATATACATTAAAATCTTTCGATGACTATCAAACTCACGAAACGGAATTGGCTATTAATCCTTTAAAATCAGGGAATTATATCGTAGTCATATCGGATAAGCCCGAATTCAAAAAGGGAAGTTATTATAATGCAAAATTAATACAAGTATCTAAAATTGCATGGTTCTATAAAGATGTTGCAGGGTATAATAAGGAGTTTCATCTTGTGGATAGAGCCTCAGGAGAGCCACTAAAGAATATTAAAGCTACCATTTATGAGTGGAATTATCAAAATCGATCCTCAATATTTGAAAAATCAAAGGTCATTATTAGCGATAAAAATGGCAAATTATTAGTTCCACAAAATAAGAATAATAATTATTTGGTAGAGTTTACGAATGGAAAAGATACTTTATTCACAGAAAATAATTATTACAATTATTATTATCCACAGCAAGACTTTACAAATCAAACTACTTTACTTTTCTCAGATAGAAGCATCTATCGCCCTGGTCAGATTGTTTATTTCAAAGGAATCTATTATGTAAATGGAAAAAATCCTAAAATATTACCGAATCAAAAGGTTAACATCATTCTAAGAGATGTTAATCAACAAGAATTGAGCGAATTAGAATTGGTGACCAATGAATATGGGAGTTTTAATGGGAGTTTTGTGTTGCCAAATTCTGGATTGTCAGGTTCATTTAGTTTGGAAAGTGTAGGCAATAGTATTCCAATTCAAGTTGAAGAATACAAAAGACCAACTTTCGAGGTGAAGCTAGACCCAATAAGTGGTAGTTATAAACTAGGAGATATGATCAGCTTAAAGGGAAAAACAATAGGTTATTCAGGAGGAGCATTGAACGATGCAATTGTGAAATATAGAGTTACTCGGAAAAAAGATTATCCTTTTTATGGTTATTGGCGAAGGGGTTGGTTCCCAAATAGAAATTCAGATCAAGTTGAGATTGATAATGGAACGATACAAACAAATCAGGATGGTAGTTTTGAAATTAAGTTTATTGCAAAGTCAGATGATTTGATAGATAATGATAATCCAAGATTTCAATTTTCGGTATCGACAGATGTTACGGATATTACTGGTGAAACCAGATCTGCCTCAGCATCTATTTTTATTTGTGATATTCCATTTTTAATTCAAAATAACATTCCAGAAAGAATGGATCGCAATGCAAAGGCTAAATTGAATATTACGACAGTAAATCATAATGATCAGTCGGTGAATACCAATTTGAATATTAAGATTTATTCTTTAATTGAGCCAAAGAATGACTTTGTGAAAAGATATTGGGAAGAGCCTGAATATCAATTGTTAAGCAAAGATGCTTTTCATCAGTTATTTCCACAATATAGTTATGAGCAAGAAGACCTTGCAATCAACTGGGCAAAGGATAAATTAGTTTTAGAAAAAACGATTGCTTCAAATGAATTGGAAAAATTTGATTTTAATATAAAAAGTTGGAATATAGGAAGCTATATTATAGAAATAGTAGCTAAGGATGAAAATGGAAAAGAAGCAGAAACGAAAGGTACATTTAGCATATATGATATTCAATCTCAAAGTTTTCCAAAAATTGGTACTTTAGATATCATAAATGATAAAGAAGACTATGATCCTCAAGAAGTGTGCAATCAGTTTTTGGTTTCAAGAGAAACTATTCATGTATTTTATGAAGTTGAGCAATTTAACAAAACCAAGTCTCAAAATTGGAAAAAGGTCAATGGAATTGAGCAATTAAAATATACAATAACAGAT
>Ga0116191_1000170_pt1 | contig 63486 bp, 76 predicted proteins | sample AD_UKC111_MetaG_FD_89897 | JGI IMG/M metagenome (GOLD analysis project Ga0116191, IMG submission 89897) | Active sludge microbial communities of municipal wastewater-treating anaerobic digesters from Hong Kong - AD_UKC111_MetaG | ecosystem: Engineered > Bioreactor > Anaerobic > Digestate... | reverse complement strand
CCACAATGCGAAGCCTTCTTAACAGATCGAGAGGAAGTCCAATTTCGTTCAGTGCTCCAACTGATTGAATAGGCATAACCGGTTTTAGAGGTTCCGAGGATAAATTTTATTTTATTTATCATTTAAAAACCTCTATTTTTTTAAAAACTGTAAATTATTAATTAAAAGAGTTACTAGCCTAAAATCTTGGATAAGTGAGGTGAAAAGGTCGATTCCTATGCTAAGCGAGACTTAGCATTTTCCTCGACCATTAATGTATAAATATTTACCTGGATTTATACTACTAAATGTAATTGCTATGATTTCAGTATTGTTTATAATTCAAAGTAGTACTTTAAACAAAGATACTATTTTTGATAATAGTTATTCAATAATTCATGTTATTGATAAATTGTTAAAAACTTCTGCAAGTAAAGAAGAAATACAAAATATAGTAGAAGATCTAGGAAAGTTACATGATAATATATCTTTTATAACAGTATTAAATAGCAATATGGAGGCTATTTACCATTCTGATAAATATAGAGTAAATAAAATATTTAGAAATAGAATAATAGAATCTGCATTCAATTTTAAGACGGTTCAAATATCAGAGTATAAAAGAGATGAAGATGTTCCATCTTCCTTATATCATAACGAAAAAGTTTTAATAATAAATTATCCAGTTATAGTAAATCCTGATTATGTTAGATATGTTATCAGTGTTGGGATAAATATTAATTATATAAGCAAAATAATAACACTTTATCAAATTTTGTTTTTCTTGTTTGTATTAGGAATAGTATCTTTCTTTTTATATAATTATGATAGAAATAAAAGAGAAAAAGATCTAGATATAAAAAATAAAAAACTTAAAGATACTATACAGCATATTTGTGAAGCTTTTTCTAAAATAGTTGAAATGAAAGATCAATATACAAGAGACCATCAAGAAAGAGTTGCCAAAATATCTTATATGATTGCTGAATTGTTAGATTATAATGACGAACAGTTAGAAAATATATATATTTCTGGGTTATTGCATGATCTTGGTAAGATAAATATTCCTGAAGAAATATTAAATAAATCAGGTAAGTTAACAAAAGAAGAATATGAAATAATAAAAACACACCCAGTAATAGGGTATAATATTGTTAAAGGCATCAAAAATTTAGATAATAATATATATTTTGGAATTAAAGAGCATCATGAAAAAATTGATGGTAGTGGATACCCAGAAGGTAAAATTGTAAATATTAATACATTTGCTCAAATTATTGCTGTAGCTGATACTTTTGAAGCCGGAGTAAGTTCGCGCCCATATAAAGAAATGAAGACTCCAGAAGTGGTAATTAATGAAATGTATATGGATTCAGGATTAAATGTTTCATATGTTAAAATTTTAGATGTTCTCTTTACAACAGGCAAATTATCAGAAGTATTTGAAGGAGATCCTAGATTTGTTCCGGGTTTACAAAGGAATTAGGCTGTGATAAAATTTAAGTAGTAAGCAAAAACACTTTTTAGGAGGGGATATTATGAAAATTATTGTCCAAGGAAATAAGGTGTTTTTGATCAAGGACGGCGTTATTATGGCAAGTTATCCATCTTGGGTAATGTTTAACAACAAAAAGGAGAATGTTAAGTAAAAAATGAGAAAAGAGAGTTCATATTGTGAAGAAGAGTTTTCTGGATTTTCAGGAAACACCCAAGCTATTTTGTCTAAGTATATTGAAGAAGATGAAGAATCTCAGCTTAGTGTTATGAAAGTCAAGAGAATCCAAAAAACAAAAAAGAATTCAGGACTATAATTTTTATTTTAATTCCAATAAAGGAGGATAGGAACTACATAACAAAATAGAGAGCAACAAAAAATAATAGAATTATTACGAAGGTTTAATTGCGAAGGAAGATATTGTAGGAAACGTGGAAACTATAATAATATAAAGTAATTAATACTCCGTGATTAATTCTTAATAATAACGGAGAGGTGAAGCTGCGCTAAGCTAGACTTAGCACCTTCTAATTGAATTTGATTAGAGGGTCGTCTTCACCAGATCACCAGTAGGAGTTTTAAAAAACTGGTAGCCGTTAAGTTGGATGTAGAAACCTTTGAATGTCGCCTCAGTTCAATGCTCTTTCGTGGCTCTGTAAACAGTCTTAAGGCAGAATGAGACAGTCAACCACAATGCGAAGCCTTCTTAACCGATCGAGAGGAAGTCCAATTTCAAATTATACTCCAGTAATTTGAATAGGCATAACCGGTTTTAGAGGTTCCGAGGATAAATTTTATTTTATTTATCATTAAAAACCTCTATTTTTTTAAAAATTGTAAATTATTAATTAAAAGAGTTACTAGTAGAAAATTTTGGATAAACGAGGTGAAAAGGTCGATTCCTATGCTAAGCGAGACTTAGCATTTTCCTCGACCATTAATGTATGAAGAAAAGTTTGGTTTTTCTATTGTCAGTTTTGTGTTTGTTTGTTTCTTTTGGTGTAAGTTTTGCTTATATCAATCCATTTGCAGATGTTCCTAAGACCTCTTGGGCGATATCTGCAGTAGATGTATTAGCTTCTAAAGGTTTAGTAGTGGGATATCCTGATGGTGGTTTTAAAGGAAGTAACCCAGCCACTAGATATGAGGTTGCTGCTATTGTTGCTAGAACTTTAGCAAATATTGATTTAAATAAGGCCAGTAAACAGGATTTAGAGATGCTTAAAAATCTTGTTGTAGAATTTAAAGATGAACTTGATGCTTTAGGAGTGAAGGTTAATAAAATTGATTCTAGAGTAGCTGTTCTTGAGAATAATGTTGGTGGTTGGAAGTTTAATGGTGTCTTTTCTTTCAGAACAGATTGGTCAGATAATCTTTCTGATAATACTAATTGGAATTTTAATAGAGCAAGATTCCAATTTAGTAAGAGAATTGACGAGAAAACACAAGTAGTAGGTAGAATAAGACAGGACCATACACAAAATAATGAAATGATGTTTGATTTATTCTATGTGGATATCCTTTTTCCTTGGGATGTTAGGATGAGAGTAGGTAAACAGAATTTTGATTTGGTTGGTGCTGAAAACTTAGTTACTGATAACGAACCTATTTTTGGTAATGATTACATGCAAGGATTTACTTTTACTAAGAATTTTGGTATGTTTGAAGGTACAGCTTATGTAGCACATATGGAAGATACTGATAAAATTCTTAAGGATACTGATCACAATTTTACAGAAGCTTTCAATAATGTACATGATTCCTTTTATAACTATGGAGGAATCATGAAGTTTAGATTCAATGAGAATTTTGGAGTCAGAGCTTTTGGTTCTATGTGGAACTACGAAAACCTAAATGATTTTCATATTTGGGGTGTAAATGGTTTCTATAATAAGAATGATGATGTAGTTGTCAATGTAACATATTGGAAGCAAGGATTGGATCAAAATTGGGTTTCTGTACAAACTATAGATACTCCAGCTGCAGTACAAGCTTCTGTAAATCTATCTCAAAAGCTTTTGAAATTTACCGATTTTACTGTTGAATATACAGCTTTTGATCGTGGTTGGTTGATTTACAATGATATGTATGGAACTTTTGGTAAGCATCAATCAGCTTTTGCTGACGCTTTTGGTACATACGGTTTTGTAAATGATGCAAATTCTCTTTTTATAGGACTTAACCAAAAGTGGAATGAAAAGTGGACAACACATCTAAGATATGCAAACACAAAGATGGATGACACGCGTTTTGGAAGTAATTTTAACTACGATGATTGGTCTGTCAATGAATATGGTATAGGTGTTAGTTATCAATATAATCCTGCTGTAGTCTTTACTTTAAGCTATGATAAAATTGATTACAGTACAGGATTCGAATACAATACCAACTTGGTAGATGATAACATCGTTCGCTTTGAGACTAAAATAGTTTTCTAATTTAAAATAGAATACACAGATTAGTCACACAAAAAACTGCGCAATGTGGCGTTGGTTTAACAACTCTATTATTGCGCAGTTTTTTTGTAATTTTAACCTGGAGGTATTCAATGTTTAATAGATTTTTAATTTTTATTTTTTGTTTTATAATGTTTAGTGTTGATAATATTTCATTTGCTTACACAGAAGATATAGTAGTTGGAGAATATGTAATTATCCCAGTATCAGAGTTTGCTCCTAAAACTACAGAATCATCACCTGAAAAAGTTTATGAAAAACCAACAAAAAAAGTAAAAGAACAAAACATAATAAAAAAATTAAGGAAGCCTTTATATGAATATATAATGGCTAATTCTAAAAATAAGGATCCAAAATATGTAAGTAGAGTTACAGAAGCATATCTAAGACTAATAAAAGAAAAAACTACTAACAAACATATAGTATTATATATGGTAGCTATTGGATGTGTAGAATCTAATTTCTCAATGAACTCTACTAGCAGTGCTGGTGCTATAGGTATTTCGCAAATAATGTATAATGTGCATAAAGATAAATTGTTAGCAGAAGGAATAACAGAAAAGAAAGCAAGAAAAGACCCATATTATAATATTAAGGCCGGGCTTATTATTTTTGAAAGTTATTGGAGATGTAGTGATTATAATTATACAAAAGCCTGTTTCAAATATCTTAGTAGTGAAAGCCAAAATTACATAAATAAAGTAAATAGAAATTTTGCTAATCTTCAATTAAAAGTCATGAGTGTTCTTTTGTTATAATTTTACAGGAGGTTTTCAACTATCAATGATGTATAACATTGCTGATATAATTAAAAATTCTATATACTCAAAATCTTATATTGAATCAGCAGTATCTATTCTAAAATATAACACCTTATTAATATATACAAAAAATAAAGACGGGGTTTTTGTAAAAAATGTAATTAGATTATTTAGAAACTATAATATAGATGTAGAAATAAAACAAATGTATTCTACTAAAGACAATTTTAGAAAATACGGTGGTATTCTAGTAGATATAGAAAGTTATAAAAATGATTTGTATGAATTAAAAACATTAAGAAAAGTTTTACCATATCATTTAGATATTGACTGTATTACATATAATAGAACTGGTGAACTTCTAGAAGAAAAAATATTGGATTACAAATATTATATTATTTCTGCTATAGCTAAATCTGTATATATGATCATAGAAGAATATAATAAAGATAAAAAAGCTGAAAATCTAATAATATATGGTAGAGGTCTTTCTGGAGGATTGCCAATATATTCAGGGTTGTTTGATTATTTACACAACAATTTCAAGAATATTAAACTTGTAAATTCTAAAAACAACAATTCAATAGATCTTTCTGATTATGATATTGTTATTTTAGCTACAGGAAAAAAAGATCTTATAAATATTTCTAACTATAGTTCAAAGCCTTTTTATATAGATATTGGAGTATTTTACGATCCTTTTACTAATAAATATCATGGAGATATGTCAGATGAATTAAAAAATATAGATTCTATAAAAGTTATCGATACTTTTAATGGAATAGGAAAATTAACACTAAATAATTTACTTCTTAATTATTTACTTTTAAATAATCTGAAGAAAGGGTGATTAAAATGACAAATAAAGATATTACCAAATATGATGAATGGAAATATGATGCCACCAATTCTAGTAGTAGAAAAAAGATTAAAAAACTAAGAAATAAAGCTATTAGGCGTATTTCAAATAAGGAAATTAAAAAAGCTAAGGCCTCAGATTTTTCTGGGGATCTTAGCTTTAATTTTTTTAGAATCTAAAATAAGTTTCCCATAATATGCAATTAAAAATGAATCTATAATATTATGATTTGAGTATTTTATCGACTTTATATTATATAAATTAGAAATTTTATAGTATAAATAAGCAGCTCTAAGTTTTGTAAATTTAAATCCTTTTTGAGAAGTTCTTTTTGTGAGATATTCTGCAAATTCTGCATCTTTTATTTCTGGATATATATAATTAAAAGTTTCTTCATTTTTTACAATATCTCTTTCTTTTTTAGTTAGAATATTTTTAGAAACTTCAGATTGCCAACTTTTTGCTGTAGGCTTGGTTATACAGCTCTCGTCAAAAAGTACTTCAACCACGGATTTTATAGCTCCATAGGTTTCTCCGAGGGTGAACATGGTTGGCATGCTCATTCCAAAAAATGAGTGTTGACTTTCTATGACAACCATAGTATCTGGAGCTTTTACTTTAATTAACATATCATACAAAGACTTTGAGTCTATTGAAGAATGCTTACCGTCACTATCTTTTTTTATTGGCATTTTATTGGCATGTACTTCATCCAAATCATGTGATATAATACAAACTGCACCTGTTATTCCTGGGTCTATACCTACAATTTTCATATTAACTAAATCAGTCCTTTGGGGTGAAAATAATGATAGATCATAAACATTTAGAAAAATATTTTTCAATAAAAAATAAAGAAAACCATGACATTATATTTATAAACAATAATGTTAATATATTAAAAAATAAAAAGTCTATAGAAACTAAAAACGATCATATTACTTTTAACTTTTCATCTTTTTCTGTTTTTGATGCAAATCCAACAGTTCCTACAGTTTTCGTTTTTGTTGATAATTTTTGTGAAATATCCGAAAAAGTCCTTAATTCTTCAGGTGTTTTTATTATAGATCATCATCTAACAGAAGAAACTAGTAAATATGGAAATACCTCTAATGCTGGTCAGATATCTGATAATTATGATCTTATTTATGACAGTTTTCTTGAATATAAAGAAGTTTTTGAAAATTCTAAAATTGAAATTTTAATTCATACAGACATGGATGGACTTTCTTCCGGATTTTTAATTAAGAAAATTATTCTTTCTGTTCTTAATGGAAAAAAAGATACACAAGAAATATTTAAAAATTCTACGCAATTTATTCGAGCTTTTGGAGATTATGGTGATGTTAGTAAAGATCCTATATCAAACGTTGAGATGTATGAAGATGACGTTTATATTAAAATACTAGATACAAAGTTTAAAACTATAGTTAAAAATTTTGGTAGAGTTTTTAAAGCTGTTAAACCTTCTATTGGGGTTTCTGAGTTTGAAAAATATGAATTAGAAAGGTATAATACACAACTTTCTTCTTTAGGATTAAATATAAAAGATCTAGAGTTAATAAGAAATTTTATTATTAATGAAATGAATTCGATATCTGATATAAATTCTTTATCTTTTTTTGTGTTTTTTAACTCATTATCTTCTAATAGCATATATAATAAGGTTCTAGATATTGTCAATACTGAAATAACAAGAATTACTGAACATTTATATGGAGAAAAATCTCCATTAGTTGATATCATAGGAATTTCGAATGTTGATAAAACAAAAACCCAGTACAAATTAATTGTAATAGATAGTCCATTTGACATAGCTAGAAATGCCGTATATGTATTTAAATCTAAAGTAGAAAAAAATAGTTTAGTTTCCGGAAATCAGTATACATACAGGCTAGGGGATTATAAAAAGATAATAAACCTCAAAAGTCATGTAATTAATGTTATTTGTTATAATAAAGGAATTAAGAAATTTACTATGATGTCTTCAAATATGTCAGCTCTAGAGATAGCTAAATATTTTAGTGGTGGTGGACATGGAGAAGATACTGCATCTGAAGGAAGTATTGGGTCTTTTACATTAGAAAATCCTGAAGAATTCTTTAGAGAATTTAGGATGGTGAGGTTATATTGAAAAAAACAAAAAATTCTTTTTCATTCTTAAAGAAAAATGAAAAAATTATCGAAGATTTACCAATAGTTAAATTTGATTTATTTGGAGTTCTTAATTCCACTATTGATAAAATAAATTCTAAGAAATATATAACAAAGAAAGATTTAGAGTTATATAAGGAAAGTGATGTAGCAACTTTAGGATTTTTTATGACCAAATATTTATTATATACCAATCTATGTAAAATTATAATAGATAAGGTATTCCAGATTCAAAAAATATTAGACAAAAAAGAATATTTTATATGGCTTTGTAATTTTTTAATAGATAGTAAAATAAAAATGAAAAAATTCTTAAAAGTTCCTGTAAAGTTTACCAGAAATAAAGGAATGGATGAAATTCTAGAAATGATGAATATAACCGATATATCAGATGAGGAAAAGGAATATTTTAAAAATTATATAGAAAATTTAGGATATTCTAATAAAGAATTTGTATTCATTATGAAAGCTTTGGGGGAATTTTCTTTATGAAGTTCAAATCTTTAAATATTTCGAATTTGGAAATAGAACAAATAAAATTTTTAGATAGCTTTTCTGAAAGTATGGCTTCTTATCTAGATAGAATTTCTAGGAAATTTATTAATGGTAAGGTAATAGATTTACAGTATATTAGACAATTTCAGGAAATCTCTTCAGTAGTTGGTGGTAGATATAATGCTCTTTCAATGTTATTGTCTAAAAATATAGAAAAAGAATTAACAGAAAGCATTACATTAAATAGTCTTCTTTTTATGAAATTATTTTTAGGAGAATCTCCAGAAACCGTTGTTGTTGACTTAATAACATATTACTTACGTAGAACTATATCAAAAGATTTAGTATTTTTTAATATACATGTTGCAAATATATCAAAAGAAGATAACCGAATTAATGTATATTTACTGATAGAACCTGCAACAGGTGATGAAAATTTAAAATACGATATTAAAGAGGCCAAGAAGGTTGTTGAATTAATAAACTTCCTTTTTTCTTCAAAGTCTGAAAAAAATTTGATAAATATTAAAGTTTCTACTATTTGTTCTAAGTATTGGATTAAAGATTATGATAAGTTATCATTTTCTAACAGAAATAGTTTTTTCGAGTCTGGAGAATTTTTCAACAAAAAAGAAAATTATGATAATCTAATTCTTTTACGTATGCGTAATATACATAAGAGTTTTGATGAAATACCTAATGATCCTATTTCAATCAAATATCTTAAAGAATACAATAATAAATATTTACAAGAAAAAGAAGATTCTTTAGAGTTAGAAAAACCAAGTAATGAAAATATAGAAATAGAAAGAGATTTATATATTAAGGAAATAACCAAAGATTTAGTGGATTTTAGTAAGAAAGTACTAAAAATAGAAAATCCTAATGTAGATTTTTCGAGTTTATCTTGGATATTAAATCAAAAATATGGAGAAGATTCATTAGATATAGATTTTTTAGTTAATAATCTTATATATAAAATACCAGATTCTTTTAATGATCTTTTAGATGATATTTTGAGTTTTGCAGAAATTAAAGAAACTCATAAACGTTCTAGTGATATAAAAGATAATACTCAAGATGATAATATTAAAAATACTAAGAAAAATAAGAAATCTCGTACAAAGAATATAAAATTAGGAATAATGTTTGCAAAATACCTACAGGTTGGTGAAGAATTTCCTTTATTTTTAGATTATTTACCAAAAGATATATCAATATCTGTACAAAAAATTCAGGATTACATAGTAGATTTTTCTAAAATATCTAGAACTAGAATTCTAGATACTAAAGAGATGTCAAAAATGTTAAGAAGTTTAAAAAAGACTTTGAAATATAAAACCTATAAAACTGAAAAAAAGGAGGAAATTATATCGATATCGTTAAAATATGACAAATACGAAATATTCTTAGATATCGATAAAAAAAGCGGAAATTTCACATCTAAAAGAATGAAGTGTCTAGTTGAAGAAAGGGTGATAGAAGGTGAAATCTAATACTATAGTAATAATAGATCTACACCCAAGGCCTTGGAGTTTAGAGTTAAATAAAAAAATAAAAGACGAAAATCTTAATTTAGGATATTTTACCATATATTCTTCAGAAGAAGAAAAAGATTTAATAAGAAATGATGAGTGTGAATCTGAACTTTTCTATAAGATATGTAAAATTTCTTCAGAAATAGAAAGAAAATATATAGGTCCAAAATATAATCAAAATATATATTTAATTCAAATAGGAAAATACAAAGAGCATGAAATTTTTAGAGAGGTTTTAAGATATTCAGCGATTAACGTTTTATTAACTAGATCTATAACAGTTTCTTCTTTTGATGTTTCTAAAATTTCAAATTTATATAAAGTTTTAGATTTAGATAAGGCTTGAATAATGAATTTATATACGACAAAATTTTCAGAGATTTTAGGATTTCAAGAGTTTTGTGCTAGTTTTTTAGAAAATTCAATAATTAAAAATCAAAAAGTGCTAACAAAATGTATATTTTGTTCAGATCAGTCAAATCACTTAATTTTAAATTTAGATTGGAATACATATAAATGTGTCAGATGTGGTGCTTCAGGACATTTAGTAAAATTTTTTAAAAGTTCAGGAAATTTTGAAAAGGTAGTAAACTACATCAAATCTAATTTGTCTCTGGACTCTTTTACAACTAAACAATATTTTAAATCACAGATAAATGTAAAATCTTCAAGTATGGATGAAGAAGTCAAAAAATATATAGACAAAAAGGGTCTTGTGAATATAAGTAAAATTAAAACTGCCAGGAAATATTTAGAATCTAGGTTTGTAGGAGATACATTAGAGTCAAAATCATATTTATGTGATGATAAGTATATATATATTCCACTAACTGAAGATCATAATATAGTGGCATATCTCTGTAGGCTATACATAGAATTTCCAGATCTTCCTAAATATATAGTAGATAGAATTTATGATAATAAAATTACTTTTGGGTATTATGATGAAGTTATAGATGAATTTTCTGTAGATTGTTTGTATTTGTGTGAAGGATATTTTGATGCTTATGCTATAAACTTTGTTAATAACAAATATGTAGCTATGGCAATACTAGGAAAAAGCATTAATAAAAATCAAATTGAAAAACTAAAAAAATCTATCCCAAATGCGACAAAAGTGGTTTTAGTTTTAGACTCACAGAAATCTAGTAAAAACATATCAAAATATGTTATAGAAAATTGTAATTTATTAAATAAGTATTTTTATAATATACAGGTGTGTCAACTTCCAAAAGAAGACCCAAATTATATATTAAAAAATGAAGGCGCTTCAATATTAAAGAGTTACTTAGATATGTACACAAAATCCTTCTTATGGTATAATCTTAAAGAGTCTTGTAAGATGACATCAGGTGGAAAAAGTGTTATTAAATTATGTAGATAAACCAATTCCTTTAGAAAAATTCTATAATATTCTAATTTTAACTAAAGAAGAAACTAGAATTCGTTATATTTCAAATTTTACAGGTGAAGGTGTAATAGACTCTTCAGAAAAGAAAAAATATGTAAATACATTAAAAAATTCAGATATTGTATTATCGAATTTTCCAATAAATACAGAAAAAGAAAATTTCAGATATGATCTAATTCAAAATATCCTATTTGGAAATGATTCTATATTTTTGACAAAGCTTTTTAATTATGAATCAAATTCTTTAAAAGTTTTTATGTCTAAATTAGTAATAGAAAAAATCTTAAATAATAAAGAAATATTAGGGTATAGAAGTTTTTTATTAAATCATCTAAGTAAAGGGTCTGTTGCTAAAACTTTAAAAATTCAAGGTAAAATTAAGTTATCAAAATATGGAAGATGGTATTGGTCAGACCAAATACAAAATAATAAAGACATTAGAGAAAACTATATTGATGAATTAATAGAATTAGGAAACCTGGTAATAGCTATAGATATTATATCAGCTACTCCTACATTAATGGCTATTCTTTCAGGATCAACACAAATAAAAAAACTAATAAAAAATAGAATAAAGATTTATAATGAGGAAGTTTCACAAAGTATTAAAAAATTCTTAAATGTAAGTATTCACTCTGGGATTATTAATATTCCTGAATATCAACAAAAAACTATATTAAGTGTTGTGCCTTCTTTTAATTTTAATCTTTATAAAAAAGAGCTTAGTGATTATTATAATAAAGTTTTAATACAATACAGGAAGAGAGATTGCATTAAAGAGCTGAACAGAAGAAAAATAATAAATACTTCTGGATTATCAGATTTAGAAATAATAAAAACACATAATGTATATTTACAAGGTAATGCTCATGATGCGATACTAGATTTAAGTAATATATTATACAAAAAATTTAATATATTACCTTATTTAACTATACATGATTGTATTTATTATTCAGTTAGTAAAGATTTTGACAGTAGTAAAATAAAAGAAACATTGAGAAAAATAGGATTACCTTTAACAATAAGAATTTATTCATGAGGAGAGAAGATACTAATGGTAAGTAAATATAAGAAATTACAGGAAGAAATTCAGAATAGAAAAAAAATTAATGAAGATAGTGGAGAAAACAGAGTTTTTAAGAAACTCCCTTATACCAATATCAAAAAAGAATTAGAAGCCTCTAAAACAGAAAAAGTTAAGTACTTAGTTCTATATGTAAAAGAAGCAGAAAGTTTCTTTATTGAGTATTACAAACATTTTTATAAAATTAATGGCGTATATAAAACTCAGATTTGTTTGAATAATGTAGGAATTACATGTCCTATATGTAATTTTATAGAACGACATAAAGAGAATATTGATAAGCCAGGAAGATATCGTTCATACAAATATTATTATATGATTGTATTTAATTATAATACTAAACAATTTGAAAGAATTTCTATTAGAGAAGAAGAACTTAGTGGACTTCTAGCACTGTTTTTCGGTAATGGATTAGAACCTGAAACTTATGAAGAAACAGGATTTGATATTGGTTATAGACTAAATGATGATGGTTGGCCGGAACCCTTTGTGGTTCTAGCTCCTAAAAAGGATTTAGATGAAATTCTTACTGATGTAAAAGGTGATGTAAACTTCAAAGAGGCTTATGAGATTATTAAAAATGAAATAGATCCAGTAGATCCAGCATTTAACCTAAAGTATGCTAGAAGCCTTCTTGAATTTACTGTGGCTAGATTATTTCCTGATGATGACGAGATGTTAGAAGAAGCACGAAAATATGGAAAGTCAAACAATAACACAGAAAATAAGGAAAGTCGCAAGATCGGTAAAAAAGAAAAGAAAGTAGTTGAGGAAGTTATTGAAAACGGTGAAGAGGAAATGTCAATAGAGGAATTCTTAGATCCTACTCCTTCTTCAGAAAAGAAAAGAAATATGGAAAATTCTATAGATGATATAGATGATATAGATGATCTAGAACAACTTGAAAGTGAATTTAAGGATCTATAAAAAAATGGAGCTGGATAAAAATCCAGCTCCATCTTAGTATTACTTTATTTATACAGTTTTTTTATAATTTCTTACAGGCTAGTAATATTCAATACTGCGTAGAAGTCTCTTCTTAGACAGTAAGTAGCATAACGAGTTCTAGCTAATACTGAAGGCATACCTTCAGAATAAGCAATAGGATGTAGAGTTACAGGAACATATGGAGCATATACATAACCAGTTTCTTCAGGTTTTGTTCCATTGAATCCTAGTAGAACCTTACCATCGTCAACTAGAGGTGATGTATATAGAGTCATTCCACTTACAGTACCTTCTGTTTTACTTCCAACACTCATAGGAGCATCTTCAGCAGGATTTCCTTTGCTTACGAAAGTTTGTAGTGATTGGAATACAGTAGCGGTTCTTGGTGAGCATACCATGAAGGTTGCTCCAGAAATATGTGTAAGCTGTTTGATAGTGTTGCTTAGTTTATTAATCTTTGGCATAATTGTTTCATACCAAGCATTAATACCACGTACCCACCCTGCAGGCATAGCAGCATCCCAAGTATCTGAATGAGCAGCTAATCCAAATAGATCTCCAAGAATTTCTCCATCAATTTCACTAAGAATGTTAGTAGTTAGGTATTCTACCATACGATCTTCGAAATTCTCATTGAATTCTGCTTGGTAATCTTCAATAGTTTCGAAAGAATATGTACTACCAAGTTTACGAGTCTTAGCTTCAACAGGAACTCTCTTAATATCAAATCTCATAGTATTATAAGTTTTTTCACTACCAAAAGGAATATTCTTTTGAATATCTTTTGCATAGCTAAATCTTATAGCTTTATCAGGAGTAATATCAGGGAAAGAGACAACATAATCCAGACTCTTAGGATCAACACTACCTAAAACTCTAACATTTGAATTTGACATTGGGAATAGAACACCGCTTCTGTCAACTTCTGCGACTTTAGTCCAAATTCCACTACCATCTGCAGCAGAGTTAATTTCTAGGAATATTGTACCTTCAGAGAATTTATCATCTAACTTACCACTGAAAATCTTATTAGTATTACCAGTTCCTGAAGCAAGAACTGCTTTAGTTTTTAGATTTTGTGGTGTTGAATATTTTGTATCTCCAGGACCCCATGGATAAGTACCCATTGGACCTGTTGTAACAAGAGAACCATCTAACCCTTCAATGAAAGAATCTAAGAAACGGACAGCTCCCATAGGACTCTTCATTGGCTGTACTTTTACAATGTTATGAGCAATAAGATTAGGAAATACACGTCTAACAAGAGGGAAAGAAAGCTTAGGGATATAGGAAATATTTTGAATAAGGTTTTCAGCTAGCAATACTCTGCGAGTATTATCAAGAAGTATACCCATGGTTTCTGACAACACTGGGTTCATATTTTTTAACAGAGCATTTCTAGTTAAGCCCCAGTTTTCATTAGCTAATAATGCGTTAAATCTACTATTTTTCATATTATATATTTACACTCCTAAGTGTTATATTTATTTAATTCCAGCTAGTTTTTCAAGAGCCTTAAGTTCATCAGTACCATCATCTCTGTTAGACAAGAACCCTGAACTTTTTGGTGCAGAGTTCAATGTATGTGAAACCTGTTTTGATACTACAGTATTAACTTTAATATTTCTGTTTTCTTTTGCTACAACAGTATTGGATTCTTTGTTTTTATTTTCTTTATATGAAGCAATGACGGAAGATTGTTTATCTAAACTTTTAATTGCATTATCTATATTTTTTTCATCTAAAGAATCAATTAGATTCCGATATTGAGCAAGACAAACTTCAACCTTTTTATTTTTAATTATATTATTTTCACAAAGAATTTTAAGATCTTTCATATTATTTGTTATTTTACTAATAACTATACTTAATTTCTTTGTTAATGACATTTTTGAAGAAAGAATTCCAGAAAGTGTTCTTATCTCTCCAGAAAGATTTTTAATTTCTTCATTTTTAACTTTAAGAATTTCATTTTGATTGGTTAGTGATTTTTCACATATCTTATCACTCAGTAAGTCAATAACCATATTTTTAGCAAGAAGTCCTAAAGATACTAATTCTTCGATGTCTTTGCTATATAGTGAAGTTAGTGATTTAGCATCTTCCACAATCCATGAAGAGGCCACAGTTTTGTCTTCTTCATCATCCCTGTCTTCTTCATCATCTTTTATTTCAATATCAGAATTATCATCGTCAGAATCTACAGTTTCTTTGTCTGTTTCTTTTTCTTCTTCAGTATTTATATCTTCTTTTTCTACTTCTTTATTTTCTTCAGATACTTCTCTATTAGAGTTTTCTGTAGGTTCTTCTGTTTCTGTTACTTGCTGCTCAGGTACAATCTTTATAAGGTTTTTGTCTATTCCTTCTTTAATTACAGGAGCAAGAACTTCTTCTAAGTTTAATCCTTTTTCTCTATCAGCCAAAAAGGCTTCCAAAACTTTTTTAATCTCTTCAGGATTTGGTTTTGTTTCTACTGATCCACCTAATCTATATTCTTTACTACCGGAGTTATCCCCAATGCTAACACTCCAGCCCTTATATTCATCAGTATTTTGAAGGTATACTGTAAAATTTAATCCATTTATATTATATGATTCAGTTGTATATTCTGGAATATATTCTTTTGAACTTTCTTCTGTTGGATTTGTGGTTGTATCATTAATCTCTTCAGAAGTTTCATCTTTTATAATTGTATAGTTTTTATTTAATTCAGTGGTAAAATCAGATACTGCGGCATCTACTGCAGTATCTATTTTTTCTTTTGATATTGTTTTCATATGTATCCAAGTCTCCTACTATTAATTTAATAGTTTTTTAAGATTTTCACGAAGATTCTGATTCTGTTCATCAACTTTAGAAATTTCTTTATTAAGCCTGTCTTTTTTATTTTTTAATTCTAAAATATTTAAATCTTTAGGAACCAAAACATTTCCAAATCTTATTTCTTTATCTGTAAAAGTTCTTTCAACATCAATTTCGTCGATAGTCTTAAGAGCTTCTTCAACAAGTTGATCAAATGAATTTTTCATACATTTCCTCCGATTTAAAAAACTTTTTTCTCATGAAGTCTTTTTATTATTTCTGTAGCCATATTAGTAGCTAGCAATATAACATCATCTTCTGTAAAATGTTCTTCTCTTGATATCTGAGGTATGTGTTTAACAGAAGATAAAATACTTGTTATGTAAGCATCCTTATATGCGGGTCGGTGTACAACATCATAACATACTAATTTAAAATTTCTAATAGTATCTATATTTTCCATACTATAAGATATATCCTGATTGGTAATTGCTCTAATAGAGACCCCAATTTTAATATTTTCTTTAAGTAAAGTTGATAAGATGACACCATTTGGTGTACCTAAAGTTTCTAAACTACCTATAACCTTTTTATTTTCTACACGTATTTTTGGAATTACATGAGAAATTTCTTTTAGGTTTACCCCCTGCATTCTACTAATATTTTCTAGATCATCTGGGTGGTCTAGCTCTCCTACAAAATGTCTACTATCAACTTCTGGTTGTAAACTACTAATGGCAGCTCTAAAATCTTCATCTAAAAATCTCATACCATTTTGATTACTGTCTTCGGTTACTTGAAAAACAACATCTTCTATTAATACTTTACCACCAGGAACATTTTCAGCTTTAGATACTTTATAATCTAAAGAAGGATTTACCACTCCAGATATTACTGTATAAGGAGCATTTTGTAAAAATTCTGACATAATATAAATACCTACTTAATGATTATCGTACTATATTTGGTTTTTCTGAATCTTCTTCAGTATCAACTACTTCCAATTCAGTTTCAGTTTCAATCTCTGAGTCAGTATTAACTTCAGATTTTACTACTTCTTTTTCCTCAGAAGATTCCTCATTTTCTAGAGGAACATCATCAAAATACGACTTAGGCTCTTCTAAAACCTCATCACTTTCTGTATATTCCTCAGAAAGATCTTTTAAATCCTGTACAGTTTCTTCTACTTCGACTTCAGTATCAGCTGGAATATCACCACTTTGTGCTAATTTTTGAAGAAATTCTATAGCTTCATCAAATTCCTTTTTAGGAATTTCTACTATTTCTTCTTCATCTTCTCCAAATCCTTCACTAAAAGTCGAATCTACAAATTGAGAATCTTCAGGATCTTCAGAGCTTTTTTGGTCGTCTGTTCTTTCTTCTATATCTACATCTTTTACTTCTTCTGGAATTTTATCTGAAAGATCTTCAACTGTTTTTAGAGATTCTTTCTCATCAACGGAGCTTTTGATAGGCTCAACGTCTTCAGTATTTTGATTATCTATTGTATCTTCACTTTCTGTTTGTTCTAAATCTAAATCAGATAGATCTTCCATGTTTTTATCTGAAGGCTCTTCTTCTTTGTCTGTAGAAGTTTCTTCAACGTTTTCAGGCATAGTTTCAGTATTTTCATCTGTTTCAGTTGAAACACCTAAAGATTCTTGTAAACTATCAAGTATCGAGTAAATAGTACTTTCATTATTATTTACTTCATCTGATAATTCTTTAATAGCATTAGGATCATTTTGAGTTTCTGAAGATTCTATTTTAGATATTTTGTCTTCTAGATTAATTTTAATGTCTATAAGTTTTGCAATTTTATCTAAATCCTCAATTTGATCAATACCATTTTCTATATTAGTTATCAAATCTTTAGCTTTAGTAATTTCTTCAGACTCTTTTTCAATTTCGTCTTCAGCATTAGCACTAGCATTTTCTGGAGTTGTCATTCCGTCTTCTAAAGTTTCTTCACTATCTTTAATATCTTCTGATAGAATAGTTGAAACTTTATCTTTTAAATATGCTCTTATAGCTACTAACTCTGTTACTGGGGTATTTTCTATTTCCTTATAAATTGAAGCACAAACTGAAGTTGTTTCTTCTTTATCTGCATCATTAACTAAAGTCATTAATTTTTCCATTAAAATTTTAATATCTGATGATAGTATTGTAATTAACGTAGATTTCATAAAAATGTTAACCTCCAAATATATACTTACACTTTTAATTTATTTTTTACAGTTTTTTTGGATTAGTCTCATCCTCAGGTATTGATTCTAAAGCTTCTAAGTTTAAATCAGTATCTGAAGAAGTTTCAAGTTCTCCTGACATTTCAAAAGGATCTCCTTCTTCTCCATTAGGAATTTCTTCTCCAAAATCCGCACCAGGTTCATTAAAAGCATCTCCTAATGGTGTTTCCCCTCCTTCTCCAGAACTTTCACCTACAGTCTGTTCATTAAAAATTATTAAGTCTTTTTGTGTTTCAATATCATCTTTCATATCATCAATATCACTATCACTCAAACCTACAATTTCTTTCAAAACCCAAAGTTTAGGAATATTTGGGAATGTTGATATAAAGGATGAAGCTACTGATAACCTGTTTGCTATATTTTCTACTCTAATGTTATCTTCAACATTTTTAGGTTTTGGCAAAGATATTTCTAACTGTCCTGCTAATTCTGGGTTTTTTATCATAATCAGGCTTTTATTTATAAGGTCATTAAGTCCAAAATTTAAGTCTGACTGATATTTTTTTATTGTTCTACTAAATCTAATATCTTCTAAAGTAAGAAGAGCTCTAGTAGAGGCTCCTTGTTCTTCAGCAAGATATGCAGGTGGAATACCTAAAGCTCCAATTAATTTCTTTTTAAAATATTCAGCATCATTAGTAAATGTTTCGGTTGATCCTGTATCTATAGGTTCCATATCTAACATTCGTGTTCCATTTACTACAGGAATCCAAATATCTTCTTCAGGTGATAACATATCAGGAATAGTGTCAAAAGAATATCCAGATTCGAAATCTATAACTTTATTCTTTTTTATTCTATTCTTAACTCCTTCTAAAAGAGTTCTTATTTTATCTTGTGGAGTTGTACCAACTTCTACTAAATATTTATATCTTAGTGGAGATCTTGATATTTTTGCAACACCTAAAGCAGCTTCTATTAAAAGTAGTTGTTTTGATACTCCACGTATTGTATCAAATAAGCTAGTTCCATATGGAAAATAAAAATTATTATAATATATAGGAAATCGTGAATATTTATTAGGCGGAATATATTTAAATTTAGCCTGTTCATAAGAAAGTGTGTCTTTAACCAAATCTTTAATTTGATTTTCTATATATTTAGATATTTCACCTTCATCGGTTTCTGACATAGAGACACCAAAATTTTCTGAAGAAACTATAGTTACCAATTTTTTTGGAAATTCTACATTTAGACTTGGAAATTTATCAGATAAAAGTTTTTTTATTGCTGATTCTTTGTTGTCTTGGTAAACTAGAATTCCTGCTTCTATTCCTGAAACCATATCTGTTATAAGAGTTACATTTTTTGGAGAATGTATAATATACTTAATAGATTCTCTGGTTTTATTCAACTCTACAAAACAGTCTCCATATAAACAAGAAGTAAATATTATATTAGGTAGTATCTCTGTTAATTTTGTTTTTTTAATTAATATTTCTGCATATATTTTTGCTCTATTTCCAAGATTACCAGGTTCTTTGAGATATACTAATTCATTATTTCTATCTCCTACGTTTGGTGATAAAATAAGATCAGTATACATTTGTAGAGCTGCTGAAGCTTCAGGAATTCTATAATATATTTGTTCGTACTCTTCATATCTCTGATTTCTGCCTACAGCTAGATCAAAAAATTTCTGGAAAAATGAAATTCCAAATACAGAACCACTGTCAACAAGGGCTAATGTTCTCTCTAATTCCTCGTCAGTAAGTAATTTTCCTAAATCTAATAATTTTTTATCTTGATCATAGATTTTATCTTCTATTTTTGTTTTATTGAATTTTTTTAAGAAATTATAAAAAGTTTCTTGGAATCCCAAATTAATCTCCCTCTTTTACTGCGGCATCTATCAAACTAGAAGCTTTCTCTTTCTTTTCTTTGTCTATTACTGGATTAATTCCTAGTTCATCTAATTTGTCTAGGATTGTTCCTAAATGTTCTACAGATTTTGATAATGCATCAGTGTTTTTAGATTCTTCTTTTTTAACTTTTAGATTTTCCTTTTTTAACTTTAAGTCTAAGATATTTTTTATAGTATTAACTTTTTTATTAGGAATTTCAGATATTGTATTTATTAAATTAGTTAATGCCATAATATTTGAAGCTTTTATATATCTTATGTCTTTGAATTCTTTAAAATTTGCTATTAAATTGTCTAATAAAATTTTGGCAGTATCTTCTACATCAGAAGATTCTATTTCTTCTATTAATTCTGTTAATAAATCATCAAATTTAGAACTATCTTCAACTAGGATATCAGTTGGTATTATTTTCTTCTTCAATATTATTCTCCTTAAAAGGATTTTCTACTAGAGAAGTTTCAACATCTTTATCCCTTTCGGGTGACTGTTGATTTTTTTCTAATATATTTTTTTCTTTATTATTTAATTTTGGAATGTTTGTTTCCCTATCTTCCAAAGTGTTAGGTACAATTTCTTGCTTTTTAGGTCTTACTGTAAGAGTAGAACTATCAAATCTTTTTATATAAGGGTCTACTATTGATTTAAACATTCTTATTAAATCTTTTCCATCCTTTATTTTATTTAGATTTTTAGTACTTTTTTCTAATATTTTTATAAACCCTTCTCTTCTTATCTTCTTTTTTAACGTTTCAAGCGTAGGGTCATATGTAATTCCAAAAGATCTTCTATAATATGGCAATAAATCTCTACCTAAAGAAGAAATAAACGGATCTAATTCTAATAATACCTGCCACAAGTGTTTACAAACAATTCCTTCTTCTTTTGGGTTTTTGATCTTTGGCTTTCTACTTTCTCCTGGTCCGTAAGCTGAATTTTTCTTTGTCAATATGTAATAGTATCCAAAATATCTAAAAGCATCACAACTACAATATACTTTAGCTTCAGTCAAAGATAAAAACTTTGCGAAGAATTTTAGGATAAGATCATCATTAACACCTAAAAACATCATAATAAAGATAGAAGGTTCAATTTCTTTATAAGCCATTAATTTAATAATCTGTTCGTACTTCATATTATTATGAACAGATTTTGTAGAAAATCTTATTGTACCATTTACTAAAAAGCTATATAAATTTGCAGGGTTTACATTTATATAAGATTCCCAATCTTTAGAATTTAAGTGTAAACCTTTAGATTGAGAATATTGAATTTTAGATTCTTTTGTTAAATATATTAGTTTTTCAGAAATTATTATATTATCCATTATATTTCGTTCTTCAAAGAAGTAATAGCAAAATAAGGAAACATTGATATACTATTTAGTATATGATTGCACATATAATTACCTATTCCTAATCTCTTACTATATTTTCTATTATATTCAGGACAAGTACATCTAAAATAAATTTCATTCATACTGAATAAAGTAAAAAACGCAAATAGTGTTTTATATTCTGAAGCCCAATAATCTACTTTTTTATTCATCATACTACTTATAGTTACAATAGAATTTAAGTCAGCTTTTGATGTAATGTATTGTCTTACCGAACCATATTGTTGATCTACAATATTTGTGCTGTATTCTATAATTTTATTTGTTTTATCTATATGTAATCCTGATAATGAAATATTTCTAGAAACTATTCTAGACTTAACAAAATTTAAAATATTGAGAACTTCTCCTTTATTATTAGATTTTGCTAAATCTTTACTTTTTAAAGATTCTAGAAAAGAAGTAATGGTTATAGGACTTATTCTCATCATTGAATAAGAATCCATATTATATCCTAGAACTAAAGAATTTTTAGCATCAGTTAATGAAATTTCATTATTTTTAGTATCTACATACGTAACTTTATCTTTTATTTTTTTATTATCTTCGTCTATAAGTTCTATAGTTCTATTAGCAGCAACAAATACTTTACGTTCTTTATCTATTTTTTTCTCAAAATTTAGATATTCTTCTGCTTCTTTTAGTTTATTCAGATCTCCATTAAATCTATCATTTAATATTTTTACTAGTTTATTATATTTTTCTTTTTCTTTAACAACTCTATATCTAGACATGTGATCACCACTAAAAGAAATTCTTATTACATTCAACAACAAATGATAAGAGTTCAATAGATAAAATATTTTTATTATTTTTAATATAAGAAAGAATTTCAATTTCTTTAGAAATTAAATTTTTTACATTATCGTTATTAACTTCTTTTTTACTAAATCCTGCTTGAATTAGCTTAAATTCTATTTTGTATTTAGCCCAATCTCTAAATAACATGAATATTAATTCTTGGTCTTCTTCATTTATAGGATTTGTATTAGATAACGGGACAAACTTTTCTAACATAATTTCAGAATACTTTTTAGTCAATTTTTCTGGAATTCTACCATTAAGTAAATCAATGAAAAATAAAGCAAAAATCTTAATAAAACATAATTTTTTCACTTTACCTGACACAATAGTAAAACAGTAATTTAATAATTTTTCACCTAAAACTTTATTTTCAGAATATTCTAATTCTTCTATTACTTCATCTATAGACTTTTCTTCTAGTTCTTCTAAATCTTTTAATGATGGGTGTGAATATTCAACAAATTCATCATAGTTATCAATAGACAATTCTGGATGTAATTCTAACATTTCTTCAGAATTTGAACATATTATATCAACAAAATCAATATCTCCACCATACATCTCAGAATTTTCATCATTATTTAAGTCAAAAGCAGAAAGTGGTATTGTTTTTGATTTCTTTTTATATTCCAAAGATTTATAAAATATCGCACTTCTATGAGCTATAGAAACAAATACTGAAAACATTACTTTAGAAGTATCAATTTTTGTTAAATATTTTATTATTGCTAACCAAGCGTTGTTAATTACACTTCCAAATTCGTCAGAAACAGGAGAAATAACCTTTGCTCCAATAACTTTTCTAATACTTAAGTCTACATAAGGGTATAATTTTTCTAAAATTTTATTTTTTTTATGAAGACAATGTTTAAGTATTCTCAAATTCTTTCCTGTATGAATCCATCCTATAAAATCGTATAATTTATATTCTTCTATAAGAGTTTTTAATTCATATTCATCTTTAAGGGTTATTTGTATAGAGGAATTCTTTTTGTTTTCTTCTAAATATTTAACCTTGTTTTTGAATTTTTGATCACTGCTCTCTCTAATTTTTCTAATTTTTTCGATTTTAGGCAGCATTTCAAGAATATACTGTTCTATTTTTGTAGTTTGATAATCTTTTAAAGAAAAAATGTCATGAACAAACTTAGAATCTGATAATAATATTCCAAGCATCCAATCTTCTTCTTTAAATCCCCAACTTAATAAATTACTGGAAACTTCACCCATTTTCCCACACCTTTAATTTGTAAAAATATTTTTAAAAAAAGAATTGTGATAATTCTAAAGTTAACTTATGAAGAGTAGAAAATTTTGATACGAGGTGTAAATAAATTGAATAGTAAAAACCAGGATCCGGAAACTATTCTACTTAATAAATTAATAGAATATAGACAAGATCCTCCTAAATGGATAAAAGAAAATGTAAAAATAATTCATAGATCTGAAGGTATTATTCCATTTAAACTTTATGATTTCCAGGAAAAAGTAATAAATCTAATTTTATCAAATCATTTTGTAATTACTTTAAAGAGTAGACAGGTTGGTATGTCTACACTAATGCAAGGATTCTGCCTTTGGTGTGCTATACATTATTCTAATTACAATATATTAATAATATCTGCAGGCCAAAGAAATGCTACAGAGTTCTTAAAAAGCTTAAAAACTATGTATTATGCAGTAGAAGAAAACTCCTTAAAGCCTAAATTAACTAAAGATAACGCTCAAACAATGGTTTTTGAAAATGGATCGACAATAACAGCACTTCCTGCTACATCATCATCAGCTAGAGGAGTTTCAGTAAATCTTTTAGTAATAGATGAGGCTGCATATATACCAAATATAGAATCTGTATACCAAGCAATATATCCTACAATATCAAGAGCATTCTCTAATACTAAAGGAAAACCTTATGGGATAGTAGTATTAAGTACACCTAATGGTATTTCAGGACTTGGTGGATGGTATTATAAAATGTATATGTCAGCACTATCTAAAAAAACGAAATATATACCTGTAAGAGTACATTGGACAGAAGTTCCTGAATATGATTTAAAATGGTTCCAAGATCAATGTGAACAACTTAACTGGAATTTTAGAAGTATAAAAACAGAATATGAATTATCCTTCGTATCTTCAGGAAATACTTATATTCCATCAAACCTTTTAGCTTCTATGGATAGTCAAGAACCTATATTAAAAAGTGCAGATGGTTCTTTATGGGTATGGGAGAAACCAGATCCTGATATCAGCTATGTAATGGGCGTGGACGTAGCTTATGGTACCAACAATGACTATTCTACAATACAAATTATAAATCCATATACTATGAACCAGGTAGCTGAATATTGTAATAATAAAATAACAATAGATGATTTTGCAAAAGAAATACTAAATTTAAATAATATATATCCTTCTCTAATAAATATAGAAAGAAATGCTGTAGGTAAAGTCTTAATAGAAAGAATAATAGAAAAGTCTTCAGGACTCGGGGTTAATTTATATAGAGATGGAAAAACAAATACTTTAGCTAATAATAAATCAGGACCTTCTTCAACAATAGGAACTCAAGTAACAGGACAATCAAGAGATTTAATATTATCGAATATGTATGGTATTATTATAGATCAATATTTAGATATTTATAATAGAGTTAATACAAATAATGATACTTTGTCGATAGAAGAAAAATTAGACTTATTAATAGAAAATACTACGTCTAAAACACTAAAAAAAGAAGTTAAAGAAGAGAAGAAAACAGTAGGAATAATTAAATCTGAAAGACTAATTTGTCAATTGTTAGGTTTTGTTTGTGATGAACATGGAAGAGCTGAAGGTGATACTGACGACTTAGTTATGGCATACGCCCATTCTTTATATGCATATTCTAAAAGTAAAAAATACTTATTAACTAATGTTGAAAAAATAAATAAAGACTTTGATGAAAACGCAAATACTCCTAAAAAATCATTAGCAAAATTTTTATTTGGTGGAGAAAAAATGAGAAAAGGAGTTTTCAGTAAGTTATCTTTAGATGAATTTGAAGATCTTCTTGAAGATTCTGAAAAATATGAGTTAAGCAATAAAGAACCTGATTTATCTTCGGTCGCTAGTGTATATAAAATATTCGAATTATTTTAATAACTATTAAGTGAGGTAGTATAATGAAAACTGTTAAAAAATACAATGTTATTATTCCTTTTAGACATGGTGAACACGAATTTTTGAAAACTAAAGAATTCTCTTCAGATATGGTTACTTTTACAGAAGATGATTACAAATTTTTGATTTCTAGAGGAAATATTGTAGAAATAGAAAACCAGAAAGAGGAAAAGAAATTAGAAAACTTAGAACCAATAAAAACTGAAGAAGTTGTAATTGAAAATAATGAAGAAGTCAAAGAAGAAGTATCAAAAGAAGAGCTTGTAAATAATGAATCTACTGAAGAAAAGAAGACAAATAGAAGAAGAAAATAATGTGAGGTTTTTTTAATGGGGGCTTTATTTGGGCCAATATTACAATTGGATTCTGATGACTTAGAAACATTTAAAAGTCTAGTGTTTTCAGAATTAGGTGCTCCAATTATTAACCTAGAAATTTCAGATAGTCAATTTATTACTTTGATAAGTAGAGGAGTACAAAAGCTTAATATATACGCTCCTAAATTAGTTGTACAAAGAAGAACAGTTCTTCCATATACTGGACAATATTTAATGTTAGATTATCCTAAAGTTAATTCAGTATTGAATGTTGTAGTCTCTGTTGACTATTTAATAGGGCTAGGAGTTCCTTTAGAAGCTATAATGAAAGTTCCATTTAGTTTTGCCGCTAGTAGATATCCTGACATAGCTACTGAATTTGCTACTAGATTTGTTTGTTATGATTTTGCAAAAAGAATGTATGGACTAGATGTTTCTTGGGAATTAGAACCTCCAAACAAAGTAAATCTTCTTCCAACTCCATATATGGAATCTGTTTTTGGGTTTATATTAACAGTAGATCATGATACGAATTTAGGATCTCTTACAAATTTTGAAAGAGAATGGCTAATAAAATACACTATAGCTAAAACAAAAACTGTTATAGGAAGAATAAGAAGTAAATATTCAGGTGTATCTCTTCCTGTAGGATCTTTAGATTCTGATGGTCAATCTATGATTTCTGAAGGTCGTGAAGAAGAAGAAGCATTGATGGAAGAATTAGTAAATTACAGAAAATTTGCAGAATCTTATATAACAACCGGGTAGGGGATATTATGTCAAAAAAACAACAAAACAGTCAAGAAATCTTTTTTTCTGCCATTAGAGAATTAGAAAGATTATCAGGAATTATATTAGCTGAGGAATCTTCTACAGAATATGACCCGAAGAGACTTTTTGATATTGTAGATAAAGCAGAAGAAATTATAGGATTATTTGAAGAAATTTTAAGTAATGTAAAAACCTTTTATAAATGTATAAATTATCTTTTTAATACTGATAGTAATGATTTTCCAGTACAAGTTTTTGAAGATAATTTAAAAAACCTATCTTTTACTATTCAAAAATTTAAAGAGATAAATGGTAGAACAAATGGAGTTAAAAACCTAGAAGATATGATTTCCTTTGGACATTCGCTTTTAGTAGCAATGGAAAATGGAACTACTGAATTCGGGTTATTACCTAGAAGTTTAGATGAAAAAAAGAATAAAACCGAAAATAATCAACAAGAAAATGCCCAATCTTCTCAAGTAAATAAAGAAAAACCTTTAGAAGTAGTACAATCTACACCTATGGTAAATATCGTAGAAAAGACAAAATAACATATGTTTGAAACATATCCATTAGAATTTGTAGATGAAGATGAATATAAAGAACTAATAAAAAATACTGAAAGACTTTTTAGAACTAGCAAAGAATATAGAAAATGGTTGGAAAGTATTGAAGAAAGAAAAGAGTGTGCAGTTACTGGAAGTTCTTCAGATTTATTTCCTATAGAAGTGCATCATTATGGAGAAACTCTATATCATATAACACAACAAATAATAGATTATTTTTATGAAAAAAATCTTCCAATATATAGTTGGAAGATACTTAAAGCTTTAATTCTTTTTCATAAATATGATACTGTTGATTATATACCTCTACTTCATTGTGTTCATTCTGCAATAGGTAAAGAATATAATGAAGTATTAGAGTTGTATCCAGAGTTACCAAATAAAGTGCATATTGGTAATAAAGAATTAAGAACATTGATATTACAAAATTTAGAAAAAGAATGAGGTAAGGAAATCCCAAATGGCAAATCAAGATATTGTTAAACTAACATTAATATTAAATTCAGGTAAAACTGTAGTATGTACAGTTTATATTAAAGTTGCTGAGGCTTTTAAAGTTTCTTGGATAAAATATAAAAAGACTCCAACTCCAGAAAATAGAATAGTAAATATATCAAAAAATTCAGAACAACGACTTACAGAAGAAACTCTAGTAGATTTGAATGAAGTTGCTGTAGTACAATATTTTAATGGAGACCTAAAATCACGGTTTGATGGTGATTAATCTTATATAATAAGTTGGGACAGAATTGAATTCGTCAATTAGACAACATGATGAAGCAGTCTTAAGATATTTTGGAAATCTATTAATAGATGATGGAGAAAACAGAAGACCTCCACAAACAGTTTTTGCTATCCCATCATTTCAAGGATCTAAATTACAAGTATCTGAATCATGGACTCCAATATTTCCTTTAATAGTGGTAACTAGGACCGGGATTGAAAAAGTTCCAGCAACTAATATTATTAAAGGACGAAAATATCGTCCTGCAGTTACTTATTTAAATGAAGATACCAAAACAATGTCGCAAGCAGAAATAATGCCATATAATATAAATTATAAAATAGATGTTATTTCTTTATTTATGGAACAAAATTTGCAGATATTAGAAAGTATTATATGGAAATTAGAAAAAAGTCCAGGAGTATTAGTAAATATTCCTGCGAATACTTTAAACATACAAGTTAGTGCTTATATATCAAATTACACAGTATCAGATTCTACAAATTATGAAAATATTCCAGACGAAGAAAATAGAATAATAAAAAATACTATAACATTATCATTATTTTCTTATTTTGTTGATACTAGATATGGAGCGAAAACAGTACTAAAGACTATTAATAATTTAAAACTAGACAAAAACTAAAATTAATTTTAATGAATGTTTTATATTATGATCGGTGAGGTGTAGATATATGGGAGGTCATGTTTCTCCTGGAGTATATTTTGAAACTTTAGATTTTTCTCTTTATACCCCAAAAATTTCAAGTACTATTTTATCTATTGTTGGAAAATTCAAAAAAGGTCCTACAGAACCAACACTAATAACCTCAGCTAAACAATTTCTAGAAACTTTTGGTATTCCTGAAAAGGGTATGTATTCTTCTTATGCTGCTCTTTCTTATCTAGAATTTGGTAATATGTTATGGGTTAAAAGACTTGTTGGACCAAAAGCTGTAAAAGCTTCTGTAGAAATCCCAATGGGACAAGTTATAAACAACGAAAATAATGGATTAGGTAATGGAGTAGATTATCTATACGAATTTACACTCAATAAGAAACCACTTCCTGGAACTATAAAAATGTACATAGGAAACTATTATGTAACAGATGATGGTCAAGGAAATCTTATATCCAATGGAACTTTAGTAAATACTAACTATATTGATTATGATACTGGTAAAGTTTATTTCACTTTATCTACAGCACCTATTGCAGGAAAGAAAGTAACTATAAGATATAACTATTTAGCAGTTCCAGTTGTTAATAAACTTTTAGCTACTGGTAATGGAACAAATAAAACTTTTAGTGGAATATTACCTAATGCTAAAATAGTTAAGACTGGATTTACAGCTACTGATGGAGTAGAAACTTTTAGTTTAGGAACAATAACAGGAGATGTTGCGTCTCTAGTAGGAAATGCGCAAACTAATCCTGGAACAGGAACTTTAAATCTAAAAACAGGAGTTTATAGCATAACATTCAGTGTAGCACCTTTAAATAATTCTCAGATTACGGCTTCTTATTCATATGAAACATATAAAGAAAAAGAATTATTTACAGGAGATGGAACAAGAAAAGCTTATATAGGTTCTCTTGACTGTGTAGTAAATCCAAAAACAGTTTCAATAATTGTTGATAAAACTGAAGTTTCTAAAGATGATGGTAATGGAGTCTTTATTAATGGAGTTAAAAATGTAACTAATTCTATTGATTACACTACAGGAAAAGTTGAAATTGCAGTATTAAATTCATTATCTTCCACAGATACTATAACTACTTCGTATACTGCAAAATTAGAACAAAATATAAAAGTTGTTGAAGATTCTGATGGAACTGAATATTCTGGAGTATTATTAAAGCGTCCTCTTATAAAAGGTTCTATTGTTGTTACTTGTGGAGGAATCACTCTTGTTGATAATCAAGGCTCTCTTGTTGGAGATTCAGGAAACGGGGAAATTGACTACACAACAGGAGAAATAACAATAAACTTTGTAAGTAAACCTACTACAGGATCTATTATTAAAGTATCTTATCTTGCCAAATTTGGAGAATTTTCTGCAGTTTCTGAAGGTTCTTGGGCCAACCAAACAAAAGTAATGTTCTATAGAGATTTTAGACTTGGTAACTGTATGAAAGTTTGGGCCCCCAATCTAACTTCTTCAATGAATGCAAGTGAAGATTTTTATGATTTAAATTTTAGTGATGTAAATAGTCAAGACTATTTTACTACTAAGATGTCATCAAATTTTATAAAATTTACAGCAACTACAAATAATCCGGAAGATATTCCTGTTTTTGGAGTTTTAATGTCATTGACAGGTGGGTCTGATGATTATGAAGGTATTACTAGAAGCCATGCTGTAGATGGTATAGAAGAATTCTCAAATCCTGAGAGATATGATATAAATCTTATAGTTGCTCCTGATTTTCCTGGAGATAAAGTTGTAGCAAATAAACTAATTCAAATGTGCGAATCTCGTGGAGATTGTATGGCTATCATTGATCCTATGCCAAACTTAACAGTCCAACAAGTTATCGATTGGTCAAATGGAGAAGGTCAATGGTCCAAAGAAAATGCTCTTAATAGTAGATTTGCTGCTCTATACTATCCTTGGGTTTTAATTCATGACTCGTTTACTAATAGTGATATTTTTGTACCACCTTCTGTAAAAATCGTTGGAGTTTATGCTTATAGTGATAGTGTTTCTGTTCCATGGTTTGCTCCTGCAGGTTTAAATAGAGGTAGATTATTCAATACTATGGGTGTTGAAAGACAATTGACAGTTGGAGACAGAGAATTTCTATACAAAACTCCAAATTCAGTAAATCCTATAGTTGACTTTACTGGAGATGGAATTGTGGTATGGGGACAAAAAACATTACAACGTAAACCTTCAGCTACAGATAGAGTTAATGTATCTAGAATGTTAATATATGTTGCTAAGATTTTAGCAACAGCTACTAAATATCTAGTATTTGAACCTAGTGATGAAATAACCTGGATCCAATACAAACAATTAGTAAATCCAGCAATTGAAGATATCAAGACCCGTAGAGGTTTGATGGAATATAAGATAGTTTGTGATAAATCTACAAATACTCCTTATGTCATTGATAATAATGAAATGGTTGCGGATATCATCATGAAACCTACAAAGAGTGCAGAAAGAATTATTACAAGATTTATAATAACTAGTAGTGGTGCAAGTCTAGATAGTATTACTTATCAACAATAATTATAGTGAACTACCCACTACCCTAAAGGGATAGTGGCTTCTGAAAAGGAGCTAAGTTCACCAGACTCAGGCAGGAGAAATCCTACCTACGATAGATAAGTCATGACACCAATGGTTGACGCACCAGACTGTTGCTCTGTCGCTTATGGTTAAGTAGATCTGAGGTAAGGATCAGTGGCATAAGTGTAAAAAGCTTATTTATCTTTGTCGAGGTGAAGTCGGATTCTCTAGTTGTTCACAGATTAGAGATACGCACAACCTGCTTAGGCAGTGTTATTAGCCCTTTGGGCTAAGTGGCTTACATCCCCGACCTTAAAAGGTCGGGGTTTTACGCCGCATTTTATAAATTTAGCGCTGTAATTTAATAATAGTTACAGCGCTATCTTTCATTTCTATAATTTTTAAAACTTCTCAGGGAGTGAAATATACATGGCACAAAGAAAACCATTTCATCCTCTATCATATTCTAAGGGTGATTTAGTAAGACCAAATGCTTTTAGCGTTACCTTTCAAGAATCAGGACTTTATTTAATGTGTAATAAATGCACAATAGTAATGCCTAAATCTGTAGCAATTCCTGTTCCTTGGATGACAGGTATTATGCAATTAGCTGGTAGACAAAACGGAGCTTTTGCTTTTAACGTTTCATTTTATGCTGGTGTTGGTGGGGAATATGATTCACTAAAAGATTTATATACTTGGAGAAATAAGTGTTTAGAACACGAAAAGGGTATTATAGGATTACCTGAACAATACAAAAAAGAAGTCAGTATTATAGTTCATAAAACCAATTTTGATGAAGACAGTTCTCCTCTATATGAATTCCAGTGCAAAGGTGTATGGCCAACAGATATTCAAGATATTCCTTTAGACGTAGGTAATGACGGAATTGTAGAACTTTCTGCAAACTTTGCTGCAGACGTCATTTTTATGTCAGGGTTCCAAAGTTAAGAAAGGATTTAGGTAGAAATGAGTATAACATCAGATAAAACCCTTTTTGCAAAACTATTGAGAGAACAATCTAAACATATAATTGATTTAGCAGAAACTAATCTAAAAGATGTTATCGATACTTTAAAGATACCACAATGTGATGAATATGGTAATCTTATAACAAGACCACAACTAAATTCTGAAAAAAAAGACTAGGGTCTCTTTCAATAACGGCTAGTAAAGAGACCCAGGAAATATCAGATTCTTCAAATGCCGTTGTTTTAGCTGGAGGGTTTGAGTTTATAAAAGATAAAATACAGGATTTTGGGAGTAAATCTTGGGTTCAAGAAGCTTCTCATGAAGTAAAAAGAAATTTAGCAGATGCTATAACCACTTTCTTTTTATATGGTCCTGGAAAAGTAGAATTAAATATTTTTAAAGATGTATATAGAATTTTCAGATGGCATATTGACCAAACTGATGTTAAATTTATTACTTCTTATTTTGACAATAGAAAAATATTACTTGATAAACTTAAAAAAGTAGTCCAAATATTTGATAGTAAAGGTAAAGTAATAAAACAAAATTCAAATATATTTGAATTATTTTCTCCTGGAGAATCTAGAAAGATTGCATCTTTTTTATATGATATTTATAACGAACAATCATTATGGAAAGAAGTTATTAAAGGAATAAAAAATAATTTTCCAGGAATGAATTTTAATGACCAAATATCTCAACTTACTGAATTTTTTAATAAGTCAAAGAATGTAGATACTACAAATAAAAAGGAATTAGATAGATTATATAAAGAATTTGATCAAATTTCAAAATCTTGGTCTGAAAAATACACAGTAAATATTATAATAGCTATTGTCCTTTATCTAAGTAACGTTGTTCGTATAGGAGATTTACTGGAGAACAAATTTGGAAATAATAATAAAGATGATGAAAAAAATCCAGAAAATACTAATGGATTATCTTTTAAAGACTTTGTTATTAAATATAGAGAACATCTATCTTATATACTAGAAGACAAAAAAACAGAAGTTTCTACAATGAATGAAAAAAAGATTTTAAGCGAAATTATAAATGGTATAGCAGGAGGAAATTCAGCAGGAAGAATTTCTATAAAACTATATAAAATGTTGTTAAATTTGTTCATTAAACAAATAAAAATATCAAATAAAAATATAGATACTGCTAAACAAAAATTTTATGATAAACTTTCTACAGACGGACATTTATTAATTACTAAATTAGGAATAACTGGGGATATCGATCAGTCTTTGTTGGATATTATAGTTTCTGTTGTTGTCAACTCTTTTACAAAAACCACTCCAAAATTAAACTCACTAGAAGCAATTTTTGATGATGCTTTATCATGTAAGGTATAGGTGGTGCCTATGAAAATATCAGCCTTCAGTTATATATATACAGATTCAGGCTTTGTAAAAATAGGCAATCTGTTTAACAAAAAAGAAAATAATCCTAGTTTTATATTTCCTAAATTATTATCTTATAATATAGAAAATGCAGTTTTAGAATTTATTAGTTTTGAAAGAATTGTAAAATATTTAGATACCGATTTATACACTTCAAGATTTATAGATTCTGTTCATGGTAAAGTAGCTTCCACTCTAACTAGTATAGATACTGAGATAATACAATACAATATTCAACCAACAACAATAGAAACTATTGTAGATTATAATTATAATGTTTATAATTATATAGCAAATAATAAAACATTAGCTGAAGTAAGAAAAAGAAATTTAGGAAATATTGTGAATTACGGGAATCCTGTTCCTAATTTAGCTTCTAGTGATGTTGTTATTAGATTTTTAGATAAGTCACCAGCAATAAAAGATACAGCATATGCTATTGAAATTAAAAAACAAATAGAAGATCCTAATAACCCTGGATCCTATATAGATTCTTATCTAAATCCAATAATTTTTACAAGTCATGATATAACCCATACTTATAATTTTATTGCAATTTGTTAAAGAGAGGTTAATATAATGGGATTTAACAAAGCTTTATTTACTGATGTAGTACAGACTCCTACAGGAACAATAGCTACTACAGCAAATGCGGTAATCTCGCCTACAGCAGGTGGAGGTTTCCAGATTTTAGATAATATTTCAGCTCACGTTTTCTTTAAAGCTACCTTCGGAGCAACAACAACAGTTGATGGTAATATTAAAATTTATGGAATATTTTCTAAAGACAATACAACATTTAATACATTTAATGCTAACATTTCTCCACTTCTTGCTACTATAGTTATAAAAACAGGAGTTGGTACTACAACAGCTCTTGATTTAAATGCAACTCTTGATGCATCAAAACTTACTGCTGAGTATATGAAATTAGTATTTGTTAACGATGCTACAGGACAACCTTTAACAATATCTGATTTTTCTCTTCTGTTAAGAAAAATCTAAAAAAATAGTAAAAAAAAAATAATAGCCGACTTAACGTCGGCTATTTTGTTAGGAGAATTTTTTGATGAAAGACTTGATATTAAAAAATTTGGCTCAGGTTAATTTATCAAATACTATAACTTCTGTATATACTGTTCCTATAGATAGAACTACAATAATTTCAGAGATTTTATTATATAATTCAGGAAGTACTGATGCTATAGTTAAAATATATTTTGTTAAAAGTGGAGATACTACAGAAAGTAAAAATTTAGTATATCCATCAATATCTATAAAAAGTAATGAAACAAAATCTATAATTTCTAATACTATATTAGAGACAGGTAGTCAGATACATATAGGACTTACTGAAAATTTGACTAATGTTGCATGTAATATTTCAGGAACAGAGATACTATAATATGAAGATATTTAGCACAAAAGAATCTACTTATTCTAATTCTACAATGTTAAATATAGACTCTGATGCTAATTTATCATTTTATACAGTTTTTAATAATTCAGAGTCTATAGTAGAATCGTCTTCAACTTCCTATTTACCATTAATAAGTGGCAGCTTTTATTACTCTTCAAAAATCTATAGTACAAAATTTAAAGTAGTATTAAGAGGAAAAACCTTTAGTGGAACCGGCAGCATTAGAATAACTATTTCAGATGGGACTAATTCAGTATCTTCTGTTATTTTAGGAATTAATTCAGAATCTAAAGTGTATGAATCTATGCTTGACTGTAAAATAATAAATGATAATAGTATATTAAATATACTGATAGAGTATATTTCACTTACAGACTCTATAAATATAGATAGAATAAAAGTATTAGGAACACCTTCAAATTCATTAATGATAGAATCTCTAATAAATACTACAAATATAATAGAATTTGATTCTAAAAATGAAACTCTATTAAATAGTGGGTTGTTCCTATCTAATACTTTTAAAGGAATGGCTTCAAATAGATTTATGTTTGTTTTTGGTACAGAAATTCCAGTAGGTGTTACTCAAGCACTGTTGAAGGTAAAAATTGGTGGTAGTGAGTTAGGAATTGCTGTTTATAATGAAAACAGTGTGGTGATAACTCCTTCTTCTACTCTTTCTGTTGGTTATCTACAATATCCTAGAACTCCTGATCCTACTCTCTCATATAATATTTTTGGAAAAGTTTTAGAAGGTTCTGGAGTAGTAAAACTTAAATTTTTTGAACTATTTCTAGAAAGTTAATGAAGAATTATGCTTATAAAAAATAGATATTATGCAAACTTACCTGTAGAAATCACCAAAATAGTATTGAATTTTGAAGGCGGATACCAAAAAGATAAGGTAGATGATGCCAACTATTATAAAGGGGTTTTAGTTGGAACTAAATATGGAATAACTCCAGGAGCACTTCAAGCAGCTATGAATACTGGAGTTATTGATACTTTTGATATAACTCCTAAATCTATGGAAAACCTTGATGTAAATATAGCTACAAAGATATATGAAGTAAGATATTATATTCCTATTAGAGGACATCAATTACAAACCCCTCTTAATTTATTAGTTTTTGATACCTCAATACTTCATGGAAGAAGCGGAGCAGGAACGTTATTACAAAAAACAATAAAAAAGTATGACTATAGTATAATAATTGATGGAGATATAGGGCCTAGAACAATATCATCCACTAATAAAATGATTTCTGCTTTAGGAATTGAAAAGGTGTGTAGAGATTTTATAAAATTTAGAGAAAGTTCTTATATTGAAATAGTAAAAAAGAGCCCTAAAAAAGAAAAATTTTTAAAAGGTTGGATGAATAGGCTTTCTATATTAACAAAAAAGGTTGAAGAAATATTAAGTCAGAAGGTAGATAGCAATGGATTATAATATGGAAGAATTTGTTAATTCTGTTAAAGATACTTTACTAAAAGGCCTAGAAGATATTAAAAAAGAATCTAATGCTTTTAACAACAAATTTAAAACAGAAGTGTATAAAACATTAGAAGAATCTAATAACAAATATCTAAAATTTAGTAATGATAGATATAATAATATATACATAATATATGGAGTTATGAATGTAGGAGAAAGAGTGGTCTTTGAAGAACAAGCTGAAGAAGTTTGTATGTTAATTCCTGAAGGAAATTTCGTGTCTTCTACTGGATTTGTAGCAAAATCTAATGGATTTTGGATGGCATTGGTGAAAAAACAATGATAGTAAAAGAAGTTCCAATACTAAAAAATAACAATTTGAGACTTGATGGCTTAGAATTACTATTATTAGAGGATACTTCTGTTCAAATATCTCCTTTTAGTGTAACAATAGGTGACTACTTATATCAATATGATGGATTACATGGTGGCATTTGGTATCCTAAAAATGGAGATCTTATTTATTTAGGATTACAAGATAATAAACTAGTTCTAATACATTTAGATAAAAATTCCGATAAAATATCAGAAGATTTAAATAGTAAATATTCAATTTCAGGAACTCATACTAAAGATTTTGGAATAATAATATGGGTAATTGATAACATTGTATATTATTTAAAGTTTCATTCTTAGGTGATTTCAATGAATGAAAATATGATTAAATTAAATCCTTCCGGGAATTTTTACAAATATGTAGAAGATTTTGAACCCTATAAAAAAAGAATTTTAGATTCCTTATCTGAGAATTCTTCATTAATAATTCTAGAAATATATCCTCTTCATGCCCAAATAAATAGTAGTTTAGGGATATATGGGGAATCTTTTACTTCTAAGATGATATTATTTATTAATACAGTTAGAACAGTATCTAATAAATACAAAGAAATAATAAACAATATAGAAACTATAGAAAATCTAATAGGCATTGAGGAGAAAATTTCATATAATAATTTACGTAAAGAAGTAGAAAGCTTATTAGGAGATTTAAATACATGGTCAAAAACATAAAGCATTTAATACACAAAATAAAGATAAATTTTCTTATTCTAAAAACTTTATTTATTAAGTTTAAATATTTCTTTAAAAAGAAATGTAGAAATAATAAGTTCTTTAAGAATAAAACAATAACTGATCAAGGCAACCTTCAAAAAGCTTTAGATTGGCAAAAACGTCAACTAGCAGAATTAGATATTGATATAAAACAAACAGCTTTTAAGTATTCTAAAAATAAAATAAAAAAAGTATATTATAAAGCATTAAAAGAAATAGCCTACCAAAAAGATATAAAATTATATAATAAAGAAGAATATATGGCTACAATAAAAGAAATAAGGTCTTTAGGATTTGGAGATTGTGAAGACCAAGCATACAATATAATGTTCAGATTGAGAGAATCGGGTATACCTGATGACTTTTTAGGAGTTCTTTTCGTTAGTGAAAAGAATAAAGAAAATTCCGGACATGTTTTTGCGATTGTTCAAAATCAGGATGACGACTTTTGGATTCTAGACAATGGGCATTATTTAGCAATGCCAACTTTAGCTTCAAAATATTTAGCTAAACGAGATGACATTGAATATGTTATAGGATATAACCTATATTCAGTATGGAATTATGAAAATAATTAATACAAATAATAATGGGAGAGACCTTAGTGGTCTCTCCCAATTTTTTAGCCCCAATCTTCGGAAGATGATTCTTTTTCCTCCTCAGTAAAATCTCCATCTCCAGTATGTATTTCTTTTTTATTTGTAGTAGATCCTTTCTTATAATCACCAAAAATATATGTGCAAAAAAGCTTTATCATAGGATATGAAGTAAGATAAGCGATACAAATATCTACAAACTGAGAGAAAATTTCTCCATTCATAGGAATATTTATAAATGTTTTATCATCACCTTTGTTTTGATAAACTTTACAAGAAACTCCTGAAGGTTTGCTTCTTTCATCTTTAGTAGGCATCCATTCAAAAACCATACCACGAACAATGGTTTTATCTCCAAATGTTCTTATAATTTCAACTTTATCTGCAGCCAACTTTGAATTATAAAAATTTCTTATTAGAGAAATATCTGCAGGATTTAACTGAAGTACAACCTGCTTATCATAATTCATAAATTTAGTGCCTTTAGGTATCTTTCCTTTTTTCATATCAACTCCTGCTGGTAATTCTCCAGGAGTTCTTGAAGGAGTAGCTAATACTAATAACCCTCCATTAATTCCTACTTTACATACCAACTTAGCATACTTCGGATGTACATAACTATATATTTCAGCACCATAAAAAGGATTTCCCATATCAATTCTTCCTCCTGTTATTAAATCATTTCTATTATTTTTTCTATTTCTGAATCTACTTTATTATTTCTAGTATTTACAGCTACTATTTTCTTACATAATAATGCGGCTATTAGTTCATTATATTCAATATATAATAGCCCTTCATAAATCCTTTCAGGATTTTTGTCTATATCATTAATATCTGTTTTATATATTATTGATAGTGTTATATAATTTTCATCAATTAAAGAAGGTAAACCTGAAGGTAAAAGTATTCCTTGTTCTTTTATTGGTATTTCTCCTTCTTCAGTATTAATTCTGAAGCTTGTTACAGCTATAAAAAATATAGAATCTCTATTTATTTTAATTTTTATAGTTTTTCTAAGAATTTCTCTAATCTTATTTTTATCCATTATTTGATATTTCCTAAATCACTATCATATACAACCATTGTAACCATATAGCACACATTCTTATATATTTCAGTAGATCCAAGTTTAAAAGTATATCTTTTTCCATCTAGCATATATACAAAAGATAACAAATCGTCTTCTTTTGGATTAGTATCTAATGCCATAAATCCATCTAGATAAACACTTTCATCACTTCTAGTACCTTCACCATTTAATATTGTATTAAATTGCTTCCAATCTATATAGACTTTAGAATCTATTTTTTTATAAATTGTATCATCATCATAAAATTTAGTAGGAGCATCACCATAAAGACCATCTAAATGAACTTTGTTTCCTAAAAATGAATAATGAATACAAGGCCATCCATACAATTTAATTATTTCTTCAGTCATTTTTTGAAGAAGATTATCTTCGCTTCTTAGTAAAAACTGATCTAAAAAACTAAAATTTTGTCCTAATTGCATTTACACCATAACCTTAGACCAGTCAGTTTTAGAATTCTTAGCTGCTATATATAAATTATTTACTGAAGTAAAAGTTCTATACTTACCATGATCGTTTATTCTATCACAAATCCAATATCTTGGTGAAGGAGTACTTCCAGTATCAACATGAAAAAATCCTTTTATGTAGTTATTACCTGGGTCCCAGGCTTCTGCATAAATTCCTATTCTATTAAAATAATTAAATAAAATAGGAAACATCGCAAATATCATATTCTTTCTTCCAAGGTTAAAATCTACAGCCAATCCTTTAGTATGAAATGAATTAGAAACTCCACCAACTTTAGCATTATGTTTTTGGCATCTATATCCTGAAGTTATGTAAATTGGAGTTTTGACAACCTTTCTATAATCTTCTAACAATTTAATTAAATCTAGATCTATGACAAGAGTATTACAACAATTACAGTCTAATTCAGAAGCTCGAAAATGATCTGTTAAATCTATATCTTCTTTATTTATTCCATAGAATTTTTTAATATCCAATGTATTTACACCACCTAATTTTTAGTACCGCCTACTATTAAGTTATTTATAAATATATTGCTAATATCATCATTTTCTAGAACTAGTAGATAAACCTTCTCTTCAGGTACTGTATCTACACATTTCGAAACTTTTCCTTCAGAACTAAAAGTTATAACAGAAACTCCTACTAAATTTTCATTTAATTTTAATTCATACATATTTATATCATATAAAACATTATCCTTAAGCAAAACGCTTTCTATAGGAGTAAATCCTTGGCTTTCAACAATAATTTTCTTATATTCATATTTTTTAACTTCTGAAGGATCAAGTTCTACAAATTTGTTAACTAAAGAAGGATAGTCTCCAGTATATGATTTAAACCCAATAACAACAATATCATTTAGCTTATCAAAATCTTCTTTCACTAAATTGTAAAAATCTCCAACCTTATATTCCCCATATCCTGTAAAAATTATATCGCTTTCTCTAAGTATATACATAAATTCTTTCTTATTCAAACGAATCACCTTTTTCTTTTTTATTAGAATCCAAAATTTTACTAAACAGACTTTTTTTCTTTGTCATCATTAATCTTTTCGGAAGATTCCAGCCTAAAGCTTTATAAAATCCGGTTAAAGGTTTTATAATTAATCTTTCTTTCATTTTAACATAATCTACTTCAACATGATCTTTTATACTTTTCCACATCTGGCTTTTTGCAGGAAGAGCTAAAACATATTCATTAGCTCTTTCTAACTCTGGAATATCTTTCCAATGTTTTACATAGAAAATCTTTATTTTTCCACCTTCTATTTTATCTTTAGGAACCTTACAAAAATATTTATTATATATCTTCGAAGCTCTTCCTTGAATTGTATTTGTTGTATAGCTATCTGGATCTTTTACAGAAGATGGAATTGCGATGTCTTCAAGATCATAGACTTCACTTAACTTATTTATCTCATCTAATATTACTGCATCTATTTCTTTTTTATCTTTAAAATCTAAAATCATATCTAAAATTTTACTTAAAAATTCTTTCATTGCTTTAGGTGTTGAGCCTTTTTTAAGAGTAAGTCCCACAACTTTTCGTTCAATATCAAGGATTCCTTCTTGATATACTAATCTCACAGCATAAGATTTCTTAGCTACGAATAATCCTGAAGAAGCAACCCACTCAGATTTAAAGTTCATTAGGTTTTCTGTATTTTCAGGTTTAAAAAACATCCAATTACAAAAAGGAGCTATTTTGCTATTTAAGTGATCTTGACATTCTAGTGATATGCTTTCAGCCTTTTTGAACACTTCCAAATCTATGCTATACCCATCATAATCTCTAAATTCAGGAATATCCTGAAGAGTGAATATTATAGAATCTGTGTCGTTAGTAATAACATAATCCTTCATAACTTTATTTCCAATTTTATTATTCAAAAAGTTATTGAGTTCTCTAGTAGACATTTTTATTACCATTTGGGAATTAGAAGTAATAGCTTCTGCTATATTTTTATTAGATAACCTAAAATCTTTATTTCCTTCAGCTCCATAAATAGAGTTGTTTATTCTCTTAACAGCTAACTGTGATATATTAAAATATCCTTCCAAATCCTTATCATGGTTTTCTTTAGCTTTAAGCATTTCTTTTTTATATTCTTTTCTTTTATTGGTGAAAATTCTAGCTATATCTGGTATTAATGCATTTTTCACACTTCCATCAATAATAGCGCCATTTCCTAAAAAGTAATAATTATTTTTAAAACACCAGTTTTTAAAATCCTCAAAAGAATTAAAACTAAGTTCTTTGTTGTATTTAATAGAATATAGTTTAGAAATATTACATTTTATCTTTTCAGGCTTTTTTAGTTCAGATGGCTGATATTCCCAAGCTGGCATACATGTATGAATTATTTCTTCAATATTTTCAGATTTTATATAATTAGAAAACATCCAAAGATGAATGTCAGCAAAGTTTTCTACAACTCCTACTAGGGTCTCATTAGAAACATTAAATGTTATAATAGTTGAAGGATACTGGGCTGATAAGTCTTCATCAGATACCAATTTATATCTATTTACTAATGTGGGTTTTACATAGGCTCCTAAATACTTTTCTTTAACTGTATTTAAAGGCTTAGAAGGTAGAACAATAAACTCCCCATTAGCTCTTCTATTTTCTATATTAGCAAGAATCGTATAATCTAATATTCTAGATTCATGAAAAATATCTTCATAATAACACTTTGATATATTTCTAACAGCTACAGTTAGATCAATATATCCTTTTTTTGCCTCTATTAATCTTACTAGTGCAACGTCATTAATGTTATATATACAAAATTTTACAAAATCATCTTCATATAATCCTATAGGATCATCAGAATCATACTCAACCTTTCCTTCACCTAATTCAAATCTAGAAACATACTCTAGATTCCACATTGGATGTTCTCCAGGATAGTTTGCTTTATATATTCCTAGATAGTCAATAACAGAAATTCCTGGAATTATATTATCCTCTTCCAACTGAAGACCAAACTCAATAGCTTCTTTAACTTTATAAGAAATAGTTCCAAAAGGAGAAAGGTCCTTTAGTCCTTCTTCTCCAAATTCATCGTATATTTTTCTAACGATATAAGGAATGTCAAATCTAGAGTTATATGCTGAAATTATATCAGGACAATTCTGCGCAAACCAAACTCTAAAAGAATTTAGAAGACTTTTAGCATCATTAAAATATCTAGTAACTATGTTAAAATTTTCATCTTTTTCTTTATAAAACTTTTTTATTTCTTCATCTACTAACTCTTTATTCATGTTTTGGTCTTCATTAAAAAGAAACCAGGAATAATATTTTTTAGTATATGTATCATAAACCGTTATAGCATTTATTATAGCAATATTATGGTAAAATCTAGGAAGTATATTATCTTTAGAATAAGTTTCAATATCTAAATAAAAAATTCTCGGTTTTATGTCTATTGGAAATTCTTTGTCATAGTAATTGTCTATTATAAATCTTTTTTCCGGGGTTAAATCTCCTTCAGCTGTAAGGTACGGAGAATTTCTATATAATGCAAAAGCATCTCTAGGTTTCATATATGTTTTTTCATAATATATATTATCTGTTAATAATTTATATCCGGAATTACCTTCTATTCGCGTGTAAATATAATGTTCATACGGAAAGTCTTTACTATACAAATTAAAATCATTTTTAACTCTATAATAGACTTTAACAATTTCTCTTTTATAATCATATTTAAATTTTACAGGTAAATAATCTAATTCCTCTCTCATTCATATACCCCCAAATACTATGATTGCCATAGGCTTATTATATCACCTATGGCAATCTTTGTACAATATTTACCTATTCTGAACCTTTAATTCCATAGTTGTTTAATGTCTTATTGATTTCATCCTTAAATTCTTCTTCTGTAAATATTTTTTTATCAGTAAGAATTCTCAATAAGCTTTCAATCATTATATTAAAATTAAGATTAGAGATAGATATATCCTGTCCGACTTTTTTTATTTTCTCATTAATACTTAAACTCTTACGTTCGCTCATTATAAAATCTCCTTTATTATAGAACTTAACAATATGGATAGTAGAAACACACTTTTTAAAAATTGAGAGGAATCGTCTTGAACAACATACTCTTTGAAGAAAATTCTTTTTTTGATATCAATAAAATATATAACAATAATCCTGTCAAATGTAAAATGTGTGGAAAAGAAATAACACTAAAAAAATATTATAAACAATTTGAGAATGAATATAAATTTTGTTCTAAAGGATGTGAAAAGGAATTTCTTAAAGAGTATAACTTAAAATGTAATCCAAAATTATTGTTTTCATCACAAACTGAAAAGATTTTATTTACTTATTTATATCTAAGTTTACCACAAGTTGAATTAGAACATAATCTAAAAACTTTAATTCCTCCTTATGAACTTGATATCGTAGGAAAAACAATATTTGGTGAAACTATCGTTATTGAATATAATGGATCATTACACTATAAAAATTGTACTAAATATTCAAAAAAAATTGAAAAAAGAATAATTAATGATAATATTAAAGTAGACAAAATATGTAATGAAAAAAAATTGAAACTTTTAAGAATATGTTCAGAAATTGGTATATATAGTAAAAAAGAACTATTTAAAGAAATTCTTCTAGAAATAAAAGAATCTATTAAATACTTAATAAAAATAGGAAAAGTTCCTTATGGTATTTGTTATGATATCATCATAAACAAAGAAGAAAAAATTTTTATTACAGAAAAAGCCTTTATTTAAATATGTTCTTCTGGAAATTCTAAGTTTTCAATTTCTTTAGATAATACTCCTTCCATCTCATAAAACTTAGCTTGTTTTAAATCCTGATAAACTCTTGGATTTGGGATAAACTCAATATCTCTTACTAAACCTCTAGGTTTATATCCAAGAGTTTCTTTCATATATGCTGACATTCTTTCTGTAGGAATTTCTGTAAGTTTAAAAGTCCCTAATGGTGTAACAACAACACCCGTTTCTTTTAATACTTCAATCATTTCAATAAAAAAGTTTATAAGAAAACCACGAAGATCATGTTCACTAAAAAAAATTCCTTTTGTTTCTGCATCATCTTTTATTTTTTTTATAATTAAATCAAAATTTACTAAATATCTAGTTTTTTTGCCTAGATGTATTTTTTTATAATTTTTATTATAATTCCATTTCCTTTTTTTCTGTTTCATCTAAATTCACACTATCTGGTAGTTCATTATTTTCGTTATCATCTTCAGAATCCTCAGTATTTTTAATATATTCTACATCCTGTTCCCACTCTGCCATCTTTTGCTTAAGGAATTCTCTATTTTCTTTTAGTTTTTCTCTTACATAATTAGAAGTTCTTAATTTTAATGTATAATATTCAGGCATTATAGTTTCTTCTCCTGTAAATCTGTTAATAGCCGGTCTCTCTTTACTTCTTCTAATAGTTAGACTTCCTATAGGAGTTCTAAATTTTCCGGCCATTAATGTTACATCAAAAGAAGCTTTAAATATTTCGTCTACTAGAAATCTAAGAATTCCTAAGCTTACTTGAATTCCATAAGACTTAAACTTAGTTTGTAAATATTTTACAAAATCTTCTCTACTAAATACAGATCTTGTCTTTTTTTTCATAAAAACCCCTCAAAAATATTAAGATTTTTTAAAGATTTTATCATGTTACCTCTTAAATACTTACTAAGATCTTTAACTTCTACGATTTTAAAATCATCTACTTCAGGTCTAGAACAAAGATTACTATCAGTAAAGTAAGAAGTACATTTTAGCATGTTAGTATCAGGGAGATTTTTTATCTGATAATAGAAAAATGTAATATCCTTCTCTTTTAAATATGTGGTTTTTCCTAATTCTTTCAGATTTTCTCTATCTAATACTAAAGAAGTCTCTTCTTTAACTTCTCTAACTACCGCATCTAATTCAGTTTCTAGAGACCCTTTTAATCCTTTAGGAAAATCATATTTTTTATCTTTTACTCCTGTATTTCTGACTATTAATACTTTTTTACCGTTGGATATAATAGCTGCGCAAGTCAATTTTTTCATTTCTGCGTTCCTCCTTAGTAGGTATATTAAAATCTATAGATCCTACATATCCAAGCTCAAAATGTGAAAATTTAGGAGAAATTAGTCTATATAGTGGATATCCTTTAATAAAATTCCCGGTGTCTTTAATAGAAAAATAGATAACAACAACCTTATGGTCTCTTTTAAATCCTCGGTTTTTACCCATATTTAGTCTAGTAATAATACTTAAATTATCTAATCTTACTATGCCACGTATTATTTTATTATCTTCCTTTTTTTCTACTTCAAAAGCTTCTACGTATTCAAATCCTTCAGGAGTGGTATTTTTAATAACATTATGTATATTAAAAACTCCGGTTTTGAAAATATTATAATAATATGAAAGCCCAGACCTAGCATTTATAAATATTAGCTTTTCATTTCGTTTATATATATAAGGTTTAATTTCTTCATAATAAGTATACTGGTCTTTTTTTGGGTTTAGTTTTATCCAATCAGTGTTAATGTGAGTGTATTCATTTTTATTTTCTTCTATTATATTAAATATTTTATTGATACTTGTTTTTTTATTACCTAAGAAATGTATTGGGTAAAATCTTATAGGTCTTTTTGTATGTTTTTTGACGGAAGTAAGTCTCATTTTATCTTCCATTATATTATTTGGTTTATCACTTGCTAAAATTCCTGTAATATATCTAAGATTGAGAGTTTTACTTAAATTTTTAAGTTGTATTAAGGATTCTGGGGCTTTTATTATATTAATTCCACTAGAACTTCTTATTTCTTTTCTATGAGGCAAATATATACAGGGTAACCCAAAAGGTGCTCCTGAAATATAAAATTCAGAATCATCTGTAAAATTTTTAATAGAAATTTCTTTAAAACTACTACTAATAAAATATCTTCTAGCTTGATACTTTGTGATTATCGCTAGTATTTCGTCATTTTCAAATCCTAAATTATATCTTCTTTCTATTACAGCTAAGAAGATACTCTGTAAAAATTTAGAAGAATCTTCAAGTATAGCTCTAATTTTACGATTTATTCTTCTGCGTTCCATTCTAGGATTTTTAATCAAAGTTTCTATTATTTTACAATATTCATTTAATATATAACTAACATTACTAAAATCATTATGATGATATACTCTATTGAAAATATCAGAGTTTATATAAAACCTGTAAGTTTTTATATCATTTGAATATTCTAGAAGTTTTTCTATAGAAGGTTCAATTTCTATAAGTTTATATAATAATTTGATTTTCTCTTCTCTAGAACCTATATATGATAAATTATATAATTCTTCTTTTAAGGTCTCATTTTCCATTTCAAAAAGCTCCCAAATTTCAATGCGTAAGACCCATTTTCATTAGGGTCTTTTTCTATTTCTTGAAACTTAACTTCACAGGCTTGGCCTATATACATACTTTTATTATTCCATATCTCATCACGATCTTCATCTGTTAGATTTTTTAACCCAACTCCTGAGTAGATATTTTTCCCTTCATAATCACCAACTATTATCATAGATCCTAAAGTATTTGAATATTTGCCTTTATTAGCTCCAGGAAGAAGTTCTTCAACAAAGAAATCATGTTCTTTAAAAAGTTTAACCTTCAAAAGATTGTTATCTCTCTTCCAAGAATAACTTATTAAAGGATGCCTTAACATAGACCCTTCATATCCTTCTTTTATATAATCTTCTGTTCTTTTAATTATTAAATCTTTATTATTTTCTATAATTTCATGTTCTACAACATTAACATATTTTAAATTAGGAATTGCTCTAATTTTTTCCATTAATTCATACATCTTTTCAGTTTCTAAACTCTTATTTATAAATCCTAAAGCAAAAATATTAAATTTAATTTTCATTTTCTCTTTAATACTTATATTTTTACTTTTAGTAACTATTTTGGATACTGACTTAAAATCCTGATTACGATACAGAAGTTCTCCATCCAAGAAGTCTACACCAAGCTCATTCAAGATTTTTCTACACTCTTCCTCTATAAAAGAAAACCCAACGAATCCTTTACCTTCTCGGCTAACAAAAGCATCATTATCTTTAATAAATAAACATCTAAATCCATCTAATTTAGGAGTTATATAAAAGGTTTTTGGTAGTTTTTGAGGTGTTTTTTCTATAACTTCTAAATATTTTTTTGCTAACTGAAATTTAGCCTTTTCAATTGTGGTCTCATCACCAAAAGCTCTGTTGATTAAAGTATCGTTAGCTCCAAGTTTTAAATCTTTTTCTAATACTGCTACAAAAATTTCAGCACTTTCTTTACTGCAGGTTGATAGAAAATCTTCTACAGCTTTTATAGCAGCATTTCCTGTTATTAATCTTAGTTTAAAAGCTTCTAACATTCTTTTAAACTTCTGAAAATTCTCTTCTACTGTTTTAGTTCCATAATTTCCAGGAAGTTTAATTTTTTTGATACCATACGTATCATTATTATATGTACATATTAAAAGGTCTTTTAAAATTATATTACTCTTATTTGTAGATATTATCTCAATTTTTTTATTTGTACTAGAATTATTTCTAATTTCTTTTATAATTTCAATTATACTCATCATAATATACCCTCCTGATAAAAAATTGGGGCTATTTTCTAGCCCCAAAAAAAACCTAATTAATTATCAAATTCTTCTACAGAACAAATATAGAAATCTTTAGGATCTAGTCCTTTTCTTTTTAGGTATACCTCAAAATTAGTATTAGCTTTTTCACTAGTATTTGCAACAATTTGAGTAACTACTTCCTTCTTAACTTTATTTACAATAACATAATTTTTCACTATAAAACCTCCCTATTTAATAATAATACATAGAAATTTGTGAATTCTTATAGAGGCCCTTATTTTTTTCAAGATATTCTGATACTGCTTCTTCCTTACCAAATCCGCTGACAACAATATTTACGTTTTTCTCAGAAGTTAAAAAAGAAAAGGAAAGATTGGAGGTTTCTTCAACAGTATTTAAAATTTTACTAAATTCGTCAACCTTAGAATTTGAAAACTCAGCAAAAAACCTACTTTTGTTGTTTTCTCTCATACTATCACTCCTCTTAAGATTTTTTATACATTTCAATTAAATAATCAGCAAAAAAATCATAATCAGGTTCATTTGGCAAATTACTAGAATTTATAATATTAGAAGTTTCATTTGCTAAATTTTCAATATCTTCAAAAATCTTAGAAGTATCATATTTTCCTAATTTGACTTCCATAATTATGTCAGTTTCTGGAAGAGGATATGAGTATTCACCATAAAGTGCTAGTCTTTTAGCTTGATAACAAACCCTAAAAGCGTGTGATAAAGCTTTAAAATCAAATCCTGAATTAATATTTGATTCTTTAGCCCTTTTTCCGTATGAGGTAATAGAAGATCTTAAACTTTTATTAATGTATTTTAGTTTAGTATTTATAGGGAACTCTTTAACAAAGATTTTAAGTAACTTTGTATGGTTTTTTTCTATAACCTTAAAATTATCACTGAATAGCAATTCAAGTTGTGGTAATACTGAATCTAAAAATATATTTTCATCAAAACTTTCTGTGAACTCTAAAAACTTTTCAAATAATTTTAGATTATTCCCTTTATTTGAATATTTAATAGCTTGATTCTTAGCAAAGCCTATAAACTTGGAAATTTTTTTTGTTATAAATTTTTTTCTATTATTGATCAAATAATTAAATTCTTCTGTATTTAACTTCCAGTGTTTATCACTAGAAAATAGCATATCAAATTGTTTAGTTTGTCCAGCCAAGGCTTGACGAAGAAAAAAAGACAATGTACTTGTATTTTCTTCAACTTTTTTACCATCTTCTAAAAATTCATCATGAATAACCTCAGGAATACTTTTAAACAGATCTTCACTAGCTTTTGGTATATAAACAGACTCATAATCAGTATCAGAATTTTTGGTATTAGTACCATATAACTTTGAACCGAAAATAGTTGTAAAAATTTTCACATTCTTCACCTACAATTTCTTTCAATAAATAAATTAACATATAGAGGTGTTATCAATGTTAGATAAAATAAATTTAATTTTGGCTAAACTAAAACCTTCGGAATATAGAAAGTATTGGAAAATCTGGTCTTCAGATTATAAAAACAGATATGATAATATTTTTGGAGTAAATGTTAATAGAATATATATACCAATAAATTCAGAAAAAAATGTTAACGAAATCGAAAATTCTTTAGATATGAAAACAAAAAGGGATATAAACACCCTTTTATTATTAATATTTAAAATTTGTAATCTTACTAATACAAAACCTACTAATTTATTATTAGAAAATATAATAAATAATATCATAGAAGTAAAAAATTCAGACGGTAAAATAACTAAAATAAAGTTAGGAAAATTCTTATCTATGTATAAGAATAAATATAAAGAAAATAATGAAATATATCAAATAATAGAAGAAGCAGAAAGTATTTATTTAAAAGTTTCTAATATCATAGGAAAATATTATAATAAAAATGTTGAAGATAAAAATTCTTTATTAATTTGTATATCGAGACATCCTTATGATATAGCAGGAATGAGTACTGACCGGAGCTGGACATCATGTATGAACCTCAGAAATACTGAAGGAGATTCTAGAGAAACTGAACACAATAAAGAAATATTTAATGCTGTTAAAGAAGGAAGTCTAGTAGCATATCTAATAAAAAAAGATGATAAGAATATTAAAAATCCTTTATCTAGAATGTTATTAATACCTTATGTAAATTCAAATGATAAGAATGATATTATACTGTATCCTTCTTCTAAAATATATGGAATAGAATATCCTGAATTCAAAACAACATTAACAAAATGGCTAGATAAAATATTCGAAGAACATTATGGTAGGTTTGTAGTAAATCCAAAAGTTTATGATGACCACAACTCTAAAGAAGTAAACAAAAATTATGAAAAATTAAAAAAAATATTATTAGAGTCTAAAAACTTTATTAATTCTGAAGAACAAAAGGAATATTTTGATATTTATTTAAGTGAGTCTTATAAGAATTCAGAAAACTATCTTCTTCCTATAATAGAAGGATATTATAAACAAAATTCTTTAGATTGTGTTTCCTTCGAAGAAACTTCTTCAGGAATTATTATGGTAGTTAAAAATTTTAAAGGTCAATTATATTCATCATCCGTTCAAGGAGAGTATGATATAAAAGACACGGCTTTTGAAAATTGTAAAATATCCATTAATAAATATATGAAAATATTAAACACTTCTTTTGATGATTCTAATATTGATATTGAAAATTCTTTATTTGCTGTAAATCTCTCAGCAATTAATACCAAGATTAAAACAAAAGATACCTCAAATAATAATATATTCTTGAAAAAAACAGATTTAACAAATTGCGAAGTATCATCAAAAAGTATAGAGATTGAAGATTCTTCAGTTTTGAATTGTAAAATAGTTTCTGAAAAAATAAATTTTAAAAATTCTGAAGTTTTAGATTCAGAAACTTCTAAAACAGTATTTATAGTAGTTACTGAAGGAGATATACCTGAAGAATTGATAAAAGAATTAGAAAAAGAAGATCCAAATTCATATATTCTTAAAAAATATTAAACAACAGTTTTTTTAAGAGTTTTAAAGCTTATTTTTGAGGGTAATGATACACTGAAATCCTGGAAGTCTTCAGTAAAATCTAAATATCGTTCATTAAAGATATAGTATGATTTAACTACTGGATCTTTTAGTGTATCATATCCTTCAAGATTACAAACAAAAGTATCACCGATTCTATCTAAATCTACAATTTCTATGACTTTATAATATATGAGGTCATTAACAATATTTATTGGATAGAGAAGATAATATAAATACTCAATTTCCTTAACTAAAACAGGCTCTTTAATATTGGTATTATCGGAATAATACTCTAAAACTGATAGACCTATCAACAAAAATCACTCCTAGTATTAATTAAAAATTTTGACAATAATGCAAACAAAAATTCAAATTTGGGTATTTATCAGACATTTCCTTTAATCCTTTTTCAAAAAGAGGATACTTTGAAGTTTTTTCTTTTTGATAAAAATTGAATATAACATCATATTCTGTACCATCAAAAACTCCTGGTAATTCTTTAAAAAACAATAGAACAAACTTTTCTGCTAACTCTGCAGAATCTTCTTTTAGTAGTTTATAATATAAAGATAAAAACTCTTTATAATTAATTACATAAAGAACTTCGTTATTAGGAATTTCTGAAAATCTAATATCTGACAAATTTATAATAATAGGTTTCTCTCTTAAACTATTACTCATCAGAAATATCGTCCTCCATATTCCAAAGCTTATTTTTAATGAATTGTTGATTTATTTTATTAAACTCACAAACTCCTTTAGAAATAAACATATTCATAAGATGTGGAAAATACTTTCTATCAAACTTTTCTGCAGTAAGAGCAAAATCTTTACGTGTAAGTTCAGTCTTAGCACTTGAAATAATTCTATTATAAATATCTTTTATTTCATTAATGAATTTCAAATACTCTATCTTAATAATTCTTAATTTCTTTTCGATTTCTTCCTTTAATGCAGGAGTTACGATACCTAAAACATCATCGATAGTTTCATTAAAATACATTTCTGCTACTTTCTCATAAGTATAACAGGTGTTACTAATAATATTGTGATTAGCAACATACTGAATATACTTGAACTTTACCATTTCTTTATTAGAAAAATAAATAACAAATCCTTCTTTATCTTTAATGTCAGCTTTAGTAATATCATTTATAATATCGTTAAGAGTAAGTTGATACTCATCAGGAGTTTCGAATTTTCCTAATTCATTATGATAATGATATTCACCAGTTTTACGATTACGAGACATCAAATAATATAAATGGCGATTTTGATATAGAATTACATGAGGGTCATCTGGGTGAACCAATTCAAACATTGGAGTATATCCAGACATTACAATATTATATATCTTTTCTTTTAATTCAGGATTTGAATTTACTATATCCATGGCTAGAATAGACTGATCAGAGAAAGCATTAAACTTAGTTTTGCAGTATAATTTATTATTAATTATATAAAAAAGAATAAGGGATCCATCAATTTTATCATTTACTTTAATAGGTGTCCATTTACTCACATATTCAGGTAAAGTAAAAGGATTTTCGTTATAATTAAAGAATTTATGAAAAGACAATACCAAACATTCTTTACTTTCTAAATCAAAAGTAATAGATCTTAGATTACGAGCATATTCTCTGTTAAAGTCATCATAAGTAGGATGTCTATAAGAAAAAGTAATAATTTTATTATTATCAACTTCTTCAATTTTTGAAATAAAAGATTCTATAGTATTTACAAGCCTAATACAATTTTCTATGTTCGGTATATTAAGAGATTTTTTGAATTTAGGCTGTTCCATAGTTTATCTCCCCAATCTTGTCTGATTAGTTCACTACTGATCTATTATAACACACCTCTAAAGAAACGAAAACTCTCTGTATCAATCTACAGAGAGTTTTTTAGTGTTTTATATAACCGGATAAGAAAAATGCTAAGTCTCGCTTAGCGCAGCTTCATAATAATCAATTATTGAAAGTATCTTGTATATCACAATTACAAACAACATTACAAGGACAAGATGGGGCTGATGTTCTTCCTTGACAGGTACATTCAGTATTACATGTACATGTTATTGATCCTCTTGATACACAAAAACAGGCTGGTGTGGATGTTCTATTTTGGCATGAACATTCATAATTACATATACACGCATAAGGTGTCGCTGTTCTTTGATGACAACCACAACCTAAAGATCCACTAGCCACATGACAACTACATCCTAATTCTATTGGATTTCTAAATGCACAATAACAAGATGTATCCATAAATGAATTAGTTGAAGCGTGATAAGAATTACTACCATATTTTTCTGTATACCAACTAACACAATAACAAGTAGTTCCACCATCAAGATTACACCAACAAGTTACACCAACATGGTCACAATTTGAAGGATTAGCGCCATTACATGTACAATTGCCATGCCCATATTCAACTTTTCCACTACAAACAATATTACATGAACATACAGGAGCTGTTGTTCTATTTTGACAACCACAAGTTTGATTATAACAAGTACACGTAGCTTCTCCTGTTCTGCTTACACAATCACAAGATATTCCTGGTCCTCTGCTTACACAATTACATGTATAATTATAACAAGTACACGTAGCTTCTCCTGTTCTGCTTACACAATTACATGCTTTAGTTGAAACAGAATTACACGAACAAGGAACAACTTGATCAATAGTTTCTGATAAACTTTTAAGATCTAGATTAGGAAGTGTTAAATTAGGATTATGGCCTGTACATGAAGAATTAGATTTATTTCTAAATTCTACTTGATCATCTAATAAACTTTTTAATTCTCTTAGAGATTTCCATTTATCATCCACAATATTAGTAGAATATCCTTTTTTATTTTTACTTTTATCTAATAAACTTCGTAGAGATAAAAGAGAATCTGCCATTTAAATCATCCTATTTAAATTTTTTTGATGTATATTATAAATATTATTTCTTAAATTATTAATAATATTATTCATTTCTTCTGATTGTTTTGTTGATACTGAGTGTTCTAATTTATTTTCAGAGCTTTGGAATTCACCTATTATATTTTTTCCAGACTCATCATAAACATATGATTTTCCAGGAATACCTTGTGGGCTATCAAAGAAGTTTATATTAATAATATTACATAATTCATTTATTATTAAAAATTTAGAAATTTTATCCATTTCAATTATAGTACGTTTAATAAAATTAATATCTATTTTCATTGTAGTTTCTATTATACCTAGAACAAAATAAGTTATACCAAAATCTATAAATTTTAGTATAGATTCGTATAAACCTACAATATTATAAGGATGGAGTGTTATATGAATTCTTATTTGATCATTATTTACATTGATATTATTTAATTTCTTTATATTTTTTAATACTGTATCAAAAGTATTTTCTCCGGTTTTTAGAGTTCTTAATTGATTAAAATATTTAGTACCATCTATTGAAATTTGATATATAAGATTCGGTGTATCTTTAATAAAATTTAATAAAGAATCAGATAATAGAGTTCCATTCGTTGTTATTATATAAGAATTTACATGAACTTCAGGTATAGATTCTAAATATTTAATTGTATTTATTATTTTATCAGGTTCTAATGTTGGTTCTCCACCTAAGAACTCAATATTAAAATTTTTATCTTTTTCTATTATTTTATTTAGTAATGAGTTAATACTTTCTTGAGAATATTTATTATTATCTAATTTCATTTTTCCTGAAAGTAAATAACAATATTTACAATTACAATTACAATCGGCGGTTAAATATATTGTATAAGTTTCCATATTATTTATTTTAATTTTTTTAAAATTGTACTAAAAGCCTTTACCAAAGTTTTAATGGCACCTTCTTTATTAGAAGCATCGTTATTCACATGATGTTCAATAGTAATAACCCACTTATCTATATTAGTATTATTAAAATTTTGACATTCTTGATTATGTTGACATTGGTGTCCTGTAGAAATATGATCTTCCACATCACATAGACAATCAGGATTATTAGGATTATTACCAGGAGCAGTAGATTCTTTATCGATATCAATTAACATTATTAATCACCAATTCTTCTTTTATTAATTTTTGAAAAAATTCGTCAATCTTCATCAATTTACAATAGTTTCCTGTAATTTGAGAAAACATACTACCATATTCCATATAATTAGCAGCAACACATCGATAACACTTATCTGAATGTGTACATGATTTCTGGCATCCTGTTAAATCACTATTTTCATATCTACTAAAAATATATTTTTTATATTCATCTATACCTTCATATACATCTCCAAGTCTAGAATCATTCTCTTCTTTATCACCATAATAGAATTGGTGACAAGGATAAATATCACCATTAGGTGATACTGCTAGATAATGTATACCCATTCCACAAGGTCTAACAGGATTACAAGTACCAGATCCTAATCCTTTATCAAAAGGAGCAAATTCTAATATATCATTATATACTGTATTAGGATTTCTCGTTATATATTTATAAATTTTTTCATATTCATTATAATATATATTCACATCTTCTTCTGTCCAATCAGTATTCATTATAGGACAAAACCAAATAGATTTTAAACCCAATCCCTTAAAAAACAGATAATTATCAAATAAATGTCTTATAGAATTTTTGTTTAAACATCCGTGAATTGTTAAACTTCTTGGGTTGTCTTTAAATAATTTTTGATATTTATATATATTATCAAGAATGCCATTAAATAAATTTCTACCATCTCTACTAGGCCTATTTTTTATTTGGGTTTCTTCATTACCATCTACTGACATTTGAACTGAAAAATTATAAAATTTTAAATAATATTTAAACAAGTAATATAATTCATCAGGAAATATTGTGGTATTAGTTATCATATTAAGATGGAGATTTCTTTTATAATTATTACATAATACTTCGCCATATTCCATTATAGTTTTTATTACAGGAATATTTAAAGTTGGTTCTCCACCAAAAAGAGTAAGAGCTAACTGTTGATTATTATTTTTATTAGTTTCGAACAAAAACTTAAGAGTTTCTTTAGCTACATCAATAGTCATAAAATCAGAACAATGTGATTCATAACAATAAACACATTTAAGATTACATTGATTTGTTAACAATAAAGAATATGCACTTACGTAAGTATTTAAGTTTTTAGATAATATTAGAGACATTCAATTAACCTTATTCACTTTTATTGTAAATCATACCAATGAGTTATATATTCTCTAATTTTAGTAATTCTGCTAGTTTTAATTCTTACTATATAACCACCAATAATATTTTTAAGACCTTTTCTCTTACTAAAAGGAGTATCTCGTTGGAATGATCCAGGCATCATTGCTAATTTAGTTACATAATTATATAGTAGAATACTTTGATGATAATGTCCCATTACAAAAATATCATAATTAGACATTTCGTTATTAGATTCTAATATTTTCTGAAGTTTATATGATAGAGCATATGACAACCCACCATCAGGATGGTGCAATTTTATTTTTATTCCACCTATATTTATAGATCCTTGATAATAACCACAATTTATGAAGTCAGATCTAACAGAACATACAGACTTAATTATATCAGCATATGAATGTGCCATAAAAGAATAATCATGATTTCCTGAAATAACATATGTTTTAATTCCATTGTTTGGATATTCATTTACTGTCTTTTGTAATTGTCCTTCAAATCCTAATTCGGTTTGTTCATATGTTTGACCTGGATAAACTTTTACACCATCAGTAAGGTCTCCTGCATTAAATATATGTCTAACTCCTTGGGTTTTCGCATATGAATAAAATTGGTTTAAAGAATTAATATCACTAGCTTTAGATCCTATATGAGTATCAGAAATAATACCAATTCTAATATCATAAGGATCGTCAATTTCTTCAATATCTACTAGAATTTCTTTGTCTATATAATTAACACCTGTTTTATTTTTAAATACTGGTAATTTCAAATACCCTTCTTCATAAAAAACAGGAACGTTGTTGTTATTTAATTCTTCGATTAAATTAAATACTGTTTCTTCATCAATACCATAAATACTATTAAGATCCTCTATTTTTATTGGAGCATTTTTTAAATCTGATAAAATCTCATCATATTTAATAGAAGACATATTTTTTTCTTTTTTTATTTTTAAATAGTGTGAAGATAAAGAATCCAAAGATCTTATTAAACATTTAGGATCATTTGAAAAAACTTCTTGAATTTCTTTATATGAAAGATTATCTTCTTTCAATTTTAACAATAAATTATCTTCGTATTTTGACCAATACATATAATATACAAACCCCTTTGTTTTTCTTAAACTTTCTTTTTTCTAAATTCCTTTCTCCACTCTATTCCTCTAAGATGTGCAAGAATTTCTCCTGAAATAACTCCACGATTTTCGTGTTTTTCTGGTAATTTGATTAATTTTATTTTACTAACAGTTTCTAAAATTCTTTTAGATTTCTCATTACTAAAACCATCAGATTCCATAACTTTAAGAAAATTTTTAATACCACCAGGAAAACTATTCTCTAAAATTAAAGAAATCTTAGCTGCTTTGACAGGTCTCACTTCTTCAATTTTATGGAATACCATATGATACTTAGATGCTAATCTTCCAGCAATCTGCATTTTCTTAGAAGCTTTAATAGATTCTGAAAATTGATCAACCACTCTAATACCAAAAACATCATGTGAAGGAAATTTAGGATATAGTAATGGATCTGTCTTTAATTTACCAAAATCATGACACATAGCTGCAAATCTGACAATAGGATCATTTGAAGCCACATTATCTAAACAAAACATTAAATGATTATATAAAGAACCCTCAGGATGTTGTTTTAAGCTACCTGCAGGAACTTTAGTACTATCATCAAGAACCTTAAAATGAATATCTAATACTCTACCAGCCTTGAGTATGTCAAAAAATCTGCTAGGTTTTTTACTTTCTAATGCTTTAAACATTTCGTTATAAACTCTCTCTAAAGAAAGAGATTTCATTTCTTCTTTCATTGTAGATATTATTTCCAGAGTTTCTTCTGCTACTACAAAATCTGGCATTTGAGCTGCAAACCTAGCAACTCTATAAGCCCTTAAAGGATCCTCTGTAAAATGTTCCGACACATGTCTGAGAACTTTGTTGTTGAAATCACTAAAGTCTCCTGTTACACTGTAGAAATTCCCGATAGAGTCTTCTGCTACAGCATTGATGGTCAAGTCTCTACGATATAGGTCCTCAAAGAGCGTAACTTCAGGATTTGCAGATACTTCAAAACCTGTATGTCCGCTAGAAATTTTAATTTCTTTTCTAGCAAAAGCATATTCACATTTATCAACAACATATACAGGAAATGAATTACCTTGTTTTTTAGCTTTTGGAAACTTTTCTAAAAATTCTTTTTCGGTGTATCCAACTACAACAAAGTCGATATCTTTGGGTTTTCTATTAAGGATCTTATCTCTAACACACCCACCGACTTTAAAAATTCCTTTCACTCAATCACCACCTAAAAAATACTATTGTTCTTAAAAGAAACCTTTTCAATCGGAACACTTCCTACAAGTTTCCAAGAAAGATTAGTATAATTAATTTCCATTTTCTTAATAATAAGATAATTATTATCAATTTGATATTTGAAACTTCCACGGTACCAGGATTTTCCATCAGATCCCAAATCATATCCATTATTAATAAACCAGGAATTGATTTCAGATGTATTCATAAAAATCCCTCCTAATAGAAGTTTTTTACCACAGATCTATTCTATCACAAGAACAATCTCTTGTGAATAGCAGTCAGAAAACATTTTTAGTTATATTTATAGTTATCTACAGCAAATGATTGTATTTTTTATTTATAATATAATAATCCAAAATTTTCTTCTCTTCTAATTTATCTTTCCAAATTTTTATAATATTACCTATTTCTTCTCTGGTTAACTGTAGACAAATTCTATTATCATTTCCATTAATCCATCCATTATTTTCAATTTTAACCTTCAATATGATAACCACCTTTAATATTTTGTTGGTATATAAAGTCTGAAAAATTTAAAACTATTTGTTTTCTTCTTATATGTAGTAGCCAACGAAAATAACGACCAACCTACTGCGAAAATCAACATAACAATTGCTGATTTGACGTAAACATCCATTAATTAAATAGATACTCTTTCCAATTTTTCGTTAAAAATGTGCCAAATACTAGAAATAGGATATCTATTTTGTTTAATAATTTCTTCTTTAAGATTCGCTAAATAAGGAATAACCAATAGATCATAGCAAACTACATTAGCATTTCCTGGTGCACAAACATTAAAAATCACTAAATATTTAGCCATACTTTCCATAACCATTATTATCAACCTCTCTACATTAGCTTAAGATTTTCTGTGATAGAATTGATTTTATCTGAATACTCAGGACCAATAGCTATACATGTTAAAGTCTCTTTATTATGAAACTCAGTAAATCCTAAATCGTACACTTTATAACAATAGACTTTTGCTTCTTTACACATATTATAGATTTTTTCTAGTTCTTCTAAATTATCACATTGAAGAACAATTTTGGTATAATTATTTTCTAACCAATTTGTAATCTTGTTATTAGTGCTTGGAGAAAGAGTATATTCATTATCAATAGTATCTGATTTGGTTTGTTCTATAAAACTGTTTAAACACCCGTGAGCAACCTGAGCAGCTAATTTGCCTTTACGCATGTTCAAATCTTTTCTTACAACAAATACCATTTTAATATTATTCAATCCATTCACTTCCTTCATAATAACCTGCCTCTTCTTTTTCGAGTCTACCAAACCAATCAGAAATAGAACCTTGTTGTTTAATTAAAATATTAACCATCATATCAGAATATTCCTTATCTTCTATTTTCTTATTATTTAAATAGGAAGTTTCAATAGAAGATAAGGAATTTTTCTTTTTCTTTTTAATAGAATTCTTTTCCCATTGCTTGGTATATTTAGAATTCTTCCAACTAGCTTTAGGATAATATTTATGCCGACAATAAAAGGTATCAAGAAGATACATAATAACATTTTTACGTCCTTTACGCATAAAATCCTTATAATCTATATCATAAAACTCTGATAATTCTTGCCTAACCCCTGCACTGCTCTTATTAGAAGCATGATGATTTTTGTAATGAACTCCAGGAACTGGATCTTTCCTGAATTCATAAATCTTCCTTTTTGATTTACAGAAATAGTAATATTGACCACCGTAAACTTTAAAATGCCGGCTATTTTTTTCGATATTCTTAGCAATAATGTCAGGAGTAATTTTTTCGTCATAGTTATTAAAAGAATATGCTTCAATATTACCTAAAAAACTAAAATTAACGACCTTAGAAAAATTAGAAATATTGCTTTTTTCATATTCTACCAAAATCTTATTAATTTCATTATGTAGCCTTTTGGAATTAATAATCCGACCAAAACTGTCGGTAACTAAAATTTTAGAAACAAGCCAAGAAAAATTTTCTTTCTCTTCTAATTCTTCAAAAGAATTAACAAAAACTCCAGTTCCACCAATACCACGGTAAGTATGATAGCTATCATACGAGAAATTGTTTTCAGATTTAAATATATCCCAAGTTAACAAAGGATTAATCTTTTCAGCTTTATAATATTTGTCTCGTAAATCATAGTAGTACTTATCAAAAGATTCTCTTGCATCTTCTGCTTTTTTTAACAGATAATTAACCATATAATTAAACGAACAACTAACAACGTTATTATTACTGTTAGATGTGTAAATATTAAATGACAATTCAGAATTATCTAATAATCTAAATTTAAGGATCATATCAATTCATCTCCTTTTTATAAAAATATTAACATTTTTACTTCTTATAGATATTATACCACACATGCTAAGCATGTAAACTGTAACTAAAGATAGATTATTTAGACTATTCAGATATTAAATATGAAAAAAGCTAGAGAATAAATCTCTAGCTTTTCTTTTATATAACCGGATGAGAAAAATGCTAAGTCTTGCTTAGCACAGCTTCACTAAAAGTTATTTCCGCATTAAATATCTATATTTATCAGCTTGATAATCACCCTCTTAAAAATAAAAATATTTAAGCAGTTTTAAATAGCTTATTAAATGTAATATACATAGCAAATAGAATTAGTACAAATAAACTTGTATTTCCTCCAATATTACATCCACCACCACCTCCACCAGATCCTCCAGAACTAGTTGGAGATAATGTAACTGTTACATTAGGAGTTATGATAGGTCCATCAATTTCAGTTGAAGATGCAACAAATGTCATTGTTTCACCAGCAGTAGAAATTCCGGAAATCCCATAGTCTAATACTGTACCATCATAAAATTTAGGTTCAATTACATTACCAGGAATAAACGATCCATTACCTTGCTTTTGAGGATTATTCTTATACCATAGATTATTTATACTAAACGAAGAAATAGGCTTACTAAATACAGAATAATTTAAAGTATTTGCCTGAACAATAGTTAAACCCGTTTGATTGTAATTAAATGGACTATTAAATCTATTTAAATCATTAGTAATTCCGCATGATTCATCAATATGCAAAATTAATAAACCTGAATTTGTCGAATTACCTAAAGATGTTAAACTACTATCCCATTTATTTAATAATGATCGATATTGAATAATAAAATATTCACTACTTCTATGAGTTGAACTAATTAATCTATAAGAGTTTAAACTAGAATTTGTTGATAAAGTAATTTGATCTTGAGAAGTAATATCTGTTAATTTTCCCCATCCATTAATTTTTAATGACCAAGCATCTAATCCAGTTGGACGCGTCCCGATACTTTCTCCAAGTCCTGCTCCCCATGCTCCAGAAGACATTAAAGAAAAATAAGAAATTGGATCAGTATTTGTATCTGCTGTATATAAATCAGGTAAATCAAATAAACCATGACCTAATTCATGAACAACAGTACCTAATTTGCCAGTTGTTGTATTATCAAATAACTCTCCTACTATTGCTGCGCTTGTAACGTGTAAATTACCAAATAATTCAGGTTCTAATGTATTTAAACCTCTTCTAGCAGTAGCCCAAATTGCAGGTTGAAGAGTAGAAGCGGCCGCTTCATATCCTGCATAAACATAAATAACACTTAATTCTGTATCTTCTAATATTCCATTACCATTTGTATCAAATTGAGTAGGATTAACTCCTTGTTTAACTACTTCATTTAATGCTAAAGTATGAATTACATTAGCATTAGGAATATTTGTATTTCTTACATTAGGATGATTCATATTAATGTTAACTGCAAAGCATCCTGAACCTACAGCAGGTTCAATTTGAATTTTTCCACCAGACTGATCATCATAATAAGATTTAACTGATAAATCGCTTGTAAATACTTTAGATTCCCAATCTGAAAGTGTACTAGTTAATTGACGATCATTAAAACCAATAAGAACGACAAGTAATTTTCTAACTCCTGATCTATCTACAGGTGACCAAAATCCAATATTTGTAGTATTAAAAGTGCGTTTCTTCTGTAAAGATCTTAAATATTTAACATCATCTGTCTTTAAACTAGTCTTTACCCAATCATTAGAAATATTTCTAATAAAAACTTCTCCGTTTTTATTTTCTGTCCAATTAAATTGCTCGTCTCCATATTGATGCATAATTTGTGGTCCATCATTAGTTAAAACTTCAAATTGAACAGGAGCGGCCGGAACTGCGTATGCACTAATAACTGAACTAATTAATACAAAAATAGATAAAATACAAATTTGAATTTTTTTTCATGTTATTCTCCTTTTATTTTGAATTAATTTTTAAATGCGAAATTCTTAAAGCATATAAATAAATATAACTTAATGATCCAATCATATTAACAATATGAAAACTTATTGTAATATTTTTTGGAAAAAATAAAACTGAAAAATTGTTTCCAAACATAATAAGAGAAATTAACTTTAAATATGCATCAAAAGAAGTAATTAATTCATCTTTATTAACTACTTTAAAATAAATATATGTCCAAATTAATGAAATAATTAAAGTAGATACTAAATTAGCCCCTCCTTATAAATTATAATAATATGGCGGAAGATACAGGATTCGAACCTGTGGCTGAATTAACAGCAATAGATTAGCAAACTATCGTCATAAACCACTCGACCAATCTTCCATATGGTAGGAGATAAAGGAATCGAACCT